>Ga0105246_10000042_pt1 | contig 48091 bp, 41 predicted proteins | sample KBSM64metaG_FD_99694 | JGI IMG/M metagenome (GOLD analysis project Ga0105246, IMG submission 99694) | Miscanthus rhizosphere microbial communities from Kellogg Biological Station, Michigan, USA - KBS M6-4 metaG | ecosystem: Host-associated > Plants > Roots > Rhizosphere > Soil | place... | reverse complement strand
TTGATGAGGTTTTAACATGGCTGAACGTCTGAATAACGACTTCCAGTTCATCGATGTCGGGCGCAAAGATCCGAAGAAGAAACTGTTGCGTCAACGCAAGAAAGAGTTCGTGGAAATCTACGAGCCCTTCAAACCCCAGCACTCGGCCGACCAGGCCCACCGCTGCCTGGGGTGCGGTAACCCGTATTGCGAATGGAAGTGCCCGGTGCACAACTTCATTCCCAACTGGCTGAAATTGGTCGCCGAGGGCAACATCCTCGCCGCCGCCGAGCTGTCGCACCAGACCAACACCCTGCCGGAAGTCTGCGGCAGGGTGTGCCCGCAGGACCGTCTGTGCGAGGGTGCCTGCACCCTTAACGACGGCTTTGGCGCGGTGACCATCGGTTCGGTGGAGAAGTACATCACCGACACCGCGTTCGCCATGGGCTGGCGCCCGGACATGTCCAAGGTCAAGCCGACCGGCAAGCGTGTCGCCATCATCGGCGCGGGCCCGGCGGGCCTGGGCTGTGCCGACGTGCTGGTACGTGGCGGCGTGACCCCGGTGGTGTTCGACAAGAACCCGGAAATCGGCGGCCTGCTGACCTTCGGCATCCCCGAGTTCAAGCTGGAAAAGACCGTGTTGAGCAATCGCCGCGAAGTCTTCACCGGCATGGGCATCGAGTTCCGCCTCAACACCGAGATCGGCAAAGACATCACCATGGAGCAACTGCTCGCCGAATACGACGCCGTGTTCATGGGCATGGGCACCTACACCTATATGAAGGGCGGCTTTGCCGGTGAGGATTTGCCGGGCGTGTACGACGCGCTGGATTTCCTGATCGCCAACGTCAACCGCAACCTGGGCTTTGAAAAGTCGCCGGAAGATTTCGTCGACATGAAAGGCAAGAAGGTCGTAGTGCTCGGCGGTGGCGACACTGCGATGGACTGCAACCGTACCTCGATCCGCCAGGGCGCCAAGTCGGTGACCTGTGCGTATCGTCGTGACGAAGCCAACATGCCCGGTTCGCGCAAAGAGGTGAAGAACGCCAAGGAAGAAGGTGTGAGATTCCTCTATAACCGCCAGCCGATCGCCATCGTCGGTGAAGACCGCGTCGAAGGTGTGAAGGTGGTCGAGACCCGTCTTGGCGAACCGGATGCCCGTGGCCGTCGCAGCCCCGAGCCGATCCCGGGTTCCGAAGAGATCATCCCGGCCGACGCCGTGGTCATCGCCTTCGGTTTCCGCCCAAGCCCGGCGCCGTGGTTCGAGCAGTTCGCGATCCAGACCGACAGCCAGGGCCGCGTCGTCGCCCCGGAGCAGGGCCAGTACAAGCACCAGACCAGCAACCCGAAAATCTTCGCCGGTGGCGACATGGTGCGCGGCTCTGATTTGGTGGTAACCGCGATCTTCGAAGGCCGCAATGCCGCCGAAGGGATCCTGGACTACCTGCAGGTCTGACCCCGATCCCAGGTTGAAACGGGATCAAAATGTGGGAGGGGGCTTGCCCCCGATGGCGGTGCTTCAGTCACCAGATTCACTGACTGACCCACCGCCATCGGGGGCAAGCCCCCTCCCACAGTTGTTTTGCAGCGCTTTCAAGTCCGCGACAAATTGACCCGATAGACAAAAGGCACGGCACATACCGTGCCTTTTGCGTCGCGCTCTGAGAAAATGCCCGCACTTTTTTTGCGGATGCCGACATGACTGCCCTCAAGAACGACCGTTTCCTTCGTGCCCTGCTCAAGCAACCCGTAGACGTCACGCCCGTATGGATGATGCGCCAGGCCGGTCGCTACCTGCCGGAGTACCGCGCCAGTCGCGCCCACGCCGGCGACTTCATGAGCCTGTGCATGAATCCTGCGTTCGCCTGCGAAGTCACGATGCAGCCACTGGACCGCTACCCACAACTGGACGCGGCCATTCTCTTTTCCGATATCCTCACCATCCCCGACGCCATGGGCCAAGGCCTGTACTTCGAGACGGGTGAAGGCCCGCGCTTCAGGAAGGTCGTCAGCACCCTGGCCGATATCGAAGCCCTGCCAATCCCGGACCCGCACAAAGACCTTGGCTACGTGATGGACGCCGTGAGCACCATCCGCCGCGAGCTCAATGGCCGCGTGCCTCTGATCGGCTTCTCCGGCAGCCCCTGGACCCTGGCCACCTACATGGTCGAAGGCGGCTCGTCGAAAGACTTCCGCAAGACCAAGGCCATGCTCTACGACAACCCGCACGCCATGCACCTGCTGCTGGACAAGCTGGCGCAGTCGGTCACCGCGTACCTCAATGGCCAGATCATGGCCGGCGCGCAAGCGGTGCAGATCTTCGACACCTGGGGCGGCAACCTCTCGGCGGCGGCCTACCAGGAATTCTCCCTGGCCTACATGCGCAAGATCGTCAGCGGCCTGATCCGCGAACACGAAGGCCGCAAGGTGCCGGTGATCCTGTTCACCAAGGGCGGTGGCCTGTGGCTGGAAAGCATCGCCGATGCAGGCGCCGACGCGTTGGGCCTGGACTGGACCTGCGACATTGGCGAAGCCCGCCGTCGCGTTGGGGGTAAAGTTGCGCTGCAAGGCAACATGGACCCCACCGTGCTGTACGCCAAGCCGGAAGCGATCCGCATCGAAGTCGGCCGCATCCTTGCCAGCTACGGCAAGGGCACCGGCCACGTGTTCAACCTCGGCCATGGCATCACCCCGGAAGTGAACCCGGAGCACGCGGGTGCCTTCCTGCGCGCGGTGCATGAACTGTCGGCGCAATACCACGAATAAAAACACAGAGCAAAAATGTGGGAGGGGGCTTGCCCCCGATAGCAGAGTGTCAGTCAACAGATTCATTGACTGGATCACCGCTATCGGGGGCAAGCCCCCTCCCACATTAAAAGCCAGAAACCTTCAGACCTGCCCCAACGGCGGCAACTTCGCCAGCTTCAACGCCACCAGCAACGCGCCAATCAGCAGCGCGACGATAAACCCGCCAATCCCGTTCCATCCGCCCAAGTGCCAGAAGAACCCGCCCGCCGTCCCGGCAATGCTTGACCCTGCGTAATAGCAAAACAGATACAGCGACGACGCCTGTCCCTTGGCCCTCACCGCACGCCGCCCGATCCAGCTGCTGGCTACCGAATGGGCGCCGAAGAAGCCGAAGGTAAAGATCAGCATGCCCGGCACCACCAGCCACAGCGGGGTGAACAGCGTCAGGGTCATGCCGGCGAGCATCAGCACAATGGTGGCCCACAGCACGCGACGGCGGCCCAGGCGGTCGGCCAGAGAACCGATTTTCGCCGAGCTGTAGATGCCTGACAGATACACCAGCGACAGCAGGCCGACCACGGCCTGGCTGAGGTCATACGGGTCGGCCAGCAGGCGATAGCCGATGTAGTTGAACAGGGTCACAAACGCCCCCATCAGCAGGAACGCTTCCAGGAACAACCACGGCAGGCCCGCGTCGTTGAAGTGCATCACGAAGCCATCGAGCAGGTTACGCGGCTTGAGGCTGCTGGCGCGGAAGTTGCGCGACTCTGGGAGGATTTTCCAGAACACCGTCGCGGCGATCAGCGCCAGGCCGCCGATAATCAGCATGGCGGTGTGCCAACTGACGAAGTCGATCAATACCCCGATGATCAAACGCCCGCTCATGCCACCAATCGCATTGCCGCCGATGTACAGGCCCATGGCCAGGCCGATGTGCTGCGGGTGGATCTCTTCGCTCAGGTAGGTCATGGCCACGGCGGCCAGGCCACTCAAGGACAAGCCCACCAGCGCACGCATGAGCAGGATACCCTCCCAGCTCGGCATCAAGCCGCTGGCGATGGTTGCCAGCGCTGCACAGAACAGCGCGGCGACCATCACCGGTTTGCGTCCCAGCCTGTCGGAAATCGGCCCGGTGATCAGCAGGCCGAAGGCAAGCATCGCCGTGGCGACCGACAAAATCAGGCTGCTCTGCGCGGCATTGATGGAAAACTCGTGAGACAGCGCCGGCATCATCGGCTGTACGCAATACAACAGGGCAAAGGTGGCAAACCCGCCGGAGAACAGCGCCAGCACCGTGCGCATGAACATCGGCGTGCCTTTTTCGATGTACTCGTCATTGAGCTGCGCCACCACGTTATCGAGGGCTGAAGGCGGGGTGTGTTGGGCAAGCGGAGCAACAGCAGGATTCACGGGGGACCTCGGGGAGGAAAGTCTGCCAGGACTGACAATGGGAAAAAGAATATAGCTGGCTAATGATTCTTTCCAATATATTGTTCGACCTGTTTGATAGCTTTAACGACCTAATGAGGTGTGCATGGAATTACGTCATCTGCGGTACTTCATCGCCGTCGCCGAGGAGCTGCATTTTGGCCGCGCCGCGCAGGTGCTGGGCATCTCGCAACCGCCACTGAGCCAGCAGATCCAGGCATTGGAGCAAGAGGTGGGGGCGCGGTTGTTTGAGCGGACCAATCGTCGGGTCGAGCTGAGCGAAGCGGGGCGCCTGTTTCTGCACGAGGCGCGCCTGGTGCTCGCGCAGGTGGATAAAGCGGCGGACGTCGCGCGGCGGGCGCAGATGGGAGAGCTGGGGGAGCTGAAAATCGGATTCACCTCGTCGGCGCCATTCAACGCCAGCATCCCCCAGGCGATCTTTGCGTTTCGCCAAGCCTTTCCAGCCGTGCACTTGAGCCTGCAGGAAATGAGCAGCACCGAGGTGGCCGAGTCGCTGGTGGATGAATCGATCCAGGTCGGGCTGATGCGGCCTTTGCCGTTGCCCGAATCACTGTGTGTGGTCGAGCTGATGCGCGAGCCCCTGGTGGCGGTACTGAACGCCGGGCACCCGTTGGCGCAGGGCAGCGAGCGCGGCTTGCACCTGGCGCAATTGGCAGAAGAACCGTTCGTGTTTTTCCCGCGCACCTACGGCAGCGGTCTCTATGCGCAACTGCTCAGCCTGTGCCGTGACGCCGGCTTCAGCCCGCATGTCGCCCAGGAGGCTGGGGAGGCGATGACCATCATCGGTCTGGTGGCGGCGGGATTGGGCGTATCGGTGCTGCCGGCGTCGTATCAACGAATACGGATCGACGGCGTGGTGTATCGCACGTTGCTGGACCCGGAAGCGGTGACCGCGGTATGGCTGGTGCAGCGCAAGGGTGCGCAGACGCCGATGGCGAGGGCGTTTGTGGAATTGTTGACGCGTAGGGCGGTGGCGTAGGTATGTTCACATATCAGGTAACGCAACCAGCTTAGTGATTGGCCGGAAATGTGCGCAGAATCACTTTTTCTCAACCGAGTGATATGGATGGCACTTCTCTACCAGCCCAAGGAGGGCAGCGTGTTGATTTGTGATTTTCGCGGTTATGAGGTTCCGGAAATCATCAAGATCCGGCCCGTTATTGTGATACGCAAACACCGAACCAATAAGCTGCTCGTAACGGTGGTGCCGCTAAGCACTACGGCTCCACAGCAGGTGTTGGAGCATCATTTGCAGCTTGATAGTCACCTTCAAGGCGCGAGTCCGACATGCTGGGCTAAATGCGACATTGTCGCGACAGTGAGCCTGGGCCGATTGGATCGAATAAAAAGTAAAGATCGTCATGGCAAACGAACTTACAAAATTGCAGAGCTTACCCATGACCAGTTTGTGGCGATAAAAGCGGCGGTGCGCAGTGCGCTCGGCTTGCGATAAAGCAGCATCTGGATGGACGGCGTTTTGCCACTGATTGCAGGCAACCTGTTTTCAGGCATACTGGCCGAGTTCCCGAAAGGGGCTTGTGAGACTCTGAGGATCCTGGGCAACCAGCCATCGCAGAGCCAGGCAGGAAGCGGCGATGACAAGCCAACCTGTTTGTGAAGAGGGCGCCGAAAGGCGCCCTTTGTCGTTTCTGGCTTACTGCATCCCCGCCGAGCGCAGCCCCGCCAGAATGTCCCGATCCAGCATGCTCACCCAACGGTTGTAGTTGCGATGGATCTTGCCGTCCTCGTAGCCCAGTTCGCGGCTGTCGCGGTAGCTGATGGCGTAGCTGTTGCGGGTGTAGCGGATGTCGATGGCGGCATAGAACTGGCCGCGCACGGTGATGTCGGCCTGCACCAGTTGCGGGCTCAGGCGTTGTACCGCCCACTCGCGTTTTTGCAGGGCGGCGACGATCACCTGTTTCATTTTCTCTTCGCTGAGCTGGGGCGTGGCCGGCAGCTCGTGCTGGGTGTTGAGCACCGGTTTACTGGTGCAACCGGCGGTGGTCAACAGGGCCAGGGCGATCAGGGTGGCGCGTAGCAGGGAAGACATTCCGTTTTCTCCAATCGATTAAAAAGTCAGGACCAGCGGCGAAAGATCAGCGAGGTGTTGACGCCGCCAAAGGCAAAGTTGTTGTTCATCACGTAGCCGTTGTGCATCTGGCGAAAGCCACCTTGCAGGTAATCCAGCTCACCGCATTGCGGGTCGACCGAGTCCAGGTTGAAGGTGTGCACGTACTGGTCGCGGTTCATCATCTCGATGCTGAACCACGACTCCAGCGCCCCGCACGCGCCCAGGGTGTGGCCCAGGAAACTCTTCTGCGAACTGATGGGCATGCGGCTGCCGAACAGGCTGCTGGTGGCCAGGGTCTCGGCGATGTCGCCCTGGTCGGTCGCGGTGCCGTGACCATTGACATAGCCGATGGCGGACGGTTCAAGCCCGGCGTCTTCCAGCGCCAGCTCCATGGCGCGGCGCATGGTTTTCTGTTCCGGGCGCGTGGTGTGCTGGCCGTCGGCATTGCTGCCGAAACCGACGATCTCGGCATGGATATGCGCACCCCGCGCCAGCGCGTGTTCCAGCTCTTCGAGCACCAGCATGCCGCCGCCTTCGCCGATCACCAGGCCATCGCGGCCGCTGTCGTAGGGGCGCGGGCTGGTTTGCGGCGCGTCGTTTTTCAGGCTGGTGGCGTAGAGCGCGTCGAACACCATGGCCTCGGTGGGACACAGCTCTTCGGCGCCGCCGGCGAGCATCAACGGCAGACGGCCGAACTTGATGGCCTCGTAGGCATAACCGATGCCCTGGCTGCCGCTGGTGCAGGCGCTGGAGGTGGGGATCAGGCGCCCGGTCAGGCCAAAGAAGATGCTGATATTCGCCGCCGTGGTGTGCGGCATCATGCGCACATAGGAATTGGCATTCAGTCCCTCGGCCACCGAGTTCAGCAGCATGTTGCCAAACGCCTTGATCTCATCGGTGCTGCCGGTGGACGAGCCACAGGCCACGCCCATGCGCCCGTCCTTGATCGACGCGTCGCCAAGCAAGCCGGCGTCCTGCAACGCCTGCTCCGCCGCCCACACCGCCAGGCGCGAGACGCGACCCATGCTGCGCAGCTGCTTGCGGGTCCAGTGCGCGGGGACGGCGAAATCGTCAATCGGCCCGGCCAGGCGCGTGTTCAATTCGGTGAAGCGGTCCCATTCATCCATGCGCCGGATGCCGCTGCGGTTGGCGCGAAAGTTGGCGGCGATGGTGTCCCAGTCGCTGCCCAGGGAGGTCATGCCGGCCATGCCGGTGACGACAACGCGTTTCATCAGCACAGGCCCCCATTCACGGCCAACACTTGGCGCGTGATATAGCCTGCCTCGGCCGACATCAGAAAATTCACCGCGCCGGCCACTTCTTCCGGAGTGCCCATGCGCTGCGCCGGGATCATTTTCATCAGTTCTTCGACCGGCACGTTTTCGTCCAGCATGGCGGTGTCGATCAAGCCCGGTGCCACACAGTTGACGGTGATCTTGCGCTTGCCCAACTCGATGGCCAGCGCCTTGGCTGCGCCGATCAAGCCCGCCTTGGAGGCGCTGTAGTTGACCTGGCCGCGGTTGCCGATCAGCCCGGACACCGAGGTGATGCACACGATGCGCCCGGCGGCGCGACGACGGATCATCGGCATCATCACCGGGTGCAGCACGTTATAGAACCCGTCGAGGTTGGTGCGCATCACCACGTCCCAGTCGTCTTCCGAGAGCGCCGGGAACGCGCCGTCGCGGGTCAGGCCGGCATTGAGCACCACGCCGTAATAGGCGCCATGTTGCTCGACGTCGGCCTCCAGGATTTCCTTGCACGCCGCGCGATCGGCGACATCGAATTGCAGTACCCGCGCCTGGCGGCCCAGGGCTTCGATCTCGAGCTGTACCGCGTCGGCTTCGGCGCGGCCACTGCGGCAATGCAGCACGATGTCATGCCCGGCCTGGGCCAGGCGCAGGGCAATGGCGCGGCCGATGCCACGGCTGGAGCCGGTGACCAGTACGGATTCAGTCATGGCGTTTCGTCCTTCGATTCATCTAAATAGGTGGCCGCCTGGGGCGGTCGAAATACGTTCAAGCGTGCGCTGGCCTGGATGCCGTCGCCGGTGAGGTGGCATTCGAACACCCCCATGCCATTGTCGTCCTCCAGCGAGCGCAGGCCGTGGATCGTCAGCTCGGCGCCGGCGGGAAAATGCGCCACATTGCACTCGAATTTACGCGTGCCCAGCAGGAAGCCCAGTTCCACCGCGTGGCCTTGCTGGCGCGCGCGGCACCCGGCATAGGCGGCGACGCTCTGCGCCATCAGCTCGATACCGACCCAGGCCGGCAGGCTGCCGTCAGCCTGGCTGAACAGGCCGCCGGGCTTGACGGTGAGACGGGTGTGCACCTGTTCTTCATCGAACGACAGCACCTGGTCGATCAGGATCATGTCGCCTGCATGGGGCAGCAGTTCGGCGAGTGGCCAAGCGATCATGGGGCCTCTCCAATAATCAGGCTGACGTTGTTGCCGCCAAAGGCAAACGAGTTGCTCATCAAATAAGGTTTTTTCAAGGTGTCGCCCTGGTGTGCCCACTGCAAGGCGGGCAGCGTCGGGTCGACGTGACCGTCCCACACATGGGGAGGGACTCGCCCGTGCGTCAGGCTCAACCAGCAGAACGCCGCTTCCAGTGCGCCCGCCGCGCCGAGGGTGTGGCCGCTCATGGGTTTGGTCGACGAACAGGCCACGCCGCCCGGAAACAGGCTGGCGACCGCCAGGCTTTCCATGGCGTCGTTGTGCTGGGTGGCGGTGCCGTGCAGGTTCAGGTAGCCGATCTGCTCGGGTGCGAGTTTCGCCTGGGCCAGGGCCTTGCGCATGGCCTGCAACGCGCCTTTGCCGGTGGGCTCGGGGGCGGAGATATGGTGGGCGTCGCTGCTGGCGCCGCTGCCCAGCAGGGCGACCGGTGCCGGCTCGCGGCTCATCAGGAACACCACCGCCGCTTCGCCGATATTGATGCCGTTGCGGTTCACCGAAAACGGATTGCAGCGCTCGGCAGACACCGCTTCCAGTGCGGTAAAGCCGTTCAGCGTCAGCCTGCACAAGCTGTCGACGCCCCCGCAGATCACCGCATCGCACAGGCCCAGGTCGAGCAGGCGCCGGGCACTCATCAACGCGCGGGCGCTGGAGGTGCAGGCGGTGGAAATCACATAGGCCGGGCCGCTCAATTGCAGCCAGTCGGCGAGGAAATTCGCCGGCGCGCTGAGCTCCTGCTGCTGGTAGTCGTAGTCGCCGGGAAAGGCGTTATCGCGCAGGTAGTGGGCAATGCCGCGACTGGCCTCGTCGATGCCCGACGTGCTGGTGCCCAGCACAACGCCAACCCGTGAGGGGCCGTAGGTGTGGATCGCCTGGCGGATCGAGTCTTCGATCTGCACCGCCGCTTCCAGCAGCAGCTGGTTATTGCGGCTGCTCTGCTGACCCAACTGTGCCGGAAGGGGCGCCAGCTCGCCGCGCACGGCCGCGACCGGCACCACGCACTCGGGCACCCAGCCGCTCTCGGCGCGCATGCCGCCACAGTCGCCGGCAAACAGGCTGCGGCTGACCTCGGCCTGGCCGCGACCGAGGGCACAGATCACGCCCAGGGCATTGAGGTAGGCGCTCATTTGCCCACGCCCAGCGGGGTGATGCGATAGCTCAACGGTTGGCCCACCATGTTCACGCTGAACACCTCTGAAGACTGATAGACGATTTGCCAATGGCCCGGCAGCGTTCGCGTAAGGTCCATGGCCTGGGCCGCAGGATACAGCGCACGCAGGTCATCCGCCGAGGCCAGGGCAAACAACAGCGCGGCGAACAGCGCTCGGGCCTGGGGGTTGGGCGGCAGCAAGCCATCGGCCTGCCACTCGCCGTCGATCAACTTCTGCCGGGCCTGGGGGATGCCCAACGGGTCCATCATCGACCAGCGAATCGCCCGCCCTTCACGCTGGATCACCAGCAGCCAATCCTGGCTGAGTTCGCCCTCCAGGCGTTGTACATGCAGTTGCATCGGCAAGTTCAGGGCGGGGAGGGTTTGCGGCAACGGCGCCTGGCTGGCGCACGCGCCGAGCAGCAACAGGCAACCCATCAGCAACCAGCGGATCATGAACGCGCGGCCTCTGCCGGCTTGCGCGCCACGCAGTTGACCAGGGTTTCCTCGCGCTGGCCCACCGGCGGCGCCTTGCGCAGGCCCCAACGTTCCAGCAGGCCGAAATCGCTGGAGCGGCTCCACCACAGATAGGGGTACGAGACGTTCTGCGCGTCGAATGCAAAGCCCTGCTCGCGCAGCATGTCCAGGTACTGCTCGGCGCTTTTCTGCACATGCATGGGGTGGCGGAACAGCCAGCGAATCACCCAAGTGTCGATATAGGCTTCGGTGGATTCGGCAAACAGCAAATAGCCGCCCGGCTTGAGGACCCGATAGAACTCCTTGAGGGCGCGATGCTGCTCGACCAGGTGGTGAAAGGTCTGGTGGCAAAACACAATATCGACGCTGGCGTCGGGTAACTCGAGGGTGGCGCAGTCGCTGCCGATCAACTCCACGGCCAGGCCCTGGCGAGTGGCTTCTTCGCGGCTCAGGGCCAGGCTGTGAGGGTCGGCATCCAGGCCAATCAGGCGCGCGGGCGCAAATACCTGCTGCAGCAACTTGAACGATTTACCCTGGCCGCAGCCGGCGTCGAGCAATACCGGCGCCACCGGCAGCGGCTCGCTGAACAGGCTGCGCAGGTCATTGATCGCTACGCGCAACACGTGATGCTGCCAGGTGTGGCTGCGCAGGAACCAGAAGCCGAAGCGGGTTTCTTCGACGTAGTTTTTACTCAGGTAGTTCTTTTCAACGACAGGGCTGGTCATACCGGCTCACTCGCACAGATTTGCGACAGCATCCGCAGGCGCCGCTTGGGCTCGCTGACAAACGGGTTGCGTTCATCCCAGGCGTAGCCGGCGAGGATCGAACTGATCATGCGGCGAATCTGCGGCGAACTGCCGGCGTGGAAGATAACGTCCTGGAACGTCCCGGCGTACCAGCCCTCGACGTAGCAGCGGAAGGTATCGACGCCGCGCTTCAACGGTTCGGCAAACTCGGTTTGCCAGTCCACCGCTTCGCCTTGCAGTTGGCGATGCAGCACGCCCGCGGCCATGCTCGCCGAGCGCATGGCGATGGTGACGCCGGAGGAGAACACCGGGTCGAGAAATTCCGCCGCGTTGCCCAACAGCGCAAAGCCCGGGCCATGCAGGGTTTTGACGTTGGCCGAATAGCCGCCGATGCTGCGCGCCGGGGTGTCCCACACGGCGTTCTGCAGTACGCCGGACAGGCTTGGGGTTTCGTCGATAAAGCTGCGCAGGCAGGCATCCAGATCGTGGTCACGGCCGTCGAAATGTTCCTTGGCCGCGACCACGCCCACCGAGCATCGACCGTTGCTGAACGGGATGGTCCAGAACCAGATATCGCGCTGCAGGGGATGGGTGGTTATCAGAATCTTGGTACGGTCGAAGCCTGGGTGTTCGATGCGGTCTTCGACGTGGGTGAACACGGCCTGGCGCAGCGGGAAACCGGACGGCACTTCGAGGTCCAGCAGGCGCGGCAGCACGCGGCCATAGCCACTGGCATCCAGCACGAATGCGGTCTTGAGGTGGTACTCGCTGCCATTTTCGCGGCGTACGTGAAGGTAGCGATGGTTGGCGGAAAAATCCACGCCGACGATGCTCTCGCCGTAGCGGATTTCCACACCCTGCAACGCCGCCTGATCGGCCAGCAGCTTGTCGAAATCGGCACGCTGCACCTGGAAAGTCGTCGGTTTGCCCTGGCTGAAGGTGTCACCGAAATCGAACGCACTGTAACGCTCGCCCCAGGCGAACGCCGCACCGGTTTTCAGTTGAAAGCCGGCAGCCTGCACGGCGTCGAGCATGCCGGCTTCTTCGATAAAGTCGATGCAGTGCGACAGCAGGCTTTCGCCAATCGAGAAACGCGGGAAATACTGGCGCTCGATAATCAATACATCATGCCCTTTGCGCTTGAGCAGCGCGGCCGCGATGGCCCCGGATGGCCCGGCACCGATCACCACCACCTGGCGACGTTCCATTTCAACTGTGGGCACGAAGGCTCCTTGCCACTTTGGCGATATTCACATTCATAAGGCGTGCTTTTGTTGCCCAGCCCAGGGCGCCAGCATAAAGCTGAATGCCAGGCCGAGGCTGACCGACAGGCCGAAATTGCTCACCGCCGGGGTACTGGAGACGGCCAGCAGGCCGAACGATAACCAAGTGGTCAGCGCGGCCAGCAAGGTTCCCAGCAGGCTGACGGCGGCCCCGCCGATCTGCTCGCGCATCAGGATCGCGTAGTCGACGCTGATGGCCGTGACCAGCAGCAGGCCGAACAGGCTGAACAGGGTCAGCGGCTGGCCCAGCCAACCGAGGCTGGCCAGGCTGCACAGCGCCGCCAGCAACGGCAGCGCGACGACGCGCAAGGCGCCGGTGAAGCCGAAGGGCAGCATCAACAGCAGCACGATCAGCCCACAGGACAGCAATTTCAATTCGGCCGCGCTGATTTGAGTGTCGGCAAACACACGGTTCAAATCCCCCAGGCGATCGACCAATTGCACACCGGGCAAATCCACCGCCTGCACCCGCAGCAACGCCGGGTTGTTCAGGCCTTGCAGGCTGACCATCGCCGCCACGCCGCCGTCTACCTTGCCCAGCCACAGCGTGCGCCAGGGCTCGGCCAGGGGGCCTTTGAGCGCGGCGTCGATGTCTTCGGTGGGCAGTGCCTGCAACTGCGCGACTTCAGCTTGCAGCGCATCGACGGGGATGCCGATGTCCAGCAACGGTTGCCAATGCTGCTCAAGCTTATTGAGCGCATCGCGCAGTTGCTGCTGTTCGGCGGGCAGGTTGACCAGTTGATTCAGCGCCAGGTAACCCTGGAGCTTGTCCATATTCACCAGTTGATCCAGGCGCTGGCCCAGGGCGGCCTGGCGCTCCAGCAACTGCTGCTGAGTGTCGGCGCGCACCAGGAAGAACTGGCTGGTGGGCTGGAACCCGGTAATGCGCGCCACGGCCTGGGCTTCCTGCAGCAATTGCGGCGGCGCGCCGATCCACTGGCGGATATCGTTTTTACTGTTCAATTGCCACAGGCCACCGGCGCAGAACAGCAGCACCCACACCAGCAACACGGCGCCGGGCACGCGCTTGATCAATGCCGCCCGCCACTGCCACAAGCGTTCGGCGATGCGCAGCGGCCAGCGCGCCGGGCGCAGTTCGACGCCGCTAAGCAGTGCCGGCAGCAGGCACACGGCGCACAGGTACGCGCCGACCAGACCTGCTGCCGAGAACACCGCGATTTGCGTCAGCGCCGGGAACGGCGTCCAGGCCAGCGCCAGGTAGCCGATGCAACTGGTGGCCAGGCTCAGGCTCAAGCCCGGCAGAGTCAGGCGCAGTGCCGGCCAACTGCGCCACGGCTGCAGGCTCCAGCTTTTGGACAAATAGTGCAGCGGGTAATCCACCGCCACGCCGATCAGGCTGGAGCCCAACACCAGGGTCATCACGTGCATATGGCCGAACAGCGCCACACAGGCCACTGCGCCAAACAGCATGCCGACCACCACCGGCACGAACGCCAGCAACACCCGCCAACGCCGGAATGCCAGCAGCAGCAATATCAGGATGCCCAGGGTTGCGCCGCCGCCGACCCAGGTCATCTCCCGCGTGGCTTGTTGCTGCCCGTTGGCCGCATAGAGCAGACCACTGGCGGCGAGCAGTTGCACGCCTTGCTCGCCGGCCTGGGCGCGGCTGGCCTGGAGCAAATCCGCCACGTGCAGCGGCAGTTTCATGTCGAATGCATTGCCGGTGGTGCGCGCCCGCAGGAGCACCCAGCTTTTGCCGTCGGCGTCGGCGATCAACGCGCCGCTGCCGATATCCAGCTGTACCGCGCCGTGTTGCGGCTGGCTGTTCTGGATGCGCCCGGTCAGGCCCAGCCAGTCGTCCTGGCTGGGCACCAGGCTGAAGCCGGCGATGGGGTCGAACAGCGTTTGCACGCGTTGTTGAATAAACGCGTCGGGGTGTTCGATCAGTTGCTCGCGGTCCTTGGCCGACAGCATCGCCAGTCGGTCGCGCAGCAGTTGTTCGCGCAGCGCCGGCAAGTCGGCCTGCAGGTTCCACTGCACCTTTTCAAACAGGCCGCTGGCCTGCCAGCGCTCGGCCAGTTGCTGCGCCATGGCCAGCGCTTGCTGGCGGTCGGCATGCCCCACCAGCACCAGCATCTCGCGGTTCAGCGGTTCCTGCATGCGCTGCTCGGCTTGCAGCTCCAGGGCGTCCGGCGTACTGCCGGGTACCAGTTCCATCAGGTTGGCCGACAATGGCGCACCGTGACGCCACTGCCAGCCGGCCAGTGCCAGCACGGCCACCAGCAGGATCAGGAACAGGCGCGGCAGCAGGCGCTCACTGGGCAAAATCGTGTTGCTCCGCATCGCTCAACGGTTGGTCGGCGGTGCTGTCCTGCATGCGCAGTACGGTGCTGTCGCCCTGGGTTTCCAACAGCTCGATGGTCTTCACTAACGCGCCGCCATCGATATTGATTTGGGTGAATACTTGCTTGAGCAGCAGTGAGCGCGGAATCAGCGTGAGCTTCCAGTCTTGCGCCTGGCCTTGCAGTTGCAGGTCGAAGTCACGCTGCAAGCCGCTGCTGTCGCCCTGGAGTACCGCGAGGAACAGGCGATTCTGCTCGGTGCCGGCGCTCTTGTTCGGCAGCAAATGCCAGCCGTTGGCGTCACGCCGGGCGATGCCCTGACTGGTGATGCGATAGTCCTGTTGCAGCGGGGTTTTGAGCAGCCACAACAGGCCGTGGTCCTTGGCGAGCACGAAGGTGCCTTTGCTGACCAGCGGCTGGGGCAGGGCGCGCAGGTGTTTTTCCTGGGTGAAGTTACCGTGGATCACGCTGGGTTTGGCCAGTTGATCGCTCAGTTGTTGCAGGTCGAAGGCGTGGGCGCTGAAGCTCAACAATGCGGCGGCCACTGTAGGAGCGAGCTTGCTCGCGAAAAACCTGAGGGCCCCACGGGGTGTCAGGCGCCCCGCGTTATCGTTGGCGATCTTCGCGAGCAAGCTCGCTCCTGCAGGGGATCTCATTTCAGGGCCCTTTCGACGGCGTTGGTGAATATTGTTGGCGACGCAAGCTGCATTTCGCGGCTGGCGATTTCCACTGCCACTTGCACGGTGCTGGCGCGGGTCAAGCGTTCGCCGCTGGCCAGATCGGTAATCAGGTAATTGATCTTCAAACGGTTCTCCCACTCCACCAGGCTGGCGCGCACGTTGATCGTTTGACCAAAGGTGGCGCCGCGCACGTAGCGCAGTTGCATGTCGATCACCGGCCAGGCGTAGCCGGCGTCGAGCATCGCGGTGTAGTTATGGCCGATATTGTCCAGCAACGCGCAGCGCGCCACTTCCAGGTACTTCACGTAATGCCCGTGCCATACGACGTGCATGGTGTCGATGTCGAAAAACGGCACGAGGATTTGAGTGTCGCAGTGCAACACGCCGGGGCTACGCATGCAGCCTCCAGTGTTGCTCGGCGATGCGTTGCAGGCACAGGCGCAGTTCGCCTTCCAGGGCGCGGTCTTCGATGACCGGCGGGAAGTCCCGGGCCAGTTCTTCGTGCATGGCAGCCAGTGCTGGTGGCAGCGCTCGTGCGTCTTCAGCCTGGGCGCGCAGCCACACGCCCTGGTTGGCGGCGAGCAAGGTGGCGGCGGCGACCTGTTCGGTCAGCTCGAGCACGCGGATCGCATCGCGGGCGGCGATGGTGCCCATGCTGACCTTGTCCTGGTTATGGCACTCGGTCGAGCGCGAGAACACGCTGGCCGGCATGGTGTTCTTCAGCGCTTCGGCGGTCCAGGCGCTGGTGCCGATCTGTACGGCCTTGAAGCCATGGTTGATCATTGCACGCTCGGCCGGCGCGCCCGACAGGTTGCTCGGCAGGCCGTGGTTGTAACGCACGTCCACCAGCAGCGCCAGTTGGCGGTCGAGCAGGTCGGCGACATTGGCCACCAGGGTCTTGAGGCTGTCCATGGCAAAGGCAATGTGCCCGCCGTAGAAGTGCCCGCCGTGCAGCACGCGTTCCTCTTCGGCATCGATGATCGGGTTATCGTTGGCGCTGTTCAGTTCGATTTCGATAAACGAACGCAGCCAGTTCAGGCTGTCGGCCAGCACGCCGAGTACATGGGGCGCGCAGCGCAGGGAGTAGCGATCCTGCAGGCGGTGCAGCGGGGCCGTCGGTGCATCGATGGCCAGGTCCTGGCGCAGCCAGGCGGCTACTTGCATCTGCCCGGGATGGGGCTTGGCGGCGAACAGGCGTTCGTCGAAGTGTTCCGGGTTGCCTTGCAGCGCCACCACATTCAACGCGGTGATGCGCGTGGCCAGCTGCAGCAGGTAGTCGGCGCGGGCGAAGGCCAGGCAGGCAATGCCGGTCATTACCGCCGTGCCGTTCATCAACGCCAGGGCTTCCTTGGGGCGCAGCACCAAGGGTTCCCAGCCCAGTTCGCGGTGTACATCGGCGGCCAGGCGGCGCTCGCCACCAAACAACACTTCACGTTCGCCGGACAAGGTGGCCGCCACATACGACAGCGGCGTCAGGTCACCGCTGGCGCCCACCGAGCCTTCTTCAGGGATCAGCGGCAGCACGTCGTGTTCAAGGAATCCATGCAGGCGCTCGAGCAGTTCCACACGTACCCCGGACACGCCATGGCACAGCGACTGCAAGCGCGCCGCCAGCACGGCGCGGGTGGCTTGGGCATCGAGCAACTTGCCCAGGCCGCAACCGTGGAAGGTGTACAGATGACGCGGCAGCGCCTCGACGTGTTCGAGCGGCACCGCCACCACGCAGGAGTCGCCGTAGCCGGTGGTCACGCCGTAGATCACGCCTTCCTTGTCCAGCAGCGAATCAAGAAACTGCGCGCCTTTGGCGATGCGCCGGCGATACGCGGCATCGTCCTGCAAGCGAGTGGGCACCTGACGGTTGGCCAGGGCCAGGACGTCTTCGATGCGCAGGGGGCGTTCGCCAAAGGTGATCGGCTCAAGAGACGTGGTCATCGGTCTTCCAGAAAGGGTAAAAGTTGAACCATTGTTGTGGCGCTTGCAGGCAGAACTGGCCCAGGCGTGCGGCGTAGCGAGCGGCCCACAGGGCGATGACCTGCTCACGGGTGCTGCGCTTCCATTCGATCAATGGCGCGAAGGGCTCGATGGTCAGGCGATAGCGGCCCTGGTGCTTGAGGCACATCAGCAGGTTGACCGGGCACTTGAGCAGGCCGGCCAGCAGCCACGGGCCCTGGGGGAACGCGGCGTCATGCCCGAGGAAATCCACGCGCACCGTGCGCCCGCCGTGCAGCGGAATGCGGTCGCCGGCAATCGCCAGCCATTCGCCGTCGTCCAGGCGCTGGCTGAGCAGCAGCATGGTGGCCGGGTCCAGCTCGCTGACCTGGATCAGGCGCAAATGGGTCGCGCCCGCTTCGCCCAGCAGGCGGTTGAAACGCTCGGCATGCTTGGTGTGCACCAGCACGTTCATGATGACCTGTTCACCGATCTCCGCCAGCGCGCGACACACTTCCAGGTTGCCCAGGTGTGCGCCCACCAGCATCTGCCCGCGCTCGCCACGCAACTGGCCGCGCAATTGCGCCGGGTCGTTGATTTCGATTTGCTCCAGGCGCAGCTTGCCGTTCCACACGTCGAGCTTGTCGAGCAGGGAGTCGGCGAAGGCCATGAACTGGCCGAAGACCTTGGCATGGCTCGGCTGCAGCTCGGCACGCCCGCTCCACTGCGCCAGGCGCTGCTGGTATTGCCAGACGCTCTGGCGCGCGGTGCGGCCGAACACAAAGAAATAGAACACGATGCTGTAGAGCAACGGGCTCAACAGGCGCCGGCCAAGGACTTTTGCCGCGAATGCCGTGAGTTTCATCAGCCGGAAGCTGCCGCGCTCTTCGCGGTCGGCCCAGTGTTTGCTGCGCTCGCTCATGCCTGCCACCGGCGCCACAGGATGGCGGGCGCGCGCACCAACATGCCGAAGAACAGTCGCGTATGCATGGCGCTGATGCGCACGTTGTCGTGCAACAGGCGAAAGTGCGACAGGCCGTCGGAGGGGTAATGCACCTGGGTCGGCAGCCAGCGCATCGGCTGGTTGCGCCAGGCCAGGCGCACGAGGATGTCCGAGTCGAAATCCATGCGCGTGCCGATGTAGGCCGAGTCCATCAGCGCCAGGGTGGGTGCCAGCGGGTACACGCGAAAGCCGCACATCGAGTCGCGAATCTGCAACGACAGGGTGTTGATCCACACCCACACGTGGGTCAGGTAGCGCGCGTAGAGGCGGCCCTTGGGCACGCTTTCGTCGTATTCGGGATAGCCGCAGATGATCGCGTCGGGGTGCCTGCGGGATGTATCGATAAAGGTCTCGACTTCGCGCAGGTCATGCTGGCCGTCGGCGTCCACTTGCAGGGCGTGGCTGTAGCCCAGGCGCGCGGCTTCGCGAAAGCCCGCCATGACGGCGGCGCCCTTGCCCTGATTGCGGGGCAGGGTCAGCAGGGTGACGTTATCCAGCGTCGCCAGTTGCATAAGCACCGCCGCACAGGCCGGGCTGCTGCCGTCGTCCACCAACAGGCAGGGCAGGCCACTGTTCAGAAGGCTGCGCACCACGGCGGGCACGGCGGTTTCATGGTTGTAGACCGGGATCAGGGCGCAGGGGTTATGCATGTGCGGCCTCCAGCACGATCCGGCCACTTGAGCATGCAGCCTCCCCATTGCGATAGGCGAAGTACAACTTGCCGCGCTCTTGGTCAAAGCGCAGGTGCAATTGAATGTGATCGCCGGGGCGCACCAGTTGCTGGAACTTGAGCACTTCCATACCGGCAAACGTGCTTGGCAAGTCGAGCAGTTGCTGGCCCAGGTTGAAGGCCCATTCCACTTGCACCACGCCCGGCAGCACAGGCGTGACTGGAAAATGCCCGCTGAAATAGGCGAGGTCGGGCGGCACGCTCAGTTGCAATGTCCATTCGCCGTCGATTTCGACCTGCGCCAGCACGTCCGGCGCCTTGGGGCGGGGGGCCAGCAACAGCGCCTCGATATCGGCCTGGGGCAGCTTGCCCTGGCTGTTGAGCGGCAGTCGGCGCAACAAACGCCAGCGGCGGGGCAAGGCCAGAGCTTCGCAATGCTGGCTCAGGTGCTGGCGCAGGGCTTGGGTCACCGTGCGCCGGCCCTGGTTGCGCAGAACATGCAGGCCCTCGGCGCTCAGTACCACCAGGGCACCGAGTGACGCGCGGTTTTCCTGCACCACGCCCAGGCGGGTTTCAGCGACCCACGGATGGGTCATCAATGCCTGTTCGAGCATCGGCAGGGCGATGCGTTTTTCTTCCAGCTTGACGATGCGGTCCAGGCGGCCGAGCAGTTCGAAGCGGCCATCGGCATGGATGCGCGCGGCGTCGGCGGTCTGTTCGATATGCCCGGCGGGCAGGTAGGGCGAGGCGATGCGCAGGGCACCGTCGGCAGCCTGGCTCAGGTGCACGTCGGCAAACGGCTGCCAGGGTTGTGCGCCCTGGCGCCAGGCGATGCCGCCGGTTTCCGAACTGCCGAGGATTTCCGTCGGCCACTGCTGCAAGCGGTCATAGAGGCTGCCGGCGGCTTCGACAGGCAAGGCTCCCCCTGAGGAAAACACCCGTGAGACCTGGCTCAGCGCCGGCCAGTCGAGGTTATCGCCCATGCGCTTGAGCAGCGCCGGGCTGGCCACCCAGGCGAATGGCGAATGCTCGCGACTGGCGCGCTGCATGTCCTCGGGGAATGCCAGTTGCCTGCGCAAAAACGTGCGACCGGCGCACAGTGGCCACAGCACGCGGAACAGCAACCCGTAGATGTGTTGGGTGGCGACGCTGCCGATAATGCAGGCGTCTTGCAGGTCGGCGCCCCACAGTGCCTCCAGCGCCTTCACCTCATTGGCCAGCTGGCGCAGGGACTTGTCGATGCGCTTGGGTTCACCGCTGGAGCCGGAGGTGCACAGGCTCAGTTGGCAGCGATCGAGGTTGAGGGCGGCAGGGCTCAGCGGCGCCAGGTACAACGCTTCAACGTCCGCCGCTTGCGTCAGCCAGGCATCGACGACGGCGTCCCAGCGTTGACGGGTTTGCGGCTGCAGGTCGGCGGGCAGCAACACGCCGACCCCGGCACGCCAGGCGCCGAGCAACGCAATCGCCAGCACGCCGGCGTCTTCCAGGTGCACCGCCAGGCGCTGGATGCCACGCGCTTGCAAGCCTGCCGCCAGGCGCAGCGACTGCTCCATCAGTTGAGCATGATTGAGCGCCGGCTCAGTGGTGACCCGACGCTGTTCCTGTGGCTCGAGCAGCAGGTGCTCAAGTTTTAAACCTTTCATACGCGGCCTCGAACCCTTTGTCGTACCAGCCATTCCACGGCAAACAACAGCCCCATCAGCGCGTAGGCGATAAAGCCGTTGTACAACGTCCACCAGCTCAGCGGCGCCCATAAGGTGAGGGCGGCAGCGAGCAGGCCATTACACAGAAAAAACACACTCCACACCACGGTGACCTGGCGCGTATACAGCACCGCGTTCGCCGGCAGCTCCGGCTCAGTCATGCGCGCCAGGCGCTCGACCATCGGCGGCCCGTATTTCAGGCTCAGGCCGAACAATGCCAGCATGAACCCACTGACCAGGCTGGGGTACCAGCGCAACCATTGCGGGTTATCGAACCAGGCCAGCGCCAGGCAAAACACAATCACCACCAGCGCCATCCAGCGACTGCCGGGGCGTCGTGCAGCGGTGAACGCGCGCAGCAACCACAGGCTGCCCAACAACAGGCCAAATTGCCAGGGCGCAAAATGCTCGGTGCCGTAATACACCGCGAAGGGGTACAGCAGCCCCGCCAGCAACAGGCCAAGGCCGATCAGCCGGCTCATGCGGCGGGCTGGACCAGACGGTACACCGCCTCAACCACGTCATTGACGGTGCGCACCGCCTTGAATTCCTCGGCGGCGATCTTCTTGCCGGTCTGGCGCTTGATATGGTCGATCAGGTCCACGGCATCGATGCTGTCGATTTCCAGGTCCTGGTACAGGTTGGCGTCCAGGGTGACGCGCTCAGGTTCCAGTTAAAACAGTTCCACCAAGGCATCGCGCAGGGTGTTGAAAATATCGTCACGAGTTTGCATGGTCCGGTCTCAAGCTGCCTGTCTGGCCGTGACGAATGCCGCGAGGCTGGCCACGTTGGTGAAGTGATTGCGCGTGTCCTTGGCGTCGGCGTCGATCTTGATGCCGTACGTTTTCTGAATCGCCAGGCCCAGTTCAAGAGCGTCGACCGAATCCAGGCCCAGGCCCTCGCCGAACAGGGTCTGGTCGCTGCCGATGTCGTCGGCGCTGATGTCTTCCAGGCCCAGGGCCTCGATGATCAGCGTCTTTATGTCGTGCTCAAGGCGGTGTTGGTCGCTCATCTTCGGCGAGCTCCTTAATGAAATAGTGATGCAGGTAATCGTTGAGCTTGCGTGACGCCTGGGGCGCGGGGCCCAGTGCGGCAAACGCGTGTGGTTCTATATCGGCACCCACACGCAAACTGAAGTGAAATCGGCACTTGGGAATGCGATACCAGGGCTCGGCCTTGGTCAGGGTGGTGGGGCTGACCTTGATCACCACCGGGGTGATGATCGTCGCACCGCGCAGTGCAATCGCCGCGCCGCCGCGATGAAAGGCCGGTGGCGCGCCGGGCGTGGTGCGGGTGCCCTCGGGAAAGATGATCAGGGTTTGCCCCGCGCGCAGGGCATCGGCAGCGGCATCGAGCATGTCGGCGCTGCCATCGTTGCTGATGTAGCCGGCGTCGCGCACCGGGCCGCGGGTGAACGGGTTCTGGAACAGGCTCTGCTTGACCACGCAATTGGTCTGGCGCATCAGGCCGATCAGGAACACGACATCGATCAGCGACGGGTGGTTGGCGACGATCATCTGGCCCGGGCGACCGAGTTTTTCCGCGCCCTCGACGCTGTACGTGAGGATGCCCAGCCGTTTCATCAGGCGAATGAAGAACCAGAACAGGCAACTGATGGTGTGGCGCGCGCGTCGTTGATGCTGCCCGGCGTCGCCCGGCAGGCAACTGAGCAGCGGGAACACCAGCAAGCGCAGGCACAGCCCGCCGACGCCGAACACAAAGAAGCTGGCGGCCGTGGCGAACAGGCGCCAGTAATAGGCCTGCCGTGGTTTGTCGTTCAGGACTTGCGTCGCCAGTTCCATACTCGGTTCTTCCAGGCATGTTGGCAGGCGCCCTGTTCGGTCAGCAGGGTGCGCAGCAGGTTCAGGGCGTGGGGCCACTGGGTGTGAGTGAGTTGGACAGCGCTGCTGTTTAGTTCCAGTTGCCACTCGTCGCCCGGCGTCAGCAAAAGGCCCAGGGCATAGGGGAAGGGCACGTCAGCAATCCAGCTGGCGTACGCCTCGGGCGGTTGTTCTTCGGTAATTATCAGCAATACGGCCGGGGCGCCTTCGTTGAGCAATGCGGCGGCTTCGAGCACGCCGTGCTCGAGGCCATCACCGGCGGCGGCAAGGGCGGTCATCTCGCTGGTTTCATTGCGCAGGATCGACCACAGGCCAATCACCGCGTTATGCACCGACAGGCTGAACTGGGTCGGCGACAGCGGCTGCTCGTTGGCCAGGTCACTGAGGATGTCGAGGGTGCGCGGGGTTTCGCCGTGGCGGGAAATGAACACCAGCGGCAGGTCTTCAAGGCCTTCGGCCAGTGGCCAGCCGACGCTGAACGCCATGCGCGCCAAGCGGCTCAGGCGGCGGCGCTGCATAGCTGGCAAAAATGACACATCGGGGGACGCATCGCTGACAGGCAGCAAACCCGGGTCCCGGCACCAGGCGTGCCAGTCGTCCGCACTCTCAAGGCTTGGAGCCCAGGCGCGCCATTGGGCGATGTTGAAGTTGATCACTGAGAAGTTATCCCGCCCCTGCGGGCTTCCATGTGCGGCCAATGGCCCCGGATTCCGGGACAGAGGGCAATGGCCGAATGGCGCGCATTATCCCGGTGCGGTGGGGTTCTAGCAAATACTGGTTAAAATTTGTTCGCTATTGATTACAAATAAGTCGTTGAAATTTACGCGCTGTGTGCGACAGAAGGCCGAACCGGATTGACGGAACGTTCCCATTCATTTGTGAGCCAGACGCCGCGAATGGAGGAACGAGGTAGCTAACCGGCGCTTTTGCGCTCTACACTCGGGTTATTCATTGATACACGGAGGCTTTTCCATGCGGCGCGTGGTGTTCAATCAGAAAGGCGGCGTGGGCAAGTCCAGCATCGCCTGCAACCTGGCGGCCGTCAGCGCCAGCGAAGGTTATCGAACCCTGTTGGTGGACCTCGATGCACAGGGCAACTCCACCCAGTACCTCACCGGGCTGACCGGTGATGACATTCCCATGGGGATCGCTGACTTTTTCAAGCAAACCCTGTCTTCCGGGCCGTTTTCCAAGAAGAACAAGGTAGATATCTACGAAACGCCCTTCGATAACCTGCATGTCATCACCGCCACCCCGGAACTGGCGGACCTGCAGCCCAAGCTCGAGGCCAAGCACAAGATCAATAAGCTGCGAAAGCTGCTGGATGAGTTGAGCGAGGACTACGACCGTATCTACCTGGACACGCCCCCGGCGTTGAATTTTTATGCGGTTTCGGCGCTGATTGCCGCTGATCGCGTGCTGATCCCCTTCGATTGCGACAGCTTCTCGCGTCAGGCCCTGTATGGCCTGTTGGCTGAAATCGAAGAATTGAAGGAAGACCATAACGAAGGTCTGGAAGTGGAAGGTATCGTGGTCAACCAGTTCCAGGCCCGGGCGAGCCTGCCGCAGCAGATACTGGATGAGATGATTGCCGAAGGGCTGCCGGTGCTGCCGGTCTACCTGGCCAGCTCGGTGCGCATGCGCGAGTCGCACCAGGAGAGCAAGCCGCTGATTCATCTGGACCCACGGCACAAGCTGACCCAACAGTTTGTGGAACTGCATAACTTGCTGGAAAACGCCTGATCCTAAGGGCGACACAGACCCAATGTGGGAGGGGGCTTGCCCCCGATAGCAGTGTGTCAGCTACAGATAAGCTGGCTGACATACGCAATCGGGGGCAAGCCCCCTCCCACATTTGGATTGCATTCCAGTCGGGTTTCTGGGACTTATCCTACGAAGGCTGTAGGAGCGGTCTGGCAGCAGGGAATTAGCCTTGTAACCTTGCCTACAGCTACGCCAGAATCCGCCGGCTTGTGCGTCTGGATGGGGGTCTCTAAGGTTTGCCGGTCGCTGAATGTTCAGTGATCGGGTTTAGTAGCCCACTCAGACGAAAGCACGTGCACCGCTCCCCGCCACGGCGTTTCTTGCCTGTCGATGGTGGCTGTGCGCAGGGCACCTTCGGGTGCGCCGGGTTTTGCTTTCGTTCTACCGGTCTACTAACCTGCGTACAGCTGCCGCCCCTTGTTTAGTAGCAAGCAGGCGATGGCCCTGGCAGAGAACGAAAATATGAATTTATTCACCGTTACACCCAACCTTCCCACCGAAGCGCTGGTGATCAACAGCTACGAAACCTTCTCTTCGGTCCGCACCTTATTGCTCAATCTATCCAACGACCTCACCGGTGAACACCGCGATGTGGCCCTGGCTATCCATCAACTGAGCGAGCTTGGCGTCATGCTGGTCAGCTAGATGGTGGACCGAGAAGTCTCCGTGGTCTGAAGTTAAAACGCGGTCAAATGTGGGAGGGGGCTTGCCCCCGATGGCGGTATGTCAGCCAGCTTATTTGTAGCTGACCCACCGCTATCGGGGGCAAGCCCCCTCCCACACTGTTCAGTGTTGTTCTCAAGGGTTGGTCATACCCCTTGGCTACTCAGCCAGCTCATCAACTGTGGCAACGGAAAGGCCCCACTCTGGCGCGCCACTTCCCGGCCGTTCTTGAACAGAATCAGACTCGGAATCGAGCGAATCCCCAACTGCGCCGACAGCTGCTGGTTAGCCTCACTGTCCAGCTTGGCCAATCGGCATTTGCCTTCCAGCTGCCCGGCCGCCTGCTCGAATACCGGCGCAAACGACTTGCACGGCCCGCACCAGTCAGCCCACACATCCACCAGCAACGGCAGATCGCCCTTGATCTGGCTGGCGTAGTCGCCCTGTTTCAATTCAAACGGCTTGTTCAGCAATACCGGCTGCTTGCAACGGCCGCATTTGGGCGCATCACCCAGGCGTGCGCCGGGGATGCGGTTGAGACCGTTGCAATGAGGGCAGGGGATTACGAGAGGTTCAGACATCGGAGGCTCCTGGGGACTGGCCAATAGGTTGTATCTGGTGCCGGGGCTGAGATTTATCAAGGCTGGATGCAGAGACTCATTCGCTCACAGTTTCTCCCGCGCCGAATGAGTCGTCTGTCTAGGCTTGCTGTTGTGCGCCATTGGTCTGTTTACGGCTATAGCAAATTGCGATAGTCGGAAATCAGGTCTAACCTCCATAGCAAGATGCGATAGGGACGTTGCATGCGAGTCATCAGTGAAAAGAGGATCTGGGAAGCAAAGGAAACATGGCCGCGCTCGGCAACGGCTTTGGACCAGTGGTATCGCGTGATCAAGCGCAACGCCCCCAAGGACTTCGCTGCAATGAAAGCCATGTTTCCCGCCACGGACAAGGTAGGTGAATTTCATGTGTTTGATATTGGCGGTAACAAGCTGAGGTTGATCGCGTCGGTGCAGTATCGAATGCAGCGCGTTTACATCAAGCACCTGCTGGACCACCGCGACTATGAGAAGGACAAATGGAAGGAAAAAAACAGATGAGCGCGCTTATGCAAGTAGCGGCAGAACACTGGCAGTTCGTTTCGCCGGTGCTGCGCAAGCCGGAAAACGAGGCGGACTACGACGCACTGGTATGCGGTCTGGATGAGTTGTTGAGCCTCGTGGGTGAAGACGAGGACAGCCCGCTGATGAGCCTGGTCGACATTCTCAGTGACTGGATCGAAGCGTATGACCGTGAACACCGCCCAATGCCCGTCGCCAGCGGGGTCGATGTGCTGCGCTACATGATGCGCGAGCACAATCTCACCCAGAGCGACCTTCCGGGGGTTGGGGCACAATCAGTCGTCTCTGAAATATTGAGCGGAAAACGCCAGCTCAACGTGCGTCAGATTCGTTGGCTGGCCGAGCGTTTCGGGGTGTCCGTGGAGACCTTTATCTAAGCGGTCAAGACGAACAACTGATCTCCAGATGCTTGCCCCAATCCGGCGGCCGCTGTGCATACTGCTCCATCCCCGCTTGTTCCTCGAACGGCCTGGTCAGCACTTTATGCAGCCGCCGAACTTCGCTGTAGTCCCCGGACTCGGCGGCGGCGATCGCGTTTTGGGCGAGGTAGTTGCGCAGGATGTACAGCGGGTTCACGGCATGCATGCGTTCGCGGCGCTGTGCCTCGCTGTCGTCCCCGTCCCTTGCGACACGGGCCTTGTACTGCTCGGCCCAGGCATCGAAGCCGGCCAGGTCGACAAAGTCGTCACGCAAACGCGACACGGCCAACGCCGCTGATTCATCGCCCAAACGCCGGAAGAACAGGGTGTAGTCCACGCCGCTGTTCTGCATCAGTTTGAGCAAGTGCTCCACCAGCTTCTGATCATCCTCTTCGGCGGTGGTCAGCCCCAACCGGCGCCGCATCAGGTCCAGGTAGTGCGCCTGATAGAACGGCAGGTACAGGCCGAGGGCTTCCTTCAAGGCGTCAACGCTGATAAACGGCGTCAGCGCCTGGGCCAGCGCGCTGAGGTTCCACTGCCCGATCGGCACCTGATTACTGAAGGAGTAACGCCCTTCATGATCGGAATGGTTGCAGATGAAGTGCGCGTCGAAGTCATCCAGAAACGCGAACGGCCCGAAGTCGAAGGTGATGCCCAGGATCGACATGTTGTCGGTGTTCATCACGCCGTGGCAGAAACCATACGCCTGCCATTTGGCGATCATTTCGGCGTTGCGCTCAACGATCTCGCGGAACATCGCCAGATACGGCTCAGGCTGTTCCCGGCACTCCGGGTAATGCAGGTTCAATACGTGTTCAGCCAGCTCGGCCAACTGCTCGGGCTTCTGGGTGTAGTAGAAGTATTCGAAGTGTCCGAAGCGGATATGGCTGGGGGCCAGGCGCAACACCATGGCACCGCGCTCCTGCTTCTCACGCCACACCGGCGTGCTGGAGCCGATCACGCACAAGGCGCGGCTGGTGGGGATGCCCAATGCATGCAGCGCTTCGGAGGCGAGGAATTCGCGGATTGAGGAGCGCAATACCGCGCGCCCGTCGCCCATGCGTGAGTAGGGCGTCATGCCGGCGCCCTTGAGATGCAGGTCCCAATGCTCGCCGGCCTGGTTATACACCTCGCCCAGCAGCAACCCTCGGCCATCGCCCAGTTGCGGGGTGTAGCCGCCGAACTGGTGACCGGAATAGACCATCGCCCGCGGCTGCGCTTCGGCCCACAGCTTATGGCCGCCGAACAGTTCGGCAAACACGGGCGTTTCGGCCACGGCCGGGTCGAGGTCGAGCAGGGCCATGGCGGCGTCGCTCGCCACCACCAGGCGCGGCTCGTCCAGGGGCTCGGGCAGCACGTGGGTTGAGAACGCATCGCCCAGGCGTGCGAAGCGGTTGTCGAAGGTCAGTTCGTCGAGGGCTTTCACCGGGCATCTCCAGCAGGATGCCCCAGCATTTCGCTGGGGCTCAGTTCGTTAGTCGAGTTTGCTCGGCGGGGGTTCAGGCGCATCCTCGACCTTTGCGGCGGGCGGCTCGGGCGTATCCTGCTCGGGCGCGACGAGGGTCTTGCGTTCGTCTTCCACCGGCACCAGTTTGTATTCCTGGCCGTGCATGTTCTTCAAGTACACCTCCATCTGTCGGAACGAGATGTTGATGTGCTGCTTCTTGAACTCACGGTTGATATAGCGGTTGACCTCGTCCAGCACGGGGTTGCGGTCGCCCAGGTCGCGCACGTGCATGCGCAGCTCGTGGTCCAGGGTGCTTTCGCCGAAATTGAGGAAATACACATGGGGTTCCGGTTCCTTCAGTACCCGTGGGTTTTCCCTGGCGGCCTTGAGTAACAACTCCTTCACCAGATCCAGGTCGGAGCCGTAGTCCACGCCCAGTTTCAGGGTCACTCGCGTGATGGTGTCGGTCAGCGACCAGTTGATCAGTTGCCCGGTAATGAAGGTCTTGTTCGGGACAATGATGTCCTTGCGGTCGAAGTCGGTGATGGTGGTGGCGCGGATGCGGATCTTGCTCACCGTGCCCGACAGGTTGCCGATGGTGATGGTGTCGCCGATGCGCACCGGGCGCTCGAACAGGATCATGATGCCGGAGATGAAGTTGGCGAAGATTTCCTGCATGCCGAAGCCCAGGCCCACCGACAGCGCCGCCACCAGCCATTGCAACTTGTCCCAGCTCACGCCCAGGGTGGACAGGGTGGAGACGAAACCGACGCCGGCGATCACATAGGACAGCAATGTCGTGGTGGCATAGGCGCTGCCTTGCGCCAGTTCCAGCTTGGACAGCACCAGCACTTCGAGTAAACCGGGCAGGTTGCGCGCCAGGGCGAAGGTGATACCGATGATGATCAACGCGCCGAGCAAGTCGCCGATGCTGATGGGCACCATGCTGATATTCGCACCGGTGCCGCTGGTGTATTCGTACAGCGTGACGTTATCCAGGTAGGAAAATACCGAGATGAGGTCCGACCACACCCAGTACAGGGCTGCGATAAAGCCGCCGAGCAGGGCCAGGCGGATCAGGCGCAAGGATTGTTCGTTGACCTTCTCGATGTCCAGGGTCGGCTCTTCAACCACCGCTTCGCCTTCACCGGCTTCCTTGGCGGCCTGGCGTTTGGCCAGGGCGCGCGCATAGGCCAGGCGTCGGGCGGCCACGCTCAGCCAGCGTACGAAGGTGGCTTCGATCACCAGCCAGAACATCAGCAGGTACAAGGTGTTGATCAAGCGGTCGCTGAGCTTGAGCGCGGTGTAGTAGTAGCCGAAGCACACCGCAATAAACAGCGCAATCGGCAGGGCGGTGAACAACAGGCCCACGGCTTTGCGAAACAGCGAGGCTTTTTCGTGGGTGGGGCTGTTGAGCAGCAGGCGACTGAGCAGCCACGCCATCAGGGCGTAGCAGGTGAGGACCACGGCGATGCCCAGCACGTCTTCGGCGAGTGCCGCCGGTTGGTGCTCGGCGATGGCCACCACGGCCACCAGGGCCAGTACCACCAGCCCGAGCTTGCGCACCCAGCCCTGGAGGAATTCGACCTGGGGTTTTTCCCAGCGAAAGTGCAGCTCGGCCACGCCGCCGGGCGCGAGGATGCGGTAGGCGGTGTAGAACACCAGCCACGCCTGGGCGATCTGCAGCAGGGCCGAGCCCAGGTTGGCGTTCTGCCCACGGGCGTCGATCTGCAAGGCATAGCCGCACAGCGCCAGGCCCAGGGATACCGGCATCGCCAGCAGGATATTGATCAGGATCGCCTGCGGCGTGTGCCACTGGCTGTCGCGCTTGAAGTGACCGATGTCCAGGTGAACCTTGTTCAGGCGCTGATACAGCGCCTTGCGCCGCCACAGCAGCGCGCCGATCAACAGCAGCAGCGGCAGGAACAGCAGCGGACGCTGGGTCAGGCCGTCATACAACTCGCTGACGCTGGAGGCCCAGGGCAGGGTGGTGATTTGCTTGCTCAGGTGCGCCGGTACGGTTTCCAGCCACTCGGTGTCCAGCGGCTTGTTGCTCGGTATCCAGAACATCTGCTCATCGAGCGTGGCGCGCAGGGTGGTGGCGGTGCTGAGCAGTTGTTTCTGGTTCAGTTGCAGGGTGATGGATTCGTTGAGCAGCGCGCTCAATTCACGGCTCAGGCGCTCCAGCAGGTCGCTGCGGGTGATCGCCAGTTCCAGCAGGGTGCGGCGCAATTGCGGGGTGACGTCGTCCGGCGGCTGGTTGGCCAGCAGGTTATCCACATAGGCGCTGGGAGAGCTGATCAGCTCGCGCTGCTGGTTGACCTCGAACTGGTACAGGCGAATGTTGGCGATGTCGTCGGCCAGGTCGCGGTCGACGGTCAAGCGCGGCAGCGCCTGTTTCTGTTTGTAGAGGATCTTGGACAGCAGCAGGCTGCCCTTGAGTACGTTGATCTGTTCGTCCAGCGCCGAATCGCTTTGGGTCACGGTGTCCAGTTGCTGCTTGGTCTGCAGGTTTTTCTGGGTCAGGTCGTTGAGGCGGTCGGTGCTTTTGAGCAGGTAGTCGGAGAGCTTCAGGTTGGCCGCGCTTTCCGTGGCCAGCAGGCTGCTGCCGCCGGCTTTCTGCGCTTCGATGGACTGTTGGGTCACCGTCTGCTGGGACTGGGCCAGGCGTTTCTGGTTGATCAGGGTTTGCAGGTCCTGGATTTCCTGCTCCAGGCGCGTGGTTTTTTCCTGGATCAGGTCGCGCTGGCTGTTGCCCAGGTCTTGCAACTGGCTGTTGCCGGCCAGTTCCTGGCGGCGCAGGGGAATCAGCGCGTTCAGGGCGGCGAGTTCGGCGTTGAGCTGGTTGCGCTGGTCGGCGTTGAGGGCTTTGCCGTTGTCCTTGCCGGTTTTGAGGGTCGCATTGATTTGCTGGATGCGCGTCTGGCTGCTGCTGATCTCGGTCTGGGCGCGCTCGGGCCGGGTCTGGGCGGCGATGGTCAGGCTGTTGGCGTCGGCCAGCTCTTTTTGCAGGTCGCCTTGCTGGGTACTGCGCTGCACCAGTAATTGCTCAAGCTGCGGCACCGGCAGGCTGGCGTAGCGTTGGGCCACCGGGACGATTTTGGTGGCCTTGAGCCGGGTCAGCTCGCGCTGGTTGTCGACCGTCTCGCGCGGCGCGTCCTCCAACTGGCGTTTGAGGTCGGCCAGGCGCTGCTCGTAATCCTGCTTGTTGGCCAGGTACGTCAGGGTCTGTTGCAGGATGCCCTGCAATGCCTTCGTGTCGGCGTCGGGCAGCTTGCGGTCGGGCAGCTTGTCCAGGGTTTGCTGGATAGCGTCGGCGCTGGGCGGGTCGGCGGCGTGGACGGTGCCGACACAAAGGGTCAGGCCCAGCAGGGCAGTAGCGAGAAAAGTGCGCAGGATTGGCATAGAGACCGGTCGAGCAAGGTGAAGAATCGGGGCGTTGTCGCCCCGCAGTTTAGAGGAAGAGCCCGGGGCCCGGGCGACTTCCTTCGGGGAATCTGACGCCGACTTTGCCAATCTTGTTCCCGTCCATGACCGCGACGGTCCAGATGGTGTTGTTCCACTCCACCTGGTCGCCGACCACCGGCGCGCCGCCGACTTTCTGGGTGATGAAGCGGCTCAACGGCATGTCCGGGTCGATACCCTCCAGCTTGAGCCCGTACAGCGCCGACACCGCGCCCAGCTGGGCGTCGCCTTCAAGGACGAAGTCGCCGAAGAAGCGCAGGTCCAGGCCGCGTTGCGGTGCCTGGCTGAACAGTTTGCCCAGGGCCGGCAGGTTGTGTTCATGGCCGATGACGCAGAGCAAATCATCGACTTCCAATACCGTACTACCCGACGGATGGAGCAGTTGCTGGCCACGAAACAGCGCGGCGATCCGCGTGCCCTCGGGCATTTTCAGCTCGCGCAGGGCGGCGCCGATGCACCATTTTTCCGCGCCCAGGCGGTAGACGAACAGCTCCCACTCACTGGTGACGTGCACTTCCAGGGCGGCGCGGGAAATCGGCGCCGGGTCCGGCGGTACGGTGACTTTGAGCAACTTGGCCACCCACGGCAGGCTGGTGCCTTGCACCAGCAGCGACACCAGCACGATAAAGAACGCCAGGTTGAAGTACAGCTGCGCATGGGGCAGGCCGGCCATCAGCGGGAACACCGCGAGAATGATCGGCACCGCACCGCGCAGGCCAACCCAGGCGATAAAGGCCTTTTCGCGACTGTGGAAGGCCTTGAACGGCAGCAGGCCGACCATCACCGACAGCGGGCGCGCAAACAGGATCATCCACAGCGCCAGGCCCAGGGCGGGCAGGGCGATGGGCAGCAAGTCATGGGGCGTGACCAGCAGGCCCAGCACCAGGAACATGCCGATCTGCGCCAGCCAGGCCATGCCGTCGAGCATATGCAGGATGCCGTGGCGGCTGCGCACCGGACGGTTGCCGATCACCAGGCCGCACAGGTACACGGCGAGAAAGCCGCTGCCGTGCAAGGCGTTGGTCAGGGCGAAGACGAACAGGCCGCCGGCGATCACCAGGATCGGGTACAGGCCGTTGGCCAGGTTGATGCGATTGACCATTTGCAGCATCAGCCAGCCGCCGCCCAGGCCGACCAGGCCGCCGATGCCGAATTCGCGGATCAGGTGGGTCAGCAGGCTCCAATGCAGGCCGGTCTGGCCGCTGGCGAGCATGTCGATCAGGGTCACGGTGAGGAACACCGCCATGGGGTCGTTGCTGCCCGATTCGATTTCCAGGCTGGCGCTGACCCGTTCGTTCAGGCCCTTGCCGCCCAGCAGCGAGAACACTGCCGCAGCGTCCGTGGAGCCGACGATGGCGCCGATCAGCAAGCCCTGGATGATATTGAGGTCGAACAGCCAGGCCGCGGCCATGCCGGTGAGGCCGGTGGTGATCAGCACGCCCACTGTGGCCAGGGACAACGCCGGCCAGAGCGCCACACGGAAACTCGCCACCCGCGTGCGCAAACCGCCGTCGAGCAGGATCACGGCCAGGGCGAGGTTGCCCACCAGGTAGGCGGTCGGGTAGTTATCGAAGATGATGCCGCCGCCATCGACGCCGGCGATCATGCCCACGGCCAGGATGATCACCAGGATCGGGATGCCCAGGCGTGACGAAAGAGAACTCACCAGAATGCTCGCACTCACCAGCAACGCGCCGATCAAGAACAGGCTGTTGATGGTCGTCGCATTCAAAGGCAGTACTCCAGAGCAGGGAAGACAGGGCGCAAACTGACCATGCAGTCTGCGTGCCAGGGATTCTAACCTGTTGAATTGCTGCGCTGTCAAAAAGCTTTTGTGGGGGGAATCCCATAATGAAGGTTCTACACAGATCCAAATGTGGGAGGGGGCTTGCCCCCGATAGCGGTGTGTCAGCTACAGATAAGCTGACTGGCATACCGCAATCGGGGGCAAGCCCCCTCCCACATTTTTAAGCCAGTGCCGTCAGTCAGAGACGGAAGCGGCCGACCATGCCATTCAAATCCACCGCCAGGCGCGACAGCTCGCTGCTCGCCGCGCTGGTCTGGCTGGCGCCGGTCGCCGATTGCACCGACAGGTCACGGATATTCACCAGGTTGCGGTCGACTTCCCGTGCGACCTGCGCCTGTTCCTCCGCCGCACTGGCGATCACCAGGTTGCGCTCGTTGATCTCGACAATTGCGGTGTTGATGGTGTCCAGCGACAGCCCCGCGCCCTTGGCGATGTTCAGCGTCGATTCGGCGCGCTCGGTACTGTTGCGCATCGAATCCACCGCATGCTCGGTGCCGGCCTGGATGCTGCCGATCATGCGTTCGATCTCGCTGGTGGACTGCTGGGTACGATGGGCCAACGCGCGCACCTCATCCGCCACCACCGCAAAACCACGCCCGGCCTCACCGGCCCGCGCCGCTTCGATGGCCGCGTTGAGGGCCAGCAGGTTGGTCTGGTCGGCCAGGCCACGGATCACGTCCAGTACCTTGCCGATATCGCGCGATTCATTGGCCAGCTCACCGATCAAGGTCGCGGTGGCTTGTACGTCGCCGCTCATGCGTTCGATGGCGCTGACGGTTTCCTGCACCAGGTCACGCCCGTCGCCGGCGGAGGTAGTGGCGTTGCGCGAGGCTTCAGAAGTGCTCACGGCATTGCGTGCGACTTCCTCGACCGCGCTGGTCATCTCGTTGACGGCGGTGGCGGCCTGTTCGATTTCGTTGTTCTGCTGGGTCAGGCCGCGCGCGCTTTCGTCGGTGACGGCGTTGAGCTCTTCGGCGGCCGACGCCAGTTGCGTGGCCGAACCGGCGATGCGTTGCAGGGTGTCGCGCAGTTTGTCCTGCATCTTGGCCATGGCGGCCAGCAAGCGGCCGGCTTCATCGTTACCGTCGACCTTGATCGGGCGCGTGAGGTTGCCTTCGGCCACTTCTTCCGCCGCTTCCAGGGCCTGGGAGATTGGCACGGTGATGCTGCGGGTCAGCAGCCAGGCGAACAACAGGGTCAGCGCGGTGGCGATCACCAGCAGGCCCACGACCATGTTGAAGGCCAGGTTGTACTGGTCTTCGGCCTGCTGGTTGGTGTCCAGGGCCATGGCGTTATTGATTTCCAGCAGGCGGTTGAGTACCCCGTTGACCTGCTCGGAGTTGGTCAGCAGTTCGGTGTTGAGCAGGGCGCGCAATGCCTCGACCTGGTTGCCCTGCGAGAGGCTCTTCATACGCTCTTCGATCTGATGGTACTGAGCCAGCAATCGCACGTATTCGTTGTAGGTCGAACGTTCTTCGCTGGTCTCGATCAGCTTTTCATACACGCCTTGGGCGGTGCGGATCTGCTGGTTGCGCAGGTCGAAGGCTTCCAGGGTCTTTTGCTGCACGTCCGGCTCGCGGTTGGTGAGCAAGCGGTACGACAACACACGCAGGCGCAATGTCAGTTGGGTGAACTCGTCGAGCGCGCGGATGCTGGGTACGCTGGCCAGGGTGATGTCTTCGGTGGCCGCTCGGCTCTTGCTCATCTGGTTCAGCGCGAACACGCCGAGAAACAACATCAAGGCGCCGATAAACGCGAAGCCGAGGAAGGCCCTCGGCGCGATATTCATATTACGAAGAGACATGCTGGAATCCTGGGGGGAGCGCGATCCGTGCGGCCATGAGGTGGTGTGTGCATCGCGTATCGGCCCTACGACTAAAGTCTTAAGGGGCTGTGCGTTTTTGTCGCATCAGACCAGGGGTTTCAGCGATTCAGGAACCAGATTGGGTAATTGCAGTCACTAAGGCTCGAAAGTGCGGCCCGGGCCTTCGGAATCGGGCTGTGCGCCGGGGGATAACCCTGGCATCCGAGGTGAATTTTCTTTATCGTCACCGCCCTTTTAAAAGCTCGAGAAATCAAAATGTTAGAAGCATCCCTCAGCCAACTGGAACAACTGGTCAGCGACCTCGTACAGCAGAATCAAGACCTGCTGGGCAGCAACGAATCCCTCAAGGCGGAGCTTGCCCGTGCCAGGGACGAAAACGACAGCCTGCAACTGAACCTGATGGAACAGGAAGAAAAACACGGTGCCACCGCCGCCCGTATCCAGGCACTGGTTGAGCGTGTAAGCGCAGGGCCTGTCAGCGCATGAACGAAGGGATAAAGGTCGTTTCGATTCTCGGAGAGGATTACTCGATCAAGGCACCGGCCGGGGAAGACCAGACCCTGATGCACGCCGTGACTATGCTCAAGGCCTCCCTGGCCACCACCAAGAAAAAGTACCCGACCCTGATCGGTGACAAATTATTGGTACTGGCCGCGCTGAACCTGTGCGCCGAGCAAATCGAAATGCAGCAGGCTCACCAACAGGAACTCGACCGTTACCAAGAGCAAGTCAGCGCCACGGTCGAGGTGATTTCCAAGGCGATCCAGCCCTAGAACCACGCATCCTGCATGCCCAGGCACGTATCGTCACGTGCCTCCAGAATCGCCAGTTCATGATGGCAGCCTGGTACTTCCCAGGTCAGGAAGTACCGGGCGGCCTGGAGCTTGCCTTTATAGAAGGCCACATCGGCCGCGTTGTCCCTGGCCAGTCCTTCTTCGGCGCGAATCGCCTGTTCCAGCCAGCGCCAGCCAATCACCGTGTGCCCGAACACCTTCAGGTACAGCGCCGAGTTCGCCAGGCTGCTGTTGACCTTGCCCTGGGCGAGATCGCCCAGCAGGCCGAGGGTGACGCTTTGCAGGCGACTGACCAGGTGCTCCAGTGGTTGCCTCAGCGCGGTCAGCGATGGGTACTGCTGTGCCCGCGCGCCTGTCTCGGCGATCAGTCGAATCAATTGCTTGAGCCCGGCACCGCCGTTCTGCGCCAGTTTGCGCCCGAGCAAATCCAGGGACTGGATGCCATGGGTGCCTTCGTGGATCGGGTTCAAGCGGTTATCGCGGTAGTACTGCTCCACCGGGTATTCACGGGTATAGCCATGGCCGCCAAGAATCTGGATCGCCAGTTCGTTGGCCTTGAGGCAGAACTCCGACGGCCAGGATTTGACGATGGGGGTCAGCAGGTCCAGCAGCTCGTGGGCCTGTTTGCGCTCGTCGTCGGTCGGCAGGGTGGTGGTGTCGTCGAACAGCCGCGCGGCATACAGGCCCAGGTCGAAGGCGCCTTCGACATAGGCTTTTTGCGTCAGCAGCATGCGCTTGATATCGGCGTGCTGGATGATCGATACCGGCGCGGTGCCTGGGTCTTTGTTGTCCGGCAGGCGGCCTTGCGGACGTTCGCGGGCGTACTCCAGCGAGTAAAGGTAGCCCGCATAACCGAGCATCACCGCGCCCATGCCCACGCCGATGCGGGCTTCATTCATCATCTGGAACATGCAGCTCAGGCCCTGGTGCGGTTTGCCCACCAGATAGCCGACGCAGTTGCCGTTATCACCGAAGTTAAGTGCAGTGGACGTTGTGCCGCGCCAGCCCATCTTGTGAAACAGCCCGGCCAGCAGCACGTCGTTGCGCTCGCCCAGGCTGCCGTCATCATTGACCAGGAATTTGGGCACGATAAACAGCGAAATGCCCTTCACCCCGGCCGGTGCGTCGGGCAGCTTGGCCAGCACCATGTGCACGATATTTTCCGACAGCGGGTGGTCGCCGCCGGAGATAAAGATTTTATTGCCCTTGAGGCGATAGCTGCCGTCCGCCGCAGGCTCTGCGCGTGTACGAATATCCGACAAAGACGACCCGGCATGCGGTTCGGTGAGGGCCATGGTGCCGAAGAAACGTCCGTCGATCATTGGCTGCAGGAAGCGTTTTTTCTGCTCCTCGGTGCCAAAACTTTCAATCAGGTTGGCGGCGCCCATGGTCAGGAACGGGTAGGACGTGGACGCGGCGTTGGCCGACTGGAAGTGTGCAAAGCAGGCCTGGGACAGCAATGTAGGCAGCTGCATGCCACCGGCTTCGAAACTGCGCGCGGCGTTGAGAAAACCGGCTTCAAGAAAGGCATCCACGGCCGGCTTTACTTCCGGAATCAGGATCGCCTTACCGTCTTCGTAGCGCGGTTCGTTTTCATCGTTCTTGCGGTTGTGGGGCGCAAAGTGCTTTTCGGCAATGCTGCGCGCCGTGCTGATGGCGGCATCGAAGGTTTCGCGATTGTGCTCGGCAAACCGCTCGCGCTGGGTCAGGCCCTCGGCATCGAGGACTTCGTACAGCTCGAAAGCCAGATTGCGGGAACTGAGCAGCGTCTCGGACATGGCGGATTACCTTTGAAGGAATTGGCCTGAGTCTAAGTGCGCGAATGGAGGGTGGATAGCAAGATTGATCTGGGTGATAGAGGGGCAAAACGCAGGCAGGGAATTGAAATGGGGCAAAATGTGGGAGGGGGCTTGCCCCCGATAGCGGTGTGTCAGCCAAACATAAGCTGGCTGATCCATCGCAATCGGGGGCAAGCCCCCTCCCACATTTTTTACCGCGGTTAGCCGATGGTCATCAGGCTGGCGTTACCGCCTGCCGCAGCGGTGTTGACGCTCAATGCCCGCTCGATCACCAGGCGCTCCAGCGCAATCGCCGTTTCGCCCTGGGACAGACCATGCACGCCAACAATCGCACCGCCACGCTGCGCCACTTGCTGGCACACCGCGCGCAATTGGTCGGAATCACCGTGATGCAGGACCGCGTCAAACACCACGTCGTCCTTGGTCCAGTCGGCCACGCGCTTGATCTTCGCCTGAATGTCTTTCGGCAGGCGTGGGAACAAGGCCTTGGTCAGCTCGGTTTCCGGCCATACCGCCGAACCGCCTACCGCCAATACCGCGGCCAGTTGGGTCAGCAGGTCGCCTTCCACTTCGGCCAGGCACAGCACGTGTTCGCGCGGCAGGATCGCATAGCTGTTGCGCTCGCCGGTCGGGCCGGCCAGTTGGCGGGTGATACCGCTTTGCGACTGTGCGGCAAATTGTGTGCACAGGGCGCTCAGTTCGCTGAGCTTATGAGTGTCGGCCCAGGTTTTCAGCGCGGTCAGCGGTTGGCTCATGGCGTCGCGCAGGCGCAGGTCGGGTGCGGTCAAGGCGTCGCCACGTACGAAGGATTGCTCGATCGCATCGGTAGGACGGGTCGACAACAGGCGGTACAGGTACAGCGGACCACCGGCTTTGGGGCCGGTACCCGACAGGCCTTCACCGCCGAACGGTTGCACGCCGACCACGGCGCCGACAATGTTGCGGTTGACGTAGACGTTACCGGCGTTGACGTTGTCGATCACCTTGGCGATGGTCTCGTCGATGCGGGTGTGCACGCCCAGGGTCAGGCCGTAGCCGGATGCGTTGATCTGGCCGATGAGCTGGCCGATTTCTTTGCGCTTGTAGCGCACCACGTGCAGCACCGGACCGAAGATTTCCCGTTGCAGCTCGTCGAAGCTTTCCAGCTCGATCAGGGTGGGCATCACGAAGGTGCCACGCTTGATCTCGTCGCCATCGGCAATGGCCACCTGGTAAACGTTGCGGCCTTTGTCGCGCATGGCCTGGATGTGTTTCTCGATGCCGGCCTTGGCTTCGGCGTCGATCACCGGGCCGATATCCACCGACAGACGCTCCGGGTTGCCCAGGCGGCATTCAGCCATGGCGCCCTTGAGCATTTCGATGACACGGTCTGCCGAATCTTCCTGCAGGCACAAGACGCGCAGGGCCGAGCAACGTTGGCCGGCGCTGTCGAAGGCCGACGACACCACGTCGATGACCACTTGTTCGGTGAGCGCCGACGAATCGACGATCATCGCGTTCTGGCCACCGGTTTCGGCGATCAGCGGAATCGGACGCCCCTGGGCATCCAGGCGCCCGGCCACACTGCGTTGCAGCAAGCGTGCAACCTCGGTGGAACCGGTAAACATCACACCTTTGACGCGCTCGTCACCGACCAGGCGGGCACCGACGCTTTCGCCCTGGCCCGGCAGCAATTGCAGCACGCCTTGCGGGATACCGGCTTCGAGCAGGATGCGCACGGCCTGGGCGGCGACCAGCGGGGTTTGTTCGGCAGGCTTGGCCAGAACCGGGTTGCCGGCGGCCAGCGCAGCGGCAACCTGGCCGCTGAAGATCGCCAGCGGGAAGTTCCACGGACTGATACACACCACCGGGCCCAATGGGCGATGGGCGTCGTTGGTGAAATCGTTGCGTGCCTGTACCGCGTAATAGCGCAGGAAGTCCACGGCTTCGCGCACTTCAGCGATGGCGTTGGCAAAGGTCTTGCCGGCTTCACGGGCCAGCAGGCCCATCAGTGGCTGGATTTCGCCTTCCATCAGGTCGGCGGCGCGTTCCAGGATCGCGGCGCGCTCGGCAGGCGGGGTGGCCTGCCAGATCGGTGCGGCGCTGATAGCGCACTGGATGGCATTGTCGACGTCCTCGACCGTGGCTTCCTGCACATGACCGACCACATCGCGCAGGTCCGACGGGTTCAGCACCGCGGCAGCCGGTTGTTCGCTGGCGGCGCAACCGAGCATCGGCGCGGCTTTCCAGTTGTTGTGGGCGGTGGCCAGCAGGGCGCAGGACAGCGATGCCAGGCGATGCTCGTTGGCCAGGTCGATACCGGCCGAGTTGGCGCGGTCGCGGCCATACAAGTCACGCGGCAGCGGGATACGCGGGTGCGGCAGGCCGAAGCCGCCTTCCACGGTCGCCATCTGCTCGATGCTGGCCACTGGATCGGCCACCAGCTCCTGGATCGAGATGGATTGGTCGGCGATGCGGTTGACGAACGAAGTGTTCGCGCCGTTTTCCAGCAGGCGACGCACCAGATACGCCAGCAGTGTTTCGTGGGTGCCGACCGGGGCGTACACGCGGCACGGACGGTTCAGCTTGCCTTCGGAAACCTTGCCTACGACCTGTTCGTACAGCGGCTCACCCATGCCGTGCAGGCATTGGAACTCGTACTGGCCGGGGTAATAGTTCTGACCGGCAATGTGGTAGATGGCGGCCAGGGTGTGGGCGTTGTGCGTGGCGAACTGCGGGTAGATGACTTCCGGCACCGACAGCAGTTTGCGTGCGCAGGCAATGTAGGAAACGTCGGTGTACACCTTGCGCGTATAGACCGGGTAGCCTTCCAGGCCTTCGACCTGGGCGCGCTTGATTTCGCTGTCCCAGTACGCGCCTTTTACCAGGCGGATCATCAGGCGGTGGCGGCTGCGGCGGGCCAGGTCGATCACATAGTCGATTACATACGGGCAACGCTTCTGGTAGGCCTGGATCACGAAACCGATACCGTTCCAGCCGGTCAGTTGCGACTCGAAGCACAGGCGCTCAAGCAGGTCCAGGGACAACTCGAGGCGGTCGGCCTCTTCGGCGTCGATGTTCAGGCCGATGTCGTACTGTTTGGCCAGCAGGGTCAGCGACAAGAGGCGCGGGTACAACTCGTCCATGACCCGCTCGTACTGCGCGCGGCTGTAGCGCGGGTGCAGGGCGGAAAGCTTGATGGAGATGCCCGGGCCTTCATAGATCCCACGGCCGTGGGACGCCTTGCCGATGGAATGAATGGCTTGTTCGTACGAGGCCAGGTACTTCTGCGCATCGTGCTCGGTGAGCGCGGCTTCCCCGAGCATGTCGTAGGAGTAGCGGAAGCCCTTGGCTTCGAACTTGCTCGCATTGGCCAGGGCTTCGGCGATGGTTTCGCCGGTGACGAACTGCTCGCCCATCAGGCGCATGGCCATGTCGACGCCCTTGCGGATCATCGGCTCGCCGCTTTTGCCGATGATGCGGCTCAGGGACGAGGTCAGGCCGGCTTCGTTATGGGTGGCGACCAGTTTGCCGGTCAACAGCAAGCCCCAGGTGGCGGCATTGACGAACAGCGACGGGCTGTTACCCAGGTGCGGGTGCCAGTTGCCGGTGCTGATCTTGTCGCGGATCAGTGCATCGCGAGTGCCCTTGTCCGGGATGCGCAGCAGCGCTTCGGCCAGGCACATCAGCGCCACGCCTTCCTGGGACGACAGGGAAAACTCCTGCAGCAGGCCCTGAACGATACCGGCACGGCCGCCGGCGCTCTTCTGGTTGCGCAGCTTCTCGGCAATCGTGGCGGCCAGCTTGTTGGTGGCTTCGGCCATGTCGGCCGGCAGGCGCGCCTGTTCGATCAGCATCGGTACCACTTCCGGCTCGGGGCGACGGTAAGCAGCGGTGATCGAGGCGCGCAATACGGACTGCGGCAGGATGCTCTCGGCGAACTCAAGGAAGCACTGGTGCGCGTGGTCGGCCTGGACCTCGCCCGCATCATCGGCGTCCTTGTTGCTCAAGCCATTGAGCTCGTTCAGGGTTGCACCACCCTCGAGTTTCTCCAGGTAATTGAAAATCGCCTGCTTGATCAGCCAGTGCGGCGTGCGATCAATGGAGGTCGCGGCGGCCTTGAGGCGTTCGCGGGTCGGGTCGTCGAGTTTGACCCCAAGGGTGGTCGTAGCCATATTCTTATCCTCATGGGTGCCACTAACGAGTGGCATCTGCTGGCGGCAAGATTAGCTTCGCCCATGACGAGGTGCAACCGGGTGCAACCCTTTTTGTTGATGAAATTTACGACGCTTGATCGGAAAAAATCCGGCTGTTGACCGAATCGGCTGCTTGTCGGTGCATTTGCTTCTGAGATTGACTGTTCTTGCTCCGAAAAGGAGCAAAAACATCGTGTTTGTGCGCAAATGCGCGCAGGTGCAACTTATTCGCAAGAAACTGGTTGCACCTTATTTGCATTGTTGAATAGCATTCGCGCACCAAGGTGCAACCACCTCTACGGTTTGGTTCATCGGCTGGCGGCTTTCCTGGGGAAACGCCAGTCATAAATGCGCGGCATTCAGTATCGTTTATCGGGTTACTACCGGTAGCGGTCTGACAGACCGTCGCTACATAAAAACAAAGCCAGGGCGTCACTTCTATGAGCGTTAGCAATCCCACCCTGATCACGTTCGTGATCTATATCGCAGCAATGGTGCTGATCGGCCTGATGGCCTATCGCTCCACCAACAATCTTTCCGATTACATCCTTGGCGGTCGCAGCCTCGGTAGCGTGGTGACAGCCTTGTCCGCCGGTGCTTCCGATATGAGCGGCTGGTTGTTGATGGGCCTGCCGGGCGCGATCTACATGTCGGGCTTGTCGGAAAGCTGGATCGCCATCGGCCTGATCGTCGGTGCCTACCTCAATTGGCTGTTCGTGGCCGGTCGCCTGCGGGTGCAGACTGAACACAACGGCGACGCCCTGACCCTGCCGGATTACTTCTCCAGCCGCTTCGAAGATAAAAGCGGCCTGCTGCGGATCATTTCCGCCGTGGTGATCCTGGTGTTCTTCACCATTTACTGCGCCTCCGGCATCGTGGCCGGTGCCCGTCTGTTCGAAAGCACCTTCGGCATGTCCTACGAGACGGCGTTGTGGGCCGGCGCTGCGGCGACCATTGCCTACACCTTTATCGGCGGTTTCCTGGCGGTCAGCTGGACCGACACCGTGCAAGCCACGCTGATGATCTTCGCGTTGATCCTGACGCCGATCATCGTATTGCTGGCCACCGGCGGCGTGGACACCACCTTCCTGGCCATCGAAGCCCAGGACCCGACCAACTTCGACATGCTGAAAAACACCACCTTCATCGGCATCATCTCGCTGATGGGCTGGGGCCTGGGTTACTTCGGCCAGCCGCACATCCTCGCACGGTTCATGGCGGCGGATTCGGTGAAGTCGATTGCCAACGCGCGCCGTATCTCCATGACCTGGATGATCCTGTGCCTGGGTGGCACGGTAGCGGTGGGTTTCTTCGGCATCGCTTACTTTTCGGCGCATCCCGAGGTGGCCGGTCCCGTGACCGAAAACCCTGAGCGTGTGTTTATCGAACTGGCCAAGATCCTGTTCAACCCATGGATTGCCGGTGTTCTGTTGTCGGCCATCCTTGCGGCCGTGATGAGCACCCTGAGCTGCCAGTTGCTGGTGTGCTCCAGCGCCCTGACCGAAGATTTCTACAAGGCCTTCCTGCGCAAGGGCGCGTCCCAGCTTGAGCTGGTATGGGTCGGTCGGATCATGGTGCTGGTGGTGGCCTTGATCGCCATCGCCATGGCCGCCAACCCGGAAAACCGCGTGCTGGGCCTGGTCAGCTACGCCTGGGCCGGTTTCGGCGCTGCCTTCGGTCCTGTGGTACTGATCTCGGTCATCTGGAAACACATGACCCGCAACGGCGCACTGGCCGGCATCCTGGTGGGCGCAATCACCGTGATCGTGTGGAAACACTTCGAGTTGCTCGGCCTGTACGAAATCATCCCAGGCTTCATCTTCGCCAGCCTGGCGATCTACTTCGTGAGCAAGATGGGTGCACCGACTGCCGGTATGGTCGAGCGCTTTGATGCGGCGGAAAAAGATTACAACCTCAACAAGTAATACCGCTGGGCGTTGATCGCCCGGTCATCGAAAAGGAGGCCCGCGTCCTATGGATGCGGGCCTTTTTTTATGCCTGATTTGCCTGATCGTTCCCACGCAGAGCGTGGGAACGATCGGACCTTGAGGATTTCGGCGCTGAGGATGTAGGACCTTACTTATTTTTCGTAGCAGTGCCCGACTCGGTAAACGGCTGTTGCAGAATCGCTCACTCACCCTTCGCAGAGAAACACCGGATGTTCGCTCCTGCCAATCAAAGTGCCTTTAATCTGACCCTGGATGGGGAGCCTTGTGATCTCAAGGTTCATGGATTCACGGGCGATGAATTTATCAGCCTGCCCTTTCGCTTTGACCTTGAGTTGGTCAGCGAACAACCCGACCTTGACCTCGACAGCCTTCTGCACCGCCAGGCATTCCTGGGGTTCGACGCTCAGGGCCATGGCATTCATGGCCAGGTTTACCGCGTCGCGCAAGGCGATTCGGGCAAGCGCCTGACCCGTTACCAGATCACCCTGGTGCCGCAGCTGGCCTACCTGGAACACAGCACTCACCAGCGGATATTTCAGCAAAAAACCGTGCCGCAGATCATTGCGCGGGTGCTGGAGGCTCAGGAGATCCAGACTGATACCTTCGTGTTTCGCCTGAGCGGTCAATATCCCGAGCGCGAATACTGTGTTCAGTTCGACGAAACCGATTTGCAGTTCATCCAGCGCTTGTGCGTTGAGTCGGGCATTCACTACCACTTTCAGCACAGTCCCGAGCGCCACTTGCTGGTGTTTGGCGATGACCAGAGCGTGTTCAGGCAGCCGGACCAGGACACGTCTTACTTGGCCGGTTCCGGGATGGTGGCCGGGGCTCCGGCGATCAAGCGCTTTATGTTGCGGCTCGAAACCCGTACCGCCGGTGTGAACCTGCGGGCCTACGATTTCAAGAAACCCAGCCTGGTATTGGAAAGTACGGCCTCCAGCGCGCAACGCCCCTGCCTCGACGAACAGCGCTACCCCGGTGACTTTACGGACCGAGCGCACGGCAAGTACTTGGCGCAACGTGTGTTGGAGCGTCATCGCAGTGACTTTCGCCAGGCCAGCGGTATCAGCGACCAGCCGGCCCTGGTCACCGGGCAGTTTCTGAAGATGGCCGATCACCCGCGTCAGGAGTGGAATGACCTGTGGCTGGTCACTCAGTTGCACCATACCGGGCAGCAGCCGCAAGTATTGGAGGAGTCTGCGCCTGAGACTTATGGGGATGACGTGCCCGCAGGCTACAGCAACGAATTTGTCGTGACGCCTTGGGAGGTGCCGTTCCGAACGCCTGTGATCATGACCCGGCCACAGCTGTCGGGTTACCAGAACGCGGTGGTCACCGGGCCTGTCGGCAGTGAGGTGCACTGCGACGAATACGGTCGGGTCAAGGTGCAGATGGCCTGGGATCGCGACGGGGAACACAACGAACATTCCAGTTGCTGGCTGCGCGTGGCGAGCGGCTGGGCCCATGACCGTTACGGGGCGGTGCTGACCCCGCGCGTCGGCATGGAAGTGCTGGTGGGCTTCGTCGATGGCGACGTGGACATGCCGCTGGTGATGGGCTGCCTGCCCAACGCAGCGAATCGTTTGCCCCTCGATCTGCCGGCGGACAAGACCCGCAGTATCTTTCGCAGCCAGAGCACCCCCGGTGGTGGCGGCTACAACGAACTGCGCATCGAGGACCGCAAGGGCGCCGAGGAAATTTACCTGCGCGCTCAGCGCGACTGGACCCAGCACGTGTTGCATGACCAGCAGGTGCAGGTCGATAACCGGCGCCGGGTTACGGTGGGCGGCGAGTCGTACCATGAGTTGCAGGGCGAAGAGCAACGCATCACCCACGGCAATCGCCTGACTGAACTCAAGCAGGATGACCACCTGATGGTCGGCGGTTCGCAGCACATGCGTGCCGGTCGCACCCTTCAACTGGGGGCAGGGCAGAGCATCGTCATCGATGCGGGGGCCAGCGTTACGATTCAGGCGGGAGGGCAGTCGATCACGCTGTCGGCGGGCGGCATCTTCAGCAGTGTGCCCATCCAGCCTGGCGGGGCGCCTGCCGCTACGATGGCGCCGTTGACGCCTGGTTTGAAGGAGGCGCTGCAGGCGGTTATCCCGCTTCCCCTGAGCCCTGTGCAAGTGGCCACCCTCAAGCGCAGCGCGCCGTTTTGCGAGGAGTGCGAGCGTTGTCGGGCCGGGCAGTGCGACATCACCGGGCATGCAGGGAGTGTTTCCTGATGCACACACCCATGGACCCCCGCACTTGGCTGGCACAGCATCCCCTGCGGGCCGATGAGCGAATCTATGCCGTACTGGGCAATGCCAGCGACGCCAGGCCGCTCGCGGCCTGGCAAGCCACGGCGGCGGGGCCGCAGCCCCGAGCGATCTGGGCAGGCACGGCCTACGCCCAGTGGGAGGCGGTGATGCCTTACGTGGGCATCGTCGAGCCGGGCAGCGCGTTTCTCGATTGGGTAGCCGCCGCGCCAGCCGAAGATTGGGGGTGGCTGGCGGTATCTTCCAGTCCATTGGAAAGCGTGGTCGCTCACCTGCAAGGCTTGGGCAAGGTGTTCCTGCCCAATGACCAGGCGGTGTTTTTCCGCTTCTGGGACGGCGCCCGGTTTGAGCCGATGTGGCAGCACTTGGGTGACCAGGCAGGCGAGATCCTGCCGGTGTTTGGGCGTTACCTGATCAATGGCCGGCCGCTGACGGTGGCAACTGGACTGGTCACGCCAGCTCAAGCGTGCCCGTGGTGGCGAGTGCCTGCGTCGTTGCTCAGGCACCTGGAGGAACAGTCGCCGGGCGTGCTGATCGACAACCTGCTGCAATGGCTGCAAGAGCAGCGTCCTGATCTGTATGCCGCCTTCACGCCGGCCACCTTGCAGCACAAACTTGGCTGGTTCGTGCGCAGGCGGGGGGCCAGCCATGCTGCGCTGGTCGATTACCTCCAGTCGCAGCTGAGTTAGACAAAGATGCCACCCGCCATGCGGCCCTGCACCTTTGCGCCGGTAGAAGGTAAACTTCGCCCCCTGCGCAGGAGCAACCATGAATTATCGTCACGCCTTTCACGCCGGCAACCACGCCGATGTCTTCAAACACCTGACCTTGACCCGCCTCATCGCCCTGATGTCGCGCAAGGAGCAGCCGTTTGCCTACCTTGATACTCACGCCGGTATTGGCCTGTACGACCTGCAGGGTGACCAGGCCAACCGCACCGGTGAATACCTGGAAGGCATCGCCCGCCTGTGGGGCGCCAACGACCTGCCGCCGCTCACCGCCGATTACATGCGCGTGCTGCACGAGATGAACCCGGATGGCCAGTTGCGCTACTACCCGGGCTCGCCGGAGCTGGCGCGGCGCCTGACGCGGCCCCAGGACCGTGTGTTGCTCAACGAAAAACATCCGGAAGACGGTGTGCTGCTCAAGGACAACATGAAGGGTGATCGCCGGGTCAAAGTGCGCCTGGGCGAAGGCTGGCATGTCCCGCGCGCCTTGTTGCCAGTACCGGAAAAACGCGCGCTGATGCTGATCGACCCACCGTTCGAAAAACTCGACGAAATGCAGCGCTGCGCGGCGTCCCTCAAGGAAGCCGTGAGCCGCATGCGCCAGACCGTCGCAGCGATCTGGTACCCGGTGAAGGACCCGCGCATGCTGCGCCGCTTTTACCAGGACCTGGCCGGCACCGGCGCGCCGAAACTGTTGCGCGTGGAGCTGTTGGTGCACCCGCTGGACACGCCCAACACCCTGACCGGTTCGGGCCTGGCGATTGCCAACCCGCCGTGGGGTCTGGAAGAGGAGCTGCGCGAGCTGCTGCCGTGGCTGTCCAAGAAGCTTGGCCAGACCCAAGGTGGCTGGCAGATGGATTGGCTTATCGCTGAGTAACTAATCTCAATACAAACGCAGAACCCAATGTGGGAGGGGGCTTGCCCCCGATCGCTGGGTGTCAGTCATTACATCAGTAACTGACACTCCGCTATCGGGGGCAAGCCCCCTCCCACATTTTTTAATCTGTGTTGTGCTTTAGATCGGGCAGGTCGCGCCGGTGCCGCTGATCCATGGATTGGCTTCTCGCTGGGTAACCGGCTCTGAAGCCAAGCACGGACCCAATGTGGGAGGGGGCTTGCCCCCGATTGCTGGGTGTCAGTCATTACATCTGTAACTGACACTCCGCTATCGGGGGCAAGCCCCCTTCCACATTTTTAACCTGTGTTGCTCTTTAGATCGGGCAGGTCACGCCGGTGCCGCTGATCCATGGATTGGCTTCTCGCTGGGTAACCGGCTATGAAGCCAAGCACGGACCCAATGTGGGAGGGGGCTTGCCCCCGATTGCTGGGTGTCAGTCATTACATCTGTAACTGACACTCCGCTATCGGGGGCAAGCCCCCTTCCA
>Ga0105246_10000040_pt1 | contig 48218 bp, 30 predicted proteins | sample KBSM64metaG_FD_99694 | JGI IMG/M metagenome (GOLD analysis project Ga0105246, IMG submission 99694) | Miscanthus rhizosphere microbial communities from Kellogg Biological Station, Michigan, USA - KBS M6-4 metaG | ecosystem: Host-associated > Plants > Roots > Rhizosphere > Soil | place... | reverse complement strand
GTCTTCGGACAGCTCGTTCATCATGCCATTCATGGCAATCCAGGACTTGCCGCCGTAGGTCAGGGCGCTGTTGGTGCTGCAACCGTTGGTGCCCGAGGTCATGCCGAAGGTGGCGTTACCCGAGGTGCCGTTGGTGGTGGAAGCGAGGAAATGAGCAGGAGTACCGCGCTGGCCTTCAAACAACATGTTGCCCCAACCGCAGTTCGGGCCACCTGGTGCTTCTGCCATTGCATTGAGGGAGACGACGGTGAAGAGAGTACCAAGAAGGATCCGTTTCATAGCTTTGTTCTCTTTGTGTGCAAACCAATGGACAAGGGTTCAGGCGCTTCGCAGCACCCTAGGGGCCAGTTATTAGTCCAACCCGCGCAGTTTGGAGTTTAGGCACGTTCCATGGGTTCCGTGAGTTTTTATAAAACATTCAGTCTTGAACGTTTTTTTTGTGCGGCACGCGCCGTGGCTATGCTTTCCCAACAGCGCGCCTTGCCAGAGCGCGCAACCGAGAGCCAGAATGCCCCCATCTGCCCCGCCTGATGTAAGGAAGCCCGATGCCTGATCCTGTTGCTGCCAGCTTGCGTCTAGCGCCCGAAGCGCTGACTCGCCCTTTCTCCGCTGAACAGTTCAGCTTCTCGACCACCAATGATTTGGAGCCCTTTCGCGGTGTGCTTGGCCAGGAACGTGCGGTTGAAGCCTTGCAGTTCGGTGTGGCCATGCCACGCCCCGGTTACAACGTGTTTGTCATGGGCGAGCCCGGTACCGGTCGCTTTTCATTCGTCAAACGTTACCTGAAGGCTGAAGGCAAACGCCTGCAAACCCCGTCGGACTGGGTCTATGTAAATAATTTCGACGAACCGCGCGAACCACGCGCGCTGGAATTGCCAGGCGGCGGCGCTGCAGCGTTTATCACCGATATCAACGCGCTGGTCGACAATCTGGTCGCGACCTTCCCGGCCGTGTTTGAACACCCCACGTACCAACAGCGCAAAAGCGCCATCGACCGTGCGTTCAACCAGCGCTACGACAAGGCCCTGGACGTGATCGAGCGCCTGGCCCTGGAAAAAGACGTGGCGCTGTACCGCGACAGCTCCAACATCGCCTTCACGCCGATGCTTGACGGCAAGGCGCTGGACGAAGCGGAGTTCTCGCAGTTGCCGGAAGCCGATCGTGAGCGCTTTCACACCGATATTTCCGAGCTGGAAGAACGCCTCAACGAAGAGTTGGCGAGCCTGCCGCAATGGAAGCGTGAGTCAAACAACCAACTGCGCCAGTTCAACGAAGAAACCATCACCCTGGCCCTGCAGCCGTTGCTTGCGCCACTGTCGGAAAAGTACGCGGAAAACGCCGCCGTCTGCGGTTACCTGCAGGCCGTGCAGGTGTATCTGCTCAAAACCGTGGTCGAGCAATTGGTCGACGACGCCAAGACCGATGCCCAGGCGCGCAAGCTGCTCGAGGAGCAATACTGCCCGAGCCTGGTGGTGGGTCATTCGGTCAACGGCGGTGCGCCGGTGGTGTTTGAACCGCACCCGACCTACGACAACCTGTTCGGCCGTATCGAATACAGCACCGACCAGGGTGCGCTTTACACCACGTATCGCCAACTGCGTCCGGGGGCGTTGCACCGTGCCAACGGTGGCTTCCTGATTCTTGAAGCGGAAAAAATGCTCAGCGAGCCGTTTGTATGGGATGCGCTCAAGCGGTCCCTGCAATCGCGCAAGTTGAAGATGGAGTCCCCGCTGGGCGAACTCGGCCGCCTGGCGACCGTGACCCTCAACCCGCAGATGATTCCGTTGCAGGTCAAGGTGATCATCATCGGGTCGCGCCAGTTGTACTACGCGTTGCAGGACGCAGATCCGGACTTCCAGGAAATGTTCCGCGTACTGGTGGACTTCGACGAAGACATCCCGATGGTCGACGAAAGCCTGGAGCAGTTCGCCCAGTTGCTCAAGACCCGCACCTCGGAAGAAGGCATGGCGCCTCTGACGTCCGATGCGGTGGCGCGGTTGGCGACTTACAGCGCACGCCTGGCTGAACATCAGGGCCGTTTGTCGGCGCGCATCGGCGACTTGTTCCAACTGGTCAGCGAGGCCGACTTCATTCGTCACCTGGCGGGCGATGAAATGACCGATGCCGGGCATATCGAGCGCGCGCTCAAGGCCAAGGCCACGCGCACCGGCCGCGTGTCGGCGCGGATTCTCGACGACATGCTCGCCGGGGTCATCCTTATCGACACCGCCGGCGCCGCCGTCGGCAAGTGCAACGGGCTGACGGTGCTGGAGGTGGGGGATTCGGCGTTTGGCGTACCGGCGCGGATTTCCGCCACGGTGTACCCGGGCGGCAGCGGGATTGTCGACATCGAACGTGAGGTCAACCTCGGCCAGCCGATTCACTCCAAGGGCGTGATGATCCTCACCGGTTACCTGGGCAGCCGTTACGCGCAGGAATTCCCGCTGGCGATCTCGGCCAGCATCGCGTTGGAACAGTCCTACGGTTACGTGGACGGCGACAGTGCCTCCCTGGGGGAGGCCTGCACCTTGATTTCGGCGTTGTCGAAGACGCCGCTCAAGCAGTGCTTTGCCATCACCGGCTCGATCAACCAGTTTGGCGAAGTGCAGGCCGTGGGTGGGGTCAACGAGAAGATCGAAGGCTTCTTCCGCCTGTGCGAAGCGCGCGGGTTGACCGGTGAACAGGGCGCGATCATTCCCAAGGCCAACGTGGCCACGCTGATGCTCGATGAAAAGGTATTGCAGGCCGTGCGCGCCGGGCAATTCCATATCTATGCGGTGCGCCAGGCGGATGAGGCGTTGAGCCTGCTGGTGGGCGAGGATGCCGGTGAGCCGGATGCCGAAGGGCAGTTTCCGGAAGGCACGGTTAATGCGCGGGTGGTGGAGCGTTTGCGCGCGATTGCGGAAATGATCAGCGAGGAAGACTTGAAGGAGGCAGAGAAAGAGCTGGCGCAGCAGGCTTTAGCGGAGGCCAAACCGACCTGATCCCTGAAGCTTGATGGGATCAAAATGTGGGAGGGGGCTTGCCCCCGATGGCAGTGTGTCAGTCTCAATATTTTTGACTGATGCACCGCCATCGGGGGCAAGCCCCCTCCCACAGTTTGATCTGTTTTTGTCATTAAATTGACAGGTGTCTGGAGAGAATGTCCGTTGGTCTCTACAACCTTGGTTTGTCGCGGTTTTCTTCTATTCTCAATATCAGGGATATCCGCAGGAGTCGCAGGATAGAGACAGCCTCGCCTTTGCGTTGGGGCTGAACACCGATCTACCGAGGGTCGCCGCCATGCCGCGCAACCTTTGCCTTACCCGCCAGTGCCTGGGCCTGGCAACTCGTATCGAATGCTCCATTCGCCCCCTTGCCGGGGAGAATGGGCTGTGGACGTTGTTATTTGCCGCCGGCATGTCGGGCGAACAGCCGTCTACGGTCAAGTCTCAAGGCCCGTTTCACGGGCCGTTCGTGGCGGAAACCATGTTGGGTTCCATTGTCGACAGCCTGACCCTGCACGGTTACGAGCAGTTGGACGAGCCGCAGATCTGGTGCCTGCACCTGCAAGCCCATCTGCGCCAACTCAACGGCGGCCAGGAGCGATTGGCCCTGTAATTCCGGGCTATTTGCTTTCCGGTTTGTCCAGTTTGACCTCAAAGCCATATTGCACGGTGTTGAGGTCGGTGCGCTGGTAGCTTTCCAGGGTGGTCGGCTGGCCGTAGAAATAATGCACATCAAACAACGCCGTACCGTATTCCTCGGCGCGGTGGCTCACGCCGAGAATTTCCTTGAGGTAGTTGCCGCTCGCGTCCCTGGCGTAGAAGCGCCAGCTGTCGGCGGGAAACGCTTGCTGGTCGACGATCAGCGCGTTGTCCTTGAGCGACAGACCCTTGGGCAGTTTTCCGACGTCAATCGAGGCCTTTTCGATGGTGGCGAGAAACAAGGGTACCGAGCCGACCACAAACGCCGGGGTTTCCGGGAACAGGTTGAGGTCATAGGTCAGCGTGCCGCTGGCCGCGTTCAGCTCGTAGGCCTCGGTCGGCAACTCGATGGGTTCGCCGCGCTCGCCCTTATCATCTGCGGTGAAAAAGGTGATCGGCGCGGCGCTGTTATTGCGCTCGGCGCCGACCAGGTCGTCATTGAAGGTGAAAGGGTGATCGAACACGATTTTCGCGGCACTGGCGTCTTCGGTCGATTGGCTGATGGTGACGCTGTTTTTCAACTGATCTTCAGTCATCGACGCGTCTTTGAGCCAGCTGGCGGCTTCGTCGTCATACACCGTGACCGGCATCGGCAAGGGTTGCACGCTCTGTTGCAGGCTGTTTTTGTCGAAGCGCATCACCGGCAGGTCCAGCGCCTTGCGGGTCACCGTGGCCTTGGAAAAATCCAGTACGTTGACCTGCAGGGTATCGATCACACCGTTGAAATACACTTTGGCGTAATGGCTGTTCTGGGTGTGTTCGAAGGCTTTTTGCGCGTCGGTGAGCTGTTTATCCAACGCTTCGGACCAGGCCTTCTGCTGTTGCAGCTGCGCCAGCTGTTTCTCATAGAACGCCACTTGCGCAGCGCTTTCGTTGATTGAACCGGAGCGGGTGAGAAATTGCCCGGTGCTGTCCCGGGCCTGTACCAGCAGCGGGTTGGGCGAGTCGTCGCCCAGCTCGGTAGCCAGCGGCTCGCTGTTGGTCAGTTCGATTTCGGCGTAATTCTTGCCCAGCGACAGCAGCTTGAGGCTGATATTGCCCTCGGTGCGTGAATGGCCGACGTCGTTTTTTGATAGGTCAAAGGTCAGCACCCTGCCCGGCGCGGCGACCTCAATCGTGCCTTTAAGGCTGACGGGCTGCGGCTGGCTCTTGTTTTCCGTCTCGATGCCCTCGATGAACGGGTAGGTCACCGTCAGGTCGTCGGGGTTGGTCAGGTTGGAGCTGCTGGGACTGAGCTGGATGCCGGGGTCGGTCTCCGACCATTCCGGCTGGAAGGGAATGACTTTGTTGTTGCTCAAGGTCACCGACTCCCACTCCAGGCCATGGGGGAAGGGGAATTGCTCGGGGGCGTTGAACGTGAACGGGAAGACCGGCTGCAAATCCGTCAGGTAGTCGGAATGCGAAGCCCTGCGCAGGACGAACAGGCCGTTGATATAGGTGTCCACCAAGGCCTGGGGGCTGGGGTAATGCTTGAGCAAGACCAGGCTGTCTTCGCCGTATTCGGCCTCGATGGGCTTGGTGTCGAGCTTGATCCGCGCACGTTCCAGCAACAGCAGCGAACCGCCAAGGTCGGCGATGACGTCGCGCAGCTTGGGGTCCTGGATGCTGTCCAGGGACTGTTCGAACGTGGTGGTTTTTTCTTCGAGGGTGGCCTGCTTCTGCTCTTCTTTGGGAGAGCAGCCGCTGGTCATCAGCAACGCCGCGCACAGGCCTAGACTGGCCAAAGGGGATCGCACATCCATTATCTGAGTTTTCCTGTCCGACATCATCGAGCCGAGTGAATGGTCTCGACACTAGCAGAAAAATCCTCTTACAGATGCCACTTGGCGCAGTTTTCTCGCGGTGACAGGCGCCGGGTAGCCACTGGTATACTCGGCGCCATTTTTAGCCAAGCTGTGTGGGATTCAATGGAACGCTTTATCGAAAACACGATGTATGCCGCGCGCTGGCTGCTGGCGCCGATCTATCTGGGTTTATCCCTGGGGTTGCTGATCCTGGCGATCAAGTTTTTCCAGGAAATCATTCACGTGATTCCGAATATTTTTTCCTTGCTGGAATCGGAAGTGATCCTGCTGCTGCTGTCGCTGATCGACATGGCCCTGGTCGGCGGCCTGCTGGTGATGGTGATGATTTCCGGCTACGAGAACTTCGTCTCGCAGCTGGATATCGATGAAAACAAGGAAAAGCTCAACTGGCTGGGCACCATGGACTCTTCGTCGCTGAAGATGAAAGTGGCGGCCTCCATCGTGGCGATTTCCTCCATCCACCTGCTGCGCATCTTCATGGACGCCAAGAACGTCGATCCGCAACACCTGATGTGGTACGTGATCATCCATATGACCTTCGTGGTCTCGGCGTTTGCCATGGGTTACCTGGACAAGCTGACCAAGCACTGATGGCGCGCGCCGGCCTTACTGCTCGACGAAGTAGTAGGGCTGGCGGTTGATCTTCATTTGCTTGACCACGGTGACTTTCTGACTGAGCCGGTCGGTCTGATCCAGCAGCGCGACGTTGCCGGGTTTGGCGCTGAGAAAGGCGTGCAATTGGGCCTCGGTTTGCAGAATCGGCAAGTAGGCCTGCAGATAGAACACACTGGCGCCGGCGATTCGTTCATTGGGTTGGAACAGCGCCACCTCTTTACCTTCGTCCTGCAGTGTCTGCACCTGACTGATCACCGGCACGAATGACTGGCGCACATCGGCTTTGGGGGCGAACCAGAAGGCGGCGCTGAGGTAGCAGGCGATGGCCAGGGTGAATACACCGCCGATGATCTGTCGGTGGTAGCGGTAGAGTGCCGGTTTGTGTTGTTTGACCCACTCCAGCAGCACCCGCGCGTATTCCGCCGCCAGTACGGCGGCGGCCGGAGTCAACGCCATCAAATAGACGGTGCGTTTGCTCGAGGCCAGGGTCAGCAGGGTGAACTGCGCCACCAGCCACACGCTGAAAAACAGGCGGTAGCGGTTGCGCACCAGGCTTTTGCGAAAGTGCCACAGGCCCAGGTACACCAGGATGTTCCATGGCAGGAAGGCCTCAGGCAGTTTAACGAGGTAGTAATAGAACGGCTCGTAATGCCCGGCTTCCACAAACGAGCCGCTGAAGCGCCCGACACTGTTGGTCCACAGCACGTCACCGACAGCCTGCATCCCGCCGCGCTGAAACAGAAACCCCAACCAGATCAGCAGCGGCACCAGCGCCAGCAGCGTGAACAGCGCCGGCTTGAGCCAGTCGCCGATACGCAGGCGCTTATCCATCAGGCTGGTGCACGCCAGGTAGACAAAAATCACAATCCCCGGCATCGCCAGGCCCAACACACCTTTGCTCAACGTGGCGATAACCATCCCCGCCGTAAACAGTGCCCATGCCCAGGCGCTGGAACCCTGGCGCTCGGACTCGGGGCGCATTGCCTGATAGAACCCCAGCAACGCTGCAGTCACGCCCAGAGCGAGCAACGAATCCTCACCCACTCCTCGCACATTGCCCCAATAGCTGGCCATGGTTGCCAGGATCAACGCGGCGCTGAACGCCAGCGTTGTGGGCCGCCCGAACCGGCGCAACATCCCGTAAAGCAGCATCACGCTGAACAACCCGGCAAACGCCGACGCCAGGCGCACAGCCCCGGTGCTCGCGCCAAACAGACGAATCGCCCCGGCGTCCAGCCAAAGACTCAGTGGCGGTTTCTCCAGGAAAGGCTCACGAAACAGACGCGGCACCACCCAGTCATTGTCCAGGTGCATGGCCATCGCAATCCCCGAGACGCGGGCCTCGGTGGAGCCTTGCAGTTCATGGTTGCCAAGGGCGAAGAAAAACAGCAGGCCAACGAGCAAGAGCAGCAGGGGAACGGGACGCGTCATTGAGTGACTACCGGGCAGGGGACCGCTCGGGGGAGCGGGCATGGCTGCCGGCTAGTATAGGGAGGGGTTTCTTAACGGTTCGTGAACGAGTGTAGGGTTTTTGTGCGGTCAGGTGAGAGGCTTTGGGGAGGAAGGTTATGATCCAACAGGAAGTTCAAGCCGCATTCCTTTGCTCGAACTCCACAGCTGCCTTTACCGCAACGGTCGGGATCTCATAGAGCATGGCGACGCGCCTGGTATCACGTCCTTCTGCCTCATAGGCACTGAAGATGGCGGCGGTATCGACGCCGGTCGCTGCCAGTACGGGCTTACCAAAATTTCTGGCAGGGTCCAGCACTACCGCTTTGCTATGTTTGACCGGGTACCAGCGTTGCGCCGAACCCTTGCCGGAGTAATCGATCCCTTCATACAGCGAAGGTTTAATGATTTGTTTGAACGCGTATTGTTTTTTGAGCAGGTCCAGCAGTGTCTCGTCACCCGTTTCATCCAGAACAGTGGCGAAAATGCTACGACCGTCTGTTTGGAACCGTTTGCAGGTGAACGGATAGGGCTGACCGAACAGCTCGCTAGCCTGGCGTGACGCATTGCGGATGGCCTGCAAGCTCAGCCCGTGCTGGCGAAATGCATGTACGAAGCGAATTTCGAGCAGGTCATGGAAACCAAGAATGCAATCGTCCACGTTTGACAGTTCCGATTGCCAGAGCCCGGCATGCTGGACGCCATTAGAGCTGTAGCCGAACAGCCAGCGACGTATATCTGCGGTAGGGATGCCGGTGTATAGCGACGCCTCGCCAGGCGTGTAGATGCCCACCCCTACAAGGGGGCTGGGCGAAACAGTCGTTTGCATGGATGGCCTCCTTGTCGTTGAGTTAAGTGGTGAAGTCTGGTGGCTCAGGTGTTCTCGTTCAACCTTGGGCAGACGAGCTGTGATCTGAAGCGTATCCGTACAATTCATTCCACGCCAGTTCACCTGATGCACGCCAACGTGTAGGAGCTTTCCGGTGCTTACTCAAAGGCAAATCGGCTTGATCGGCATTCTGTTCCTACGCGCTAATCCGCGTCCTTGGCAGCAAATAATCTCTTGGCCTGCGCAAAACACTTCTCCGCAATGGCCGAGCGCGGTTCGGTCTTGCGCATCACCATGCCCAGTGGTGCAAGCACGCTGGCGTCCGGCAGGTTGATGAACGCGAGGTTCTCGATCGGACTTTCCAGGCCGCTGTCCAGCGGCATGATTGCGCAGCAGAAGCCTTCGTGGATCGCCTGGAACAGCTGATAGGTTGAGTCGCTTTCGAGCATGGGCTGGGGGGCGAGGCCGCGGCTGCGGAAACTCAGGTCAATGGACTTTCGATAGTGCATGCCCGTGCTGATCATCCCCAGGGGCAATTGCGCGGCGTCCTCCCAGCTCATTTCGCTGCCTTCGAAGTGGAAGTGACGGGTGTCGTACAGCAGGCCGACACGGGTCTCGCCCAATTCGAAAAAATCCAGGTAGTTGGCGTTAACGTGGTCCAGGTAACACACACCCAGATCCAGTTGATTGGTGCCCAGCGCCTCGATGATGTTGTCCGAACTCATCGACGTCAGGCTGAACTTGAGCTCGGGAAAGGTGTGGGACAGGCTCTGGATATAGCTGATCGGGTTGAACCCGCTGAGCGGCACCAGGCCCAGGCGCAAGTTACCCACCAACTGACCGCGACACGCGGCCGCCTCGGCGAACAACCCGTCATGGGCGGCGAGCAAGGTCCTGGCCCACGCCAGCACACGCTCACCGGCCTCGGTAAACCCTTCGAAACGCTGGCCCCGGGTGACCAACTCCAGGCCCAACTCCTCCTCCAGATTGCGCAGGCGCATCGACAACGTCGGCTGGGTGATATGGCAGCGCGCAGCCGCCTGGCCGAAGTGACGGGTCTGCTCCAGCGCAATCAGGAATTTGAGTTGTTTTATGTCCATCAAGGTGCCTGCCAGGGAAGAAGTGAAAGGTCTGTCAGAGTGGAATCACCTATTCCTAAGAACTGGCCAACGCACTCGATAACCGGCCGCCAGACAATGCTGGATAGCCCGATCAGCCTTGACGATTAGACAGGCATTTTTCAGTTCAGTACACAGTCGATGGCTTGAAGGACGGGCGGCAGCCCTGCCGTGCGCAGGATGGCATGGGGTTGAAACCGGGTCGATCAGCCGCCCGTCATGTTCATGAAGCGCACCACCTGCACCTCATCGTCGAGGGTGAAGTTGTGCCGATACGGCTTGAGTTTCATCGACTCGACAATCGCACGCTCCAGGCGTTTCGGTTCGCCCGGATAGCGCCGCAGCACCGCCTTGAGGTCGACCGAATGCTCATTGCCCAGGCACAGCAGCAACCGGCCCTCAACGGTCAGGCGCACACGGTTGCAGGTCGCGCAGAAGTTGTGACTGTGGGGCGAAATAAAGCCCAGGCGTATGTGCGGCGCCTCGGCCAGACGCCAGTAACGCGAAGGCCCCTGGGTCGATTCCGCAGAGTCGATCAGCGTGTAACGTTCGGCGATACGCTCGCGCACCTGCGCACTGGAATAAAACGCCTCGGCACGGCTGTGTTCGCTGATCACCCCCAGCGGCATTTCTTCGATAAAGGATATATCCAGACCACGGTCGATGGCGAAGGCCACCAGGTCGTTGACCTCATGGTCGTTGCGACCTTTCATCACCACACAATTGAGCTTGGTGTGCTCAAACCCCGCAGCATTCGCGGCATCGATACCGGCGATCACCTTGGCCAAGTCACCGGTGCGCGTCAGTTCACGAAAGCGCGTGGGGTCCAGGCTGTCGAGGCTGATATTCAACCGCTTGAGCCCCGCATCGAACAACGGTGCAGCGAGCTTGCCCAACTGCGAACCGTTGGTGGTCATGCACAACTCGCGCAGACCGGGGAGCGCGGCGATGCGTCGGCACAGCTCCACCACGCCCTGACGAACCAAGGGCTCGCCGCCGGTCAGCCGGATCTTGCGCGTGCCCAGCGCGACGAAACTCTGTGCCAACTGATACAGCTCTTCCAGCGACAGAATCTGCTGGCGCGGCAGGAACTCCATGTCCTCGGCCATGCAATACACACAACGGAAATCGCACCGGTCAGTGACGGACATCCTGAGGTAGTCGACCCGGCGCGAAAAGCTATCCATCAGGATTTGATCGGTCATGAAAAACCTCGGCGGCGGCGTCGGGCGCATAACCCTGGCGCTTTAATGGGCGCGTTATCTACGCGAGGCTAGAGTTGTTTTGAGCGTACGTCTAATCAGTATTAGCAACTGAGTGATCGACGGGGTCTATGGGGTATGGCTGATGATTTTTAGGGCGCGCGCGGTAGTGGGTGATGAAGGGCTGGGTCAATTAAGGTTCGATTCCGTCCTGTGGCGAGGGCGCCTCGCTCGCCGCAGGTACGGAGTGATCGTGCGGTCGGTTTCTATGGGTTCTCGCCAGTTGTCTGCGTAGTGAATACCTGAGTTTCCAGCATCCGCTCCAGCAACAACTCGCCCAGCACGACCAGTTGCTGAGCCGCCAGCAGCTTGTGGCGGTGTGAGCCTTCGAGTTCAAAGGCCAGATCGGTGGTCATGACGTTCAGCGAGGCGAGGGTTTCACTGGCTTGGACCAGCAGGGTTTCGACGGGGATGCCTGGGGCGAGGGTGAAAAGGGTTGTTGGGGGATTGGGGGTGATCTTTTTCATGATGAAGCTCCCACACTGTTTTAAGAAGCCGCCGCCCCCTGCTGTCAAACAGGATTGGGTGGCAGCTGTACGCGGGTTGACAGACCGGAAGTGTAGGAACCCGGCGCACCCGAAGATGCCCCACGCACAGCCACCATGAACGAGGCGGAACGCGTAGCGCATGCCGTCTTACCAAGGGGTGTGAAAGGTTACACTTTTCGGCCTGTCAAAGCCGATCGCTGATGAGCAGCGATTTGGAAAAGTTAGCGTGATGGAGGGGGTTGTGCCAGTTCATCGACGGCGCGACATGTTGAAGGAAAGTTCCGAAGGCCTGTCTGCTGGGCTTTTGAACCCCAAAAACAACAAAATCCGCACTAGGCGGGTTTTGTTGATGCTTCGAATTGGTGGGCCGGGGTAATCTGAATCAGTTTAATAAAATGTTGATTTTAAAAGATATTTTCAGTTTGTTTTTTGTCGTGGAATACCATTTGGAATACCATTGTTCCTATCATGTCCTAGCGGTCGGCGTATCGGCTCAATTGATTTGATTACGACCGTGGTGTCCTTGGTGGGATTCGAGCCTGAACGACTTATCGTCCACGGGTGAACATTGATTATCGGCTTGCGGGAGTGTGGGCTCTCGTTGAGCGTAGGCTACACCCAATCTTTCGCTGCCTTTCGTTACCGCCTCCTTCTTGCAACTGGTGGATATTTTCTCTGATGGCGAGCTCAAAGAGTCCTGCAGGGCGGAGGTTCAGCTTGCACTGCTAGTGCTCTCTTGGTTTCTTTCATTGTTCGGTTGCGCAGCCTTTCAATCTCGCGCTGCTTAGCGTCGGAAATGTACCTCGTCGAAATCGAAGCGCTTTGCAGCAGCACTTCTGAATCGCCCATGTAGCGCCAGCGCAGTCGGTGATGATCGCGGGTCCGACTCAGCGTCGGGCTATGCACAAATAGCCAACGGACTCGTCTTCGCGCACGAGGTAACTGCACATTGGTGCCAGTTTGCGACAGCCAGCAATGTCGGAGGGGTGATCATCTTGTAGCCAGTTCAAGCATCGTGTCTACTGTGCCACTGGTCGTGCCATGATGGCGCAGCGCCATTTTGTTCAATTAAGAGCTCAGTGAATTATGGCCGACGCGATAAGCATCGCGAAGATGGCGGAGAAGCTATCTGATGAGCTCCTTGATGAATTCGCAGCTGGAGGGGCTGGATAATTATTTTCAGAGTTATGGCCAACACAAACCAGTTATTTACCCTACCCAAAATGTAGTGTTGGAAGCTTTGGACGAACAGAACAGGGAGTGCTGCAATAATGAAACGGGATCAACATCTGGTAAAGCTGGCCCAAGAAACGTTGGCCACCTTCACGCATATTGTCGAACTGGCTCAGCAAAAACAGAGAGCGGTGCATGGTATCGATGCTGGCGCCTTTGCCAACGCCAACACATTCACTGATACAGGTGCGTCACGAGCCCTTGCAACTATCAACCGCGAGAATCAGGACGGTTATGCCTCGCTGATAAGAGAGCCGGCTATCGCGAGATTGCTACTGGAAGATGAGCGGGGCGATCAACAGCTGCTTTACGTGACGCGTAAGTTCCAGGTATCTCTTCAGAACGATGCGCAGCTAGCCAGTTACCACTCCGCTAAGGGCCGGCTGGCTTCTTTGCCGGTGGGCGATGCGCTGGAGGTCAACGGCCATGAGTACACAGTAATAGAGTCCGCGTATTTCAAGCCTAAGCTGGATGAGTCGGGTTGGGATGCGCTGCATACTCGCTTCGATCATGAGGAGTTGAGTGCCTGCACCATCGATTCGCTTCGGGCCTTGTTGCGTGCACTGGACGCGGAGGCGGCGGATGAGTTTGATGCAATGCTGGGGGCTGGAGTTACAGAGCAGCATATCCATCAAGGGCTGATGCATCGTATCCGTCAATCTATGGCGCTGCGCGATCAGCCGATCCTCGACAAGTTTCAGGACGAGATTTTCCGTCTATCTCTCGATAGCCAATTGATGATCATGGGGCCACCAGGCACTGGTAAGACCACTACGCTGATCAAGCGGCTGAGCCAAAAGCTCGAAATTGAGTTTCTTGACGAACAAGAGAAACGTCTGGCAGTGGACGATGCTGCCGGCAAGGCTCACGTCCATAGCTGGGTGATGTTCACTCCTACAGAACTGCTGAAACACTACCTTAAGGAAGCGTTCAGTCGAGAGGATGTACCTGCATCGGATGAGCGCATTCTGACCTGGGAAAACCGTCGTCGCGCGCTGGCGCGTAATGTGCTGAATCTGCTGCAAACTGGGGATGGGCGTGGTGCTTTTGTGCTCAAGCAAGATCTTGAGGTGCTCAGCGATGGTGTGCTGACCTCACCGCAGACCTGGTACGAGCAAGTGTCAGCTTTCCATCGTCAGCGACTGTTCAGTCAACTACAGGCCGGTGCTGAGCAACTGAGCAAGCTGGGTGATACCACTGGCGGTGTGGTGATACAGAAACTTGTTGCAGTCATGGCGCAAGCCAGGCCTGAGGCGCTGGTACCACTTTATACCGAGCTTGCCCCCATAGAACTCGCCATTAAAGACACCCTCGATGGTTTAAAGCAGCAAACCGATCGCAGTGCAAAAGCGTTGGTCAAAGCTGAATACAACAAGGACAAGACGTTTTTCGTCCTGTTGGTCGATTTTTTGACAGGGCTTGGCGCTGCCGATGAGCAGGATGAGGACGAAGTCTTTGATGCCGAAGAGGAGGATCTGCAGACGTCCCCTCTATCCACGGGTAAAGTCTCCAATCCGGAGGCGCTCAAGGAGTATCAGAATGCAATTGTGGCCTTGGCGCGTTCACGTTTTCAGAAGAAGCGCCTATCCGCTACCGGGCGAGCGCACACCATCGTTGCTTGGCTGGGGGAGCGCTTGCCTAATGAGGAAACCTTACTGGAAATAGGCCAGCGTGCTGCTCTGCAGAATGCCTTGCGGCGCTTCCTGAACGCCCACCGGCGTTATGTAACGGATGTAGCTGCAAGCTACAAAGCCTTCCGCAAGTTGTACCAGGCAGACCAGACGCTGTACCGCGTCGACGGTATCAATGTAAGGCACCTATCGAGCTTCGAACTGGATGCGCTGGTGCTGCTCAGTCTGCGCAATGCCCGCGAGCTTCTTGGAAACCGCTCACTCACCCTCAGCCGCCAGGGCAATCTGCCGGAATATTTGGCCACTATTGCTTCCAATTTCTGCAATCAAGTGTTGGTGGATGAGGCCACCGACTTTTCCTCCTTGCAGCTGGCAGCCATGTACAGCCTAACTTCGCTCAACACCCATTCCTTCTTTGCCTGCGGTGATTTCAATCAGCGCATCACCGGCATCGGTATTCGTAACAAAGAACAGTTGCAGTGGGCGGCCAATGGTTTGGAGATTCGGCGTATCAACACCGTGTATCGCCAAAGTCGTTTGCTTAATGATCTGGCCGGTGAGTTGTTGCATCTAAGCGGCAGTGATCAGGAATCCACCGCTGAGCTGCCCAATGCCATGGCGCACGAAGATGTTGCGCCGATCCTACTGGAGCAGGCGGGTGATCTTGGGGTTGTAAGTGCCTGGTTGGCGAAGGCAGTTGTTGCAATCGAACGACAGCTCCAGACATTGCCAACAATCGCAGTGCTCGTGCATGACGATGAGCAGGTGACAATACTGGCCAAGTTACTGAATCAGGGCCTGGAGGATTACGGCATTAAGGTCGATGCCTGTCTGGGTGGGCAGGCCTTGGGCGGGGAGAACAATGTGCGGGTGTTTGCTGTTGAGCATATCAAGGGGTTGGAGTTTGAGGCTGTGTTCTTCGTCGATGTGGATACTCTGGCGCAGCGTATGCCGGAGTTGTTCGAGAGGTTTCTTTATGTCGGATTCACGCGTGCAGCAACTTATCTGGGCTTGACCTGCAGCGGGCGATTGCCCGTGTCTCTTGATAGTCTCCGCAAGCGTTTCGCGCAAACCTGGACTTGATTTGTAAGGAGCTGCTGATGTCCCGCTATGACGGGTAAATAAGCAGCTCATTCTGGCGGTCAGAGTTCGCTTGGCTGAGCGAGGGGTGGGTGAATCGTGGTGCACGGGGCTTTGATTACAGATTTTTTAAGACCTGATTGGAAACGCGATCATTACCTCTGTCGCCTCTGGAACGGCCTGTGCTCCCGACATCTTTGAAAGAAAGGGGCATATCAAAAGACAACGGCAAGGAGCGCATCCTAGGCTTCGGACGCGCCTGAGTTTGGGGCACCGAGGTGAACGACTGGATACTCCCGACTTGAAGCTATGTAAAGTCGTGAATATTCGGTGAGTGATTTTGATTTTTATTCTGGCTCCTGCAGGCGCGGGAGGTGATGAGCGAGTTATTCAAGATGAGCAAGAAAATCAGCGGCGCCGAGTACCAGCTTGCGAAGATCTTTAGTTCCGAGTTCGACTATGTGATTCCCCCGTATCAGCGACCTTATGCTTGGACACGAGACCAAGCCGGCGAGCTGTTCGACGATCTATACGACTTCTTCGAGAAGGAGGCGGAGGACAGTTATTTCCTGGGCTCCATCGTATTGATCAAAGACGAGGGCAAACCTCTGGCTGAGGTGATCGACGGCCAGCAGCGTTTGACCACTTTGACAATCCTGTTGGCGACGATTACGTCGTTGCTGACGGGAGAGAATCACTCGGCTTTTTATAGCTTCATTCGCGAGCCTGGAAACGTGGCCCTGAAGCTGAATTCCAAGCCGCGCCTGGCGTTGCGCGAACGGGACCGGGTCTTCTTTACGCAATTTGTGCAAGGGCTAAAGTTCGAGAGTCTTACGCAGATTGATCCGGCGCAATTGGAGAATGAGTCGCAGCGAAATATCCAGGGTAATGCGCGGTTGCTGCTGGAGCGCCTCGCAGCAAAGTTCGCCAGTAACGAGACGAGCATCGTCGACTTCGGTTCTTTCTTGCTGATGCGTTGTTTCTTAGTTGTGGTGACCACGCCAAGTCAGCAGTCGGCGTTTCGGGTTTTTTCCGTCTTGAACAATCGCGGTCTCGATCTTCTACCCACAGACATCATCAAGGCGGAAGTGATCGGCAAGCTGCCTGAGGACAAGCGCGAGGCCTTCAATGATCGCTGGGAGGATCTTGAAGTTGCTACTGGGCGCGATGGCTTCAGTGAGCTATTCAGTCATATCCGTATGATCTACGCCCGCTTCAAGGCGAGGCGGATGTTGCTGGAAGAGTTTCGTGACCATGTGTTGAGTGAAGTGACGTCATCCGAGGCACTGGTTGAGCAGGTGGTCGCCCCTTATGCTGAGGCTTACTTGGTGGCAAAAAATGCGCAGTACGTATCCTCCACAGATGCTGGGAAAATCAACGACTTGTTCACTTGGTTGAATAGGATCGACAACTCTGACTGGTTGCCGGTCGCGATTGCGTTTCTTGCCCGTTATGGTGGCGCTGCGGACGTCGTTCTGGGCTTCCTCACTAGCCTGGAGCGCTTGGCGGCATATTTGCATCTCACCGCCAAGAACGTAAACCAGCGAATTGAGCGCTATGCGCTGGTCCTGGAAGATCTCCAAAATAGCGTTCTGGTCGACCGTATCGAACTGACGCCAACCGAATGTGACGAGATGCTCAGGGTATTGAACGGCAACGTCTATGAAATGACCGCACGTCGGCGTAATTACCTGATTCTACGTCTGGACTCCTACGTTTCCGATCAAGCGGCCAACTACATGCCTAATGTGCTGACTATTGAGCATGTCCTACCGCAGACGGTGGATGCAGCCAGCGAGTGGGCGCAAAACTGGCCGGATGTCGATGAGCGTGCACTCTGGCTACATCGTTTGGCCAACCTGGTGCCGCTCAACCGAGCACGCAATTCCAAGGCACTGAACTATGACTTCGACAGGAAGAAGTCGGCGTATTTCGTGGGTACCAGTGGGGTTTGCTCATATGCTCTAACTAGCCAGGTGCTACGTACGGATGGCTGGACCCCGACGGTAGTTGCTGCGCGGCAAGGTGCGCTGCTGGATGTTCTGCAGCGTGGCTGGAGGCTGGCGTGAGGCGATAGTCGATGAAGGAATTTGGTACAGTCTTCGGGACTGTTGGTGGGTCAGTGCGCTTCCAGCTGTCCTCGCTCGCACGGCATACCAATTCTGATTGATATTCAGTGCACGCTTGGTCATACAGCTCCAGTTCTAACGAAATGAAAGCTGATAGATTCTGGAGTCCACATCTCGGTAAAGCGGGATTGCTGGAAAGACAACAGATCATCACCATCGTGCCGGTTCTCTTTTGCCCAAGCTGTCATTTGCCATCTGAATCAGCCAATGCTGGCGCGGGTTGCATTCTGCTCTGAATAGTTTTACCTGCCCCTACTGAGAGTGATTGTTGAATAACCGTTCTGGAAACACGCCTTCCTGACACCATCGCTTGAAACGACGGTGTCCCTCACAGCTGGGCGCCCTTTAGTCACGCCGGATGTGTTGGGCGGACGCTTAAATTGCTGACACAGTTAGCGTTGATTGTAGTCGGAGATGATTGCGCGTAAAGCACCGGACATTGTGGCCGGTGATTGCTACCTGGACAGCAAAGGTGCCTAGGACTGCTGATCACTGGCTCGCTAAGCTAAGGTACTTCTGTTGGCGATCCAGTTAACCCTACTAAAACAGGCTAAATCCGCTAAGATCCGCGATCTTGTTTCCGTGGATCTAGTCATGACAGACCGTTGGCTTAGCGTTGAAGAAATCACCGAGCACCTCGGCGTCAGCAAGGACACGGTGTACGCCTGGATTGCCAAGCGCCATATGCCGGCACACAAGGTCGGCCGGTTGTGGAAGTTCCAGAGGGCAGAAGTGGATGTCTGGGTTAAGGCTGGCGGTGCCAGCGACAGCTGCGCAGTAGGCTCGCAATGATGGCTGACCGTAATCGCTTGTCTTGTATCACGGGCGTATTGTCTGCTCGGGAAGCATTACTGATTGGTAGTTGCAATTTGTCTTTGCAGGCTAGAGGTCAGGGGAAGCTTGGCAACGAGTACGTGAGCATCCATGCATACGTTGTAATGACGCGTCCGCAAATATCTGAAGGCGACAGCAGCGCGTTCATGGCTGCTGGTTATCAATTCGAAGTGGAAGGAGAAACAACGCGTGGATAACGTATTCAATTTCCGCGATCAATTGATAAATGAATACAGCAGCTTCTCCCGCAGCTTCTCACGGATTCAGGCTGCCGACATTCGAGAAGAAGTCGAGCGGCAGTATGCGAGTGGCCGTTATTGGCCTGAGCCACTTATCCAAATCAACCCAAACTATCAGCGTAAGGGTACGGTTCAGCAACTTGCGGCGGATGGTCTATTGCACAGAGCCTGTGCCGAGCTTTTTCAGGTAGGCAAAACGGAGGGGCATCCGGAACCATTGCACCTTTACGCCCACCAGCTACAAGCCCTGGCCAAAGGTCAGGGACGCCAAAGCTATGTAGTCACGACTGGCACAGGCTCCGGTAAATCTTTGTCCTTTTTCATTCCCGTGATCGATCGGATATTAAAAGCCAAGGATCAAGATCAAAGTCCGCGTACCCGTGCCATCGTTATCTATCCAATGAACGCCTTAGCGAACAGCCAGTTGGAAGAGCTCGATAAGTTCTTGCACGGCTACCCAGAAGGGCAGCAACCATTCACCGTCGCTCGTTACACAGGGCAGGAGTCGCGTATCGAGCGTGCGGCCATTGCTGACAATCCGCCGGATATTCTGCTCACTAACTTCATGATGCTGGAGCTCATCCTTACTCGCTTTGATCAGGACGATCGGCGGGTGGTCGAGCACTGCCATGGTCTGGAGTTCTTGATTCTTGACGAATTGCATACCTATCGTGGGCGGCAGGGGGCAGATGTTGCATTGCTGGTGCGACGTTTGCGCGAGCGCTTGCAGGCCGATGAGCTAGTTTGCATTGGCACCTCTGCGACTATGTCCAGCACAGGAAGCCAAGCCGACCGCAACAAGACGGTGGCTGAGGTAGCTAGCAAGCTTTTTGGCGCTTGCATTACTGAGCAAGACGTCATTGGCGAAACGCTGGAGCGGGTAACGGATCCGCTCAAGGATGTATCGGCTATTGTGCCGCATTTGAAAACCGCGTTGAGCCGCGAGGAATTTGCCTGGGATGGATTCGAGTCTTTCCGCTCTGACCCAATGGCAATCTGGGTAGAGTTAAATCTTGGAATCGACTTACCGGAAAACGAACCTCCACGTCGTGCAAAACCCATAACTTTGCATGACGCCAGCGACAAACTTGCGAAGGACGCTGGAATCACTCCCGAGGATGCTCGTGTTAGTTTGCAGCGCTTTTTAGTAGCGGCTCATGAAATCAGAACCCCGCAAGGTCGCCCGCCCTTTGCCTTCAAGCTCCATCAGTTCATCAGTGGCCCAGGTAAAGTTTTGGCGACTTTGGAGGCTCCAGGTATGCGTCATGTAACTCTTGACGCACAGCGTTTTGCTCCAGGACGGCAGGACGAAGGCGTTCATCTTTATCCAGTACATTTCTGTCGCGACTGCGGCCAGGAATACCACCCGGTGTGGCTTTCCAAGCAACTGCCCACAAGCTACCAGCCGCGCGAAATCGATGATATCGCCTCTGATGACAACGAAGACGTTGCCTTTGGTTTTCTTTGTCCGATGCAACCAGGTCAGCAGTATGGTGGAGTATTAGAGGATTTACCCGAGACCTGGCTGGATTTGAGCAAAGATGAACCCAGGCTCAAGCAGAATTACAAAAAATTAGTGCCCTACCAAGCATCAGTTAGCGTGAGGGGTGACGATGGTTCCGGCGAGCCTTTCTGGTATATCCCTGGCAAATTCCGTTTCTGTCTAAAATGCGCACAAGCGCATGAAGCACACGGTAAAGACATAAACCGCCTTGCCAGCCTTTCGGGCGAAGGGCGCTCATCCGCCACGACCATCCTTACGTTGAGTGCTTTGCGACAACTGTTCGCTGAGGGTGAGCCAGCCCCAGGGCAAGCTGACCCTCGTAAGCTGTTGGGCTTTACCGATAACCGTCAGGATGCAGCCCTACAGGCTGGGCATTTCAACGATTTTGTTTTTCTGTTGACGCTGCGTTCGGGCTTGATCGGCGCGCTGCAAAATAGCCAGGGTCTTCTTAATGAAGAGCAGTTGGCTGACTCAGTATTCAAGGCGCTCGGCTTTGACCAGCTGAATGACGCCACTCTCGTTGAATACCTGCGTACTCCCAAGCTCATGGGACTGGCACGACAGGAGGCGCAACGCACGCTGCGTTTCATCATCGGATATCGCCTGCTGCGTGACCTTCGCCGAGGCTGGCGCTTCAACAATCCGAACCTCGATCAGTTGGGTTTGCTTGCCATTCGCTATCGAGGTCTGGATGAGTTCTGTGCAGACCACGTGTCCTTTGCCAAAAACTCCACACTGAGCAAACTGAATGGGCACAATCGCGCAACCCTCTGCCAGCTGGTTTTTGATGCCATGAGGCGCGGTCTGTGTCTGGAGAGCCGGTACCTAGATGCCGTAGAGCAGGATAAAGCCCGTACTAGTGCTTTCTCCTACCTTAATGATCGCTGGGCCTTTGCCGCTGACGAGCAGTTAGAAACCGCCAAGTACCTAATTTTGGACAAGCGCCCGGACTATAAGGGCAAACCGCGTACCGATCTAATGCCTGGTGGCCCACGCTCGCGTTTGCTGCGCGACATAAAAACAGCGTCTTTCTGGAAGCAAACTTCAGTAGCTGGCCAAGTGGCGACCTGGAAAGATGCTGACTGGCGCGACTTAGTGGAAGCCTTGCTACAGGCCGCTAACTTTTATGGTTATGTGCAAAAGCATCCAATTGACCAGCGATTGGTGGGTTGGCGTCTGAATGCTGCCGCGTTGGACTGGTGTCTGATCACCGACGATATGCACGGTGACGACACCCGAGCCAATGCTTTCTTCCGTACGCTTTATCTTAGTGTCGCCACCGTGCTGAGGCAGAGCGGCCATTCGCTATTCGACTTTGAAGCCCATGAACACACTGCCCAAGTCGATGCTGGAAGGCGGCAGTTACTGGAGCAGCGCTTCCGCTACACCGAGAAAGATCGTAAGGATTGGGCGAGTAACCCCGCACATGAGGCGCCGCTTGAGCGTTTACCAATCATGTTTTGTTCGCCAACCATGGAGTTGGGTGTGGATATTTCTGCGCTCAACACCGTGTACTTACGCAACGTGCCGCCCACCCCTGCTAACTATGCACAGCGTAGCGGCCGAGCAGGGCGCTCCGGACAGCAGGCGTTGGTCATCACTTACTGTGCCTCTCAGAGCCCACACGACCAATGGTTTTTCCATCATGCCAACGAGATGGTATACGGCGTAGTGCGGGCGCCCACTCTCGATTTGGCCAATCGTGATCTCGTACAAAGTCATCTGAATGCCGTCTGGCTGGCCTGTGCGCAGATAGCCCTGGATTCCAGCATCGCACTCATGCTCGATCTGGACCCACCAGAAAAACCACTTATTCAGCATTATCACGATGCCCTCAATGACCCCTCGGTGCAGGCACGGGCACAGATCAGCGCCTCTCGTGTCATCGCTCAGTTGCAAAACGAACTGAATGGCAGTGACTGGTTCAAACCCGACTATGTGCAGCAGGTTATTAAAGAGGCGCCACAAGAATTCTCCAACGCACTTGAACGTTGGCGCGTTTTGTTCGATGCCACCCGCGCTCAGATGAATATGGCTGACCAAATTGTAAAGAGTCATACAGCTTCCCACAGCGAACGGCAAAACGCCCAGCGTCGCTATGGAGATGCCGCTCGCCAATATGCCGTACTGCTCAAGAGTGGCAATACGCAGAACTCGGACTTCTACACTTATCGCTACTTGGCCAGCCAAGGTTTCCTGCCCGGCTACAACTTCCCGCGATTGCCGCTTATGGCTTGGATTCCAGCCCGTGGCAGTACTTCTAATTCCGGTAAGGACGATGAAGGCAGTATGGTAAGCCGTCCGCGTTTTCTAGGGCTCTCCGAGTTCGGCCCGCGTAGCCTTATCTACCACCAGGGTCGCATGTATCGCGTGGTGCGCGCCAAACTCAACGTCGGTTCGTCTGATCACATTTCGGGCAACAGTCAGTTGGCTACCGTTGCCTCATTGGTCTGCAACCAGTGCGGTTACGGTCATGTGGGCGACCCCGGCGGCGGGCAGCTCGCGGTCAACACGTGCGAAAACTGTGATGCACTGCTTACCGAGCATGATTGGGTGCGTGAGCTTTATCGCATCGAGACCGTCGAAACCGTAGCTGTTGAGCGCATCTCCATTAATGATGAGGACCGACAACGTCAAGGGTTCGACTTGCAAACAACCTACCGTTTCCTACCTGGGCCTGATGGTGTCATTCAGCAGCGAAAATCGAAAATCCAGCAAGGGGAAGACGTATTGGCCGAGCTTACCTATGCTCCCGCCGCCCGCTTGTGGCGGATAAATCGAGGTTGGCGCCGACGTAAGAACAAGGAACAGCTCGGCTTTTACATTAATCCAATCACTGGTACCTGGAGCAAGCAGGACGATCCTAGTGGCAGCGAAGACGGTGGTAATGACGAAGCCTTACTCGACAAAATACCCAACCAGCGCATCGTTCCTTTTGTCGAGGATCATCGAAATCTTTTGATTTTGGCACCGTTACATCCGCTGTCCATCGAGGCGATGGCTACCTTGCAGGCAGCGCTCAAGCGCGGTATTGAAATGACTTTCCAGATCGAGGAATCCGAACTGGTCGCTGAGCCATTGCCCAAAGGCGACGAGCGCAGATCGTTGATGTTTTACGAGGCGGCCGAAGGCGGAGCAGGAGTGCTGACCCGGCTAGCAAGCGAGCCTGCCAGCCTTGCGCAAGTCGCTAGCAGCGCCCTGAGTCTTATGCATTACAACCTACCGCAAGGTGAGTGGCGGTTCGACAACCTACCCGAGCTGGAACAAACCGACGCATTGGGCAACCGTATCTGCGAAGCCGGCTGCTACCAATGCTTGCTTTCCTATTTCAATCAGCCCGATCACGAAAACATCAATCGCCGCAATGCTGATGCACTTAAGCTTCTGGTGGCGTTGGCCAACGCCCAAGTACAACCGAGTCAGGTGCCTGTTGTTGCGGTGGCACACAACTTAGTCAGCAGCGTTGATGACCTTTTGGAGCAATGGCTGAAAGTCATTAGTCGGGTAGGGCTCCGCCAGCCAGATGCCATTAATGTGTCAGTTCTTAATGGGATGGCTGCTGCAGCCGGACAGTACAAAGCTGCCCGCGCATTAGTATTCCTTAAGTCGATATCCAATGAGTTGCATAGCCTACTAGTCGACAAAGGCTGGCAAGTGCTTGATTTTTCCGACCCATCACAATGGTCAATCAAGTTCGCCCGCCATGCTGACGTGTTTGACATGCCAGAGAAACAACAATGACTACGCTCGAACACGATTTCATGCCCGGTAACCTAATTCGCGCCCGTGGGCGCGAGTGGGTAGTACAAAGCGACTCTCGACGCGACTGGTTACGTTTGCGCCCATTGGGTGGCGCAGATGACGATACCATCGCCTTGATTCCTGAGCTTGAGTTTGAGCCCGTGGAGCCGGCTACCTTCCCGTGGCCACAGCCCGAACAGGCTGGCAACCATGCGGCGGCTCTGCTGTTGCGCGATGCTCTGCGTTTAAAGCTTCGCAACGGTGGTGGCCCGTTCCGCTGCTTTGGCAATATCGCCGTCGAGCCGCGTGGTTACCAGTTGGTACCGTTGTTGATGGCCCTGCGGTTGACGACGGTACGTTTACTAATTGCCGATGACGTAGGTGTCGGTAAAACTATCGAAGCCGGCTTGATTGCCCGCGAGCTGATGGATCGTGGTGAAATCAGCCGCCTAGCCGTACTTTGTCCGCCGCACCTCGTCGAACAATGGCAAAGTGAGTTGGAAACTCGCTTCAATCTGCAAGCTGTGGCGCTCACCTCTAGCAGCGCTAGCCGCATTGAGCGCGACCTGCCACACGGTGTTAGCCTGTTTGACCACTACCCTGTGGTTGTAGTCAGCCTCGACTACATTAAAAGTGAACGCCACCGCGAACACTTCCTTTCCATTGCTCCGGAATGTGTAATCGTCGATGAGGCACATACATGCGTTAGGAGTGGTGCTGGCAAGCAACTGCGCTTTGAGCTGCTGCAACGCTTAGTAAAGGACGAAAGTCGCCATCTGCTGCTGCTCACCGCCACCCCGCATTCTGGCGACGAAGTTGCGTTCTACAACTTACTTTCTTTGCTGGACCCGCGCTTTGTTGCCCTGCAAGGACGTATGTCCACCACTGATCCGTTGCGCCAGGAGCTCGCCCGCCATTTCGTCCAGCGTCGCCGCAAGGATATAGCCGAATGGCAAGCGGAAACCGGCGATGGCCGTGGTTTTCCGCGCCGCATGAAAACCGAAGTTACCTATCAGCTTAGTGGTGACTGGGGGCGCTTTTTCGATGCAGTACAAAGCTACTGCCGTGAGCTGGCCGAAAGTACTGAGCAGTCAAATTCCGGCAGTGTCCGTCTGATCTGGTACGCCACCCTTGCCCTGCTGCGTTGCGTTGCGTCCTCCCCGGCAGCGGCAGTTAAAGCCTTGACCACCAGGATTGAGGGCGCTCTCGAATTCGAGGATCTGCTGACCGACGAACGTTTGCATGACGGTGAGGCTGACGACTTAGAAAGCAGCGACCTGGAACCGCCAGCTCAACTCCAAGATGCCAGTCACCTGCTAACCCTAATCAAAGAGGCCGAGCGCCTTTCTGGCAAAGCCGGCGACCCTAAACTCTCTAGCCTTATTCAGCACCTTCAATCCTTGATTAAGGACGGGTACCACCCGGTGGTGTTCTGTCGCTATATCGCTACCGCGCACTATGTGGCTGAGCACCTGAAAAAAGCCTTCCCCAAGGTCAGCATTGAAGCCGTCACCGGCGAATACACACCACAGGAGCGTCGCGAACGCGTCGACTCGATGGAAGAAGCTAACCACCGCATTCTGGTCGCCACAGACTGTCTTTCTGAAGGCATTAATCTGCAGCACTTGTTCACCGCCGTCGTCCACTACGATCTAGCTTGGAACCCTACTCGTCACGAGCAACGTGAAGGGCGAGTCGACCGTTTTGGTCAGCAAGCGGCGGAAGTGCGATGCACGATGCTCTACGGGCAGGACAACCCAGTTGATGGCTTTGTGATTAACGTTATTCTGCGCAAGGGCGAGGCCATACAGAAAGAACTTGGCGTATTAGTGCCCATGCCTGAAGACGAGGATCGCATCAGCCAAGCGCTGGTGAAAGCGGCCCTTATGAAGCGCGGCGGCATCACCGTGCCTTATACGCCAGATATGTTTGCTGCCGCAAATGTCGAACTGCAGCCGCTGCAAGCCCAATGGCAGGACGCGTTGGAGAAAGCCAAGGCTAACCGCACTGTATTCGCCCAGCGACGTATTCGCCCAGATGAAGTTCTACCAGAATGGCAAAAGCAGCAGCAGGCTCTCGGTAGTCAAGCTGATGTTCAACGCTTTGTACAAAGCGCTTGCGCACGATTGAACGCTCCGCTGGAGCTTACACATAAGCCACATTGCCAGCGATTTCTGCCACAGCACCTGCCCGAGGCGTTGAAGATGCGTCTTGCCGATGAAGGCATAGGTAAACCGCTGATAATAGATTTTAACGAGCTGCATCGCAGCCATCCCCTAGTTACCGTACTGGCTGAATATCTACTAGAAGATAGCCTTTCAAGTGGGCAAGCCATTGCCGCCCGTAGCGCAGCCACTCTCACTGACGCGGTGGAAGTAGTTACTACTATTTACCTATTGCGACTGCGCCACCAGCTTGGGTATGTGCGCCGCCGCGAACCCTTTCAGATGATGGCCGAAGAAACTGTGGCGCTGGCTGTAAAAGGTCGCAGTAATCCGCAGTGGCTGGGTGATGAGTCGGCCAGCAAATTGCTGCAATGTACCCCTACCGGCAATCTACCCACCGAGACTATGCAGCGCGAAATTCGCACCGCTCTTGATTTTCTTGCCAGCAACCAGCAGCAGCTAGAGAAGTTGGCTACTGAGCGTGCCAACTCATTGTTGGACGATCATCGTCGTGTGCGTGAAGCCGCTCGAGATGTTGGGCAGTACAGCGTTAGCTCCTGTCTACCGGTGGATGTGATTGGTGTGTACGTATTGCTACCGGATTCGCTGTAAGCGGGCCTAAGGGATTTCAAAAAATGAAAAAGCTCCGCAAAACGCAGACTGCGCTCAATCTGCCCACGCTTAAACTCGAAGGGGGGCTGTTTCTGCCTGACCAGTTGGAAAAGGCTGCTCTTGGTAGTGGGAAATGGCAGACCGAAACTGATTACCTTATCCCTAAGGGACTCAAGCTCAAGGACGAATACAGCCGGGCCTTCCAAATTGCCAACGCCCAGTACAAACACTTTACTGCGCAAATCGACCGCGCGGATGTGGATGCAACTGGGATCACACAACACCTGGTGCTTGAGCTATTGCGCGATGCATTTGGCTTCACCAATCTTTCGCAGGTCAAAAGCATCACTGTGGGGGAGCGGGACTATCCGTTGCAGCTACTCGCAGGCAAGATACCCATAGTCGTCGCACCGCACACATTGGGCTTGGATGATGCCGATGCCCGTTTTGCTGGCGCCGACAGTAGCCGAAAAAAGTCTGCTTTTCAGCTCGCGCAAGAATTGCTTAACGCCAGCTCCGAGCATCTGTGGGCAATTGTCAGCAACGGAAAACAGCTGCGCCTACTGAGAGATGCCGCCACGCTTACCCGCCCCAGCTTTCTAGAGGTGGACCTGCAAGACTTACTGGGGGGGCAGCGCTATGCCGAGTTCGCTAACGTCTGGCGCCTATTGCACGCCAGCCGTGCCCGCGATGACCCGCAAAACTGCATCTGGGAGCGCTGGCGCGAAGCGGGGCAGGAAGAGGGTACCCGTGTACGTGACGGTTTGCGCTTGGGCGTTACCCAAGCATTGCTCACACTAGGCGAAGGGTTTTTACAACACCCCGGCAACGAAACTTTGCGCCGCGCTCTGTACGACGGAGAACTGAGCAAAGATGACTATTTCCAGCAACTGCTGCGTTTGATCTACCGTTTGATCTTTTTGTTCAGTGTGGAAGAGCGTGGTTTATTACACCCGGCAGACGACAAAAAAGAAGCCATAGCAGCTCGTCGTGCCTATTCTGAGGGGTATGCTGTAGCTCGCCTGCGCGAGCTTTGTCTGAAACGACGCGCTCGCAATCGTTTTGATGACCATTGGCAAGCTCTACGCATTGTCTTCAACGGGTTGAGCAATGGCGAGGCGCGGCTGGCGTTGCCTGCACTCGGCGGACTGTTTGCTAGAAGCCAGTGCCCGTCGCTTGATGCAGTCAGCCTTAGTAACGCACATCTGCTTGCCGCAATGCAAAATCTACGCTGGGCCAATCACGGCGGCACATTGGCTCCCGTGGACTACCGGAATATGGGGCCGGAAGAACTCGGCAGTGTGTACGAAAGCCTGCTGGAACTGGTGCCAGAAATTGATCTACCTGCCAAACGCTTCGGCTTCGTCGGTTTGACCAGTGAGGGCAGCACCGCTGGTAACGCCCGCAAGCTCACTGGTAGTTACTACACGCCTGATGCTCTGGTGCAGGAGCTTATTAAGTCTGCACTTGATCCGGTGATTGAACAGCGTCTGGCCGACAATCCAACGAATCCAGTCGAAGCGTTGCTATCCATTCGCGTGATTGATCCGGCCTGTGGGAGCGGCCACTTTCTGCTGGCGGCTGCTCGCCGTCTTTCGGAAAAGCTGGCCCAACTGCAAACGCTCGAAGGTGCGGTAAAACCGCAAGACTACCGCCATGCTCTGCGTGAAGTGATCAGTCGCTGTATATTTGGAGTAGACCGTAATCCAATGGCGCTGGAACTGGCGCGGACAGCCTTGTGGTTGGAGGGTTTTGAAGAAGGTCGTCCATTGGGCTTTCTCGACCACCATTTGCAATGCGGCGATGCATTACTGGGCTTAATCGATCTGAAGACGTTGGAACTGGGCCTAGTCAAGGAAACCTTCAAACCGCTTTTCGGCGACGACAAAGATGTGTGTAAGGCTTTGGTTAAGACCAATGCCGCAGGCCTCAAACAGCTGCAACGCGACCTTAGCGGTAAACAAAGCCTGCTGCGGTTTGATGAGGCCGCCGGCCTCTCTGCCCTGCAAGCTATTGAAGCGCTACCCCAAGACGACACTGAGCAAATTGTCGCCAAAGAAGTTGCCTACCGAGAGTTCCTAACGCAGGCAAAAAACAGCCGCCTAGCGCATGCGGCTGATTTGTTTGTCGGTGCCTACCTGTTGGCCAAAACCACAGAGAGCGAATCCCATATTCCCACCAGCGCCACGCTTTACCTCGCACTGCTGACCGACAGCTTAAACGCCGAGCACCAGCTGCAACTTACCGCATCGCGAGCGGCCTGTTCGAAGGCTCGTGTGCTGCACTGGCCACTGGCTTTTCCACAGGTGTTTGCCGCTGGTGGCTTTGACTGTGTGCTGGGCAACCCGCCGTGGGAAGTGTCACAAATGGGGGAGGAGGAGTTTTTTGCCGCACGAGCACCTCACATTGCACAACTGGCGGGCGATAAGCGGAAGCGTGCAATTGCAAAACTGGAGGTGGTTGACCCGCGTCTCTGGGATGAATATGTGGTAGAAGGCCGCCGCATTGCTGCGGCTAATAACTTCTACCGCGAGTCAGGTCGCTTTTCCCTGACGGCAGTAGGTAAGCTCAATACGTACCCGCTGTTTGCTGAAACGATAAGTCAGATTACACAGGCGCACGGCCGGGCTGGCTTCATTGTTCCCACAGGAATAGCTACCGACGACAGCACTAAGGCCTTCTTTTCAAACTTGGTTCAACGCAACAAGCTCGTACGATTACTGAGCCTGTATGAAGTACGCGCTTGGTTTAAAGCAACGGACGACAGGAAACCATTTTGTCTGCTTACATTAGGGAATGCCCAAGCTGCCGATTTTCTTTTTGACGCCAAGACTCTTGAAGATTTCGTAGAGACGGAAAAGTGGTTCACGCTATCCCCTGAGGATTTCGCATTACTGAACCCAAATACTCTTACATGTCCTGTATTCCGCAGTCGGCGTGACGCTGAATTAGCAAAAAAACTTTACCGCGCCGCGCCAGTACTGATCGAAGAGAACAAAATTAGCGGCAATCCTTGGGGTATTGCTTTCTCACAGGGTTTGTTCAACATGACTAGCGATAGCCACTTGTTCGCAGATGCTGCATTCGAAGGTCTGCAGCCGTTGGTCGAGGCCAAAATGATCCACCAGTTCGATCACCGGTGGGCTACCTACACCCATAACGGCGGTAGTCGGGATGTCACCAGTGCTGAAAAAACTGATCCGAATTATACAGTCACCCCAAGGCACTGGGTCAGTGAAAAAGAGGTAAACGAGCGGTTAGAAAACAAAGGCTGGGATAAAGGCTGGTTGATGGGGTGGCGGGATGTAGCGCTACGCTCTGTTGAGCGTACTCTGATCGCCAGTGTTGTCGGGCGAGTAGGGGTGGGGCACAAGATGCCGCTGATATTCTGCAAGGACGCGCCAACCACAAGACATGTCGCTGCGTTATTTGGCAACCTCAATTCGCTGACGCTGGATTACGTTGCTCGACAGAAAGTGGGTGGTACATCGTTGGCGTATTTCTATCTAAAACAATTTCCGGTACTTCCGCCAACCTACTATTCTGAAGCTGATCTCGTTTTTATTGTCCCACGAGTGCTGGAACTCACCTACACCGCCCACGAGCTCGCGGCCTGGGCGCAAGATCTTGGTTATGCTGGTCAGCCCTTTGCTTGGAATGAAGCCCGTCGTGCCCAGTTGCGCTCCGAGCTGGATGCCTATTACGGTCGCCTCTATGGTCTGACCCGCGATGAGTTGCGCTATATCCTCGATCCTGCTGACGTAATGGGGGCAGACTATCCCAGCGAAACCTTCCGCGTGCTCAAGAATAACGAGACCAAAGCGCTCGGCGAATATCGCACTCAACGGTTGGTCATGCATGAGTTTGATCGAATGACTTTTGCGGAAGCTAACGGCGAGTCCTATGTAAGTCTTTTGGTGCCATCACCTGGAAAACAGCCGTTGCCAACTTATTCGGAGCGTGGCGTTTTTCGCGATGAGCTAGATGCCCGCCTAGCTGGCCTGCTGCTCGCGCTGATTCAGAAAGCAGGACGCTTGGCGCGCCGTAAGCTAAACGATGCTTCGTTTCTTGCGGCCCGTTCTGAGTTGTTGTTGGCTTATGTCGGGGAAACGAACGCAAAAAATGTTGCGGCCTATCAAAACCAGTATGCTGGGGTCTTCGAATCCACACGACTGGCGGGTGATCGGATACAGAGTTGGATTGGTTATTTTGAAGCCCTCGGCTTGGTGAGGGTAGAGTCTGATCAACTCGTCGCGCTAAAGGGACAAGATATCCCGGCTCATTTGATTGTCGATATCCAAGCTATATCGGTCGCCAGCATTTTGTTGAGCGCTGCGGAACAGATGCAGCTTGGCGTCGATGACGAAGAAATTCAAATCAGCCAACAATCAAGCAAACAAGCCTAAGCAGGGAGCGAAACGGTGCAGGAATTGATCCAGCAATTACCGGAGGTCCGACACAGCCCGCGTTTATGGTTCGAGCGTCTGACTCTCTTTCGTGAAGTGGGTCCAGACCACGTCCTTCGCACCGTTACTTTTCGGCGGGGCCTGAATATTGTTTGGGCCAAGGAACCAGTGGCCGGTAGTGCCACTGGAGTGCGTGCAGCAGGCCATGGAGTTGGCAAGACCTCTTTATGCCTGTTACTGCGTTTGTGCCTGGGAGATACAGCCAAGGCCGTCAGCGAGGTACGTGAGGAGTTGTTCGTTGAGTTCCCGCAGGGTTGTGTCGCAGCCGTTCTGCATGTAGAAGGCCAAGTATTCACTCTGCTTCGCCATTTCAATGCCTACAAAGAAGGTATTGCTCTGGAAGGTGACGACATTAATGCGCTGTGGGGCGAGGAAAATGGCGCTACAGACCGCTCATTCATACAAAATGTTTCAGACAGAATGATGGCTAAGGTCGCGCCTCGCGTCATCCCCGAAACAGATCAGGCTATTGAATGGCGTCACCTCTTGGCTTGGATCAGCCGCGACCAAGGCTCGCGCTTTAAGTCTTTTTTCTCTTGGCGCGAGGGCGAGGGCACGGGTTTGCAGCGCAGTCGCCAGGATCCACCCATTATCATGCGTGCAGTGTTGGGTTTACTGGATCAAGCGGAATCTAGCCTCATGAGCCGCTTGGCTGAGCTGGAAACGGATCTGGAGTTTGCGAAGAAGCAAACGGCCGCGTTGTTGCATGAGCCAGTATTGATCCGTCGGCGGATTGAGTCGGACCTACGTGCTTGGCGGAATCTACCGGATAGCTTGCCGATGCACGCTGAGGATTTGTTTACTGGCTCAGTGGTACAGGAAGTGCGTAATGCTGCTGATAGTACAGCATCCATATTGCAGGACTGGAATGAGCGTCAAGACGAAGCCGAACAAAATCTGGCAAAGCTGCGTGCAGAAGTAACGGAACTACAGACTCAGCTCAACAAGGCAAGCTTGGAGTACGACTATGTTGAGGCAGCAAGGGTGGGAGATGAGGACGCCTATAAAACAATTGGCGTGAAACTACTGAGACTCACTCAACTTGCAGGGGATTGCCAAGAGGGAAACGTTCCATTTTCGAAATGCCGGCACATCCAGGCAGAAGTTGAGCGCTTGCAGGTCGCTAATTTAAGAGATGAGCGTGATAAGAAAAGCTTGAGTCGTGCCATGGAAGAATCTGCATCACGGGCGGTATCTGTACTTCAACGTAAGAAACAGCTTGAAGTTAAGATTCAAAGTCTGGAGATGGCCGAAACTGAATTGGTTGGTAAGCGCAATAAAATTCGTGAGGTTCGGGATAAGACGTCTCATGAGGCACGTCGTGGAGAAGAACTGCTTGTTGAGATGGAACGTTGGGAGAAGTCGGCAGGTTCCTCGGTTTCCCAAGCTGCTATTGATCAGTCCCGTGCCAAGTCTGACGGTATCGCGCGCGATATAAATAGCACCCGAACTCAGTTGGCGATAGTACAGAAAGATTTATCAACCCGAGAAAAACGTATAGCCAGCATCATGGATCACTTTACGGGGGAATTGCTATCCAATGACGCATTCGGTGCATTTAATCCCCGCGATGAAAATCGACCTTTCCGTATATCGATGCGAGGCGGTGAAGCCTACCGTGTGTTGGAGGTTCTATTGGGCGATATCGCATGCCTTATGGAGAGCGCAGGGGATGGTAATGCGTTTCCTGGTTTGGTCATTCACGATTGCCCACGCGAAGCAGATATGAGCGCCGGGTTGTATGAGGGGTTCCTGTTATTAACCGATCGCCTGCAGAAAGCTTTTGACGTCGGCGCGAATATTCCGTTTCAGTACATCGTGACCACGACCACACCTCCGCCAGAGGAGCTGATCGGTAGCGAGCAGGTGTGCCTGGTACTTGATCCGAGTTTTGACAATGGCATGCTTTTCAAACGTCGATTTTCTGAAGCACTATGAAAATGTCGGATTTCTCTCAATCGTTCAGCCACGTTTGTTGGTTACGGCGTATCGGTTAAACTTGCTCGATGCATGGCTTTTTTTTCACAACGTTGCCTGGAACTCCAGAAATCGTGTCAAGTTCTGTTGCCTGTTCGACCTGCATAAGTGAGCACGGATGATGTTTCGATGAATTCTCTTCAGCGAGCCCTAATAGAAAAAAACGGCACGGACAATGGTTTTGAACACACACTTGTTGTTGAGGTAGGTAGCGTCACCCTTGCGTCGGCTCGACACCCAACCTGTGCCACAGTGACGGTTTTTGGCAGTGGTTTCGACATCAACTTCATTTCAGGCATAGCCTCTTTGCTGCCCGAGTTGATACGCACCTTTCCGGCAGTACAGCAGGTGGGCGGCGAATTCAGGGTAACCAGTGAAGCGGCATTGGCGTCTTTGCTGCGTCGAACTGCTAGTTTATCTATTGCACTACCTAGCCAGGCTGCAGCTGGCTACAGTAGGGCCGTTGCCGAGGCATTGTCAGCTTTGCCTGATGGTTTGGCAGGTACCGAAATCGAGCGCTTGGTGCGCCTGCGTGTGGGGCAGCAAAAATTCCGTGATGCATTGCTTGAGTATTGGGGTTGCTCATGTGCTGTGACAGGTGTTGCACTGCCTGAGGTATTACGTGCCAGTCACGCCAAACCTTGGGCGGAATGTCCATCTGATGCGGAGCGGCTAGACGTTTTTAATGGCTTTCTGCTTACCGCTAATCTTGACGCTTTGTTCGATAGATTTCTGATCAGCTTCGATGATCAAGGGGGGCTACTGATATCTTCCCGAATTCCTGTAGCGGATCTACAACAGTTAGGCATTCATTCCGGTATGAGGCTGCGCTGGTTGGCTGCTGAGCATAGGAAGTACTTGTGCTTCCATCGCTCGATTTATGAGTCTTGCGGCGAAGTAGGAGAGGTCTAATTACAGTTGTGTGTTTCCCATCCGTTTCCAGGTCAGAAGGCTCGTGAGCCGATAGTAATATCGGGTAGCCTGGAAACAACCCTTCAGGTGTTGCGCCAAACCAACGCACATGTTTGAGCTGCCAGGTTCAGGGATTATCGCATTGCCATCGTTGTTGAATGGCCGCTTGCATGATTCTGGCTTGACGCAGGTGGCGTTGTTGCGTGACCTTCAAGCCGGTCAGTACGCCGCTCAGGAACAGCTCCATATCAAAGGTCTTGGTCACGCTCGACCTCCAATGTAGGCCGAAACCACATCGATCCGGTTATGCCCGAGTTCAAGGCTGATCTGTTGCCGCTGCGTAATTGCATGGACTGGACACTCATTTGCATTGCCACTGACCAGCCATTTGCATCCGTGCTGACCAACCGTTTGCATTCGACTTGACCAGCACACGCCGTTGTTAAGATCGGCAGAGAACGGCCAGAAGCGGACTTCCTTTTCCGGCTGAAATCGACCCAGTGCAGCCGGTCAACGCGCGCAGAAGCCAGCCAACCGTTGTCATTTATCAACTCCAGCATTTAATAGCAGTGGAGATAATCACGTGTACAAACACATATCGCTGCGAGTTCTTCGACTTGGTCGTTATGATTGACGCACAAGGTCGGACTCGCCGGCCTTCTATCAAGTACCTGGACGGCCATGACTACGGAAACCCCCACCACCCCGCCTGATGAAAAATCCGGTTCATCGCCCTCTGATTCGGCGGCTCCCGCTCCAGACCCGGCTTCAGCTCCTGGAACTCATCTTCCATCGTCTAAAGAGTCTTTGGACGCAGCGGCGCAAACCTCCACACCAATTGCTAATGAGCCGGTTGAACCGCCTCAAAAGCCTGAACCAGACCTCAACCGGAAGCTGATCACCTTCCATCTGGTGGTGTTGGTCATGATTGGCATTATTGCGTACGCCGTGGCTGGAAAATACGAGACGGGTTTGTTCTGGGGTGCAATTCTCGCAATCTACAGTTTGCTGCTGACCAGCTTTGGCTCATTGACCTTGAAGCCTGCCCAACAGAAGGTCATCGTAATCCTTGGTCTAGTGGTTGCTAGCGCAGGAGCACTCATGTACGTCGAAGGCCTGAAAGCCACTAAGGAAGCAGGCCCAAACATCGACAAGGTGGTATTCGACTTCCGTGCAACCCAGTACAAGCTTGAGCCACTGAATCAAACGCCATGCGCACCAGCAGGTGATGGTAATCCGCTGCACTACACCTGCGACGTAGTAGTGACACCACTGGTCAAACCAGCACCATAGTCCACAAAGTAGCACTCGCAATGAGTGGCTAAATCTACTGATCTTCGGCCTCAAATACGGCCTGTTCCAGGCACTGCTTGCGGTGCCTAGGCCCCCGCCCCCAATTGAACACTCACGCAACTGAGCAATGTGGCTCCCACATGATTTGACGCAAGCGGGTGGGCGGCTGCCGCCTACAGCAAACTCAACTCAGCAGTAACTGCATTTGAGAATCGAATATGCCGAACACCTATGATCGGCTCAAATCCACGAAGGAGACACGACGCAAGATTTAAACGAGTTGAGCCTTTTGTTCCTGCAGTTGGCATTTCGCTGATAACAATCGAGCTGTTTGCCTTCACCTTTAATCGGACACTTACAACCGTTCTCATGCGCCTGCCGACGCAGCGAGCAAGCGAGATCGGACAACTGCCGCCGCATCAGTGGACGGGTACCTAGCTTAGGCATGTTATCCGCGCTGCCCGAGGCATTTACGAGGTGGATTTCCCCTGACCGACAAGAGCGGAGCATCTCAAGGTGTGCTTGCCAAACGCTTACGCTCCTCCATTGGTGATGGCGAAGAAATTGAACACATTGCACCCTAGGCGATGGCACTTTAGTCTTCTCACAATTCAAAATCGGTCGATATGACAGGGATCAACGATGCTTTATGGTCATGAAATACAGTGGTTCAAGACTAGCCTCCAAGTTCAGAAGCTTGAGAACGACAATATCTGGAGTAATGTGCAGCTCCGGTTAGCGCGCCCTTTCCCACTGGTCGGTTGTAAGTCTGAGGCGAAGAAAGGACTCATGCGACCGGAGGCCATTCAGTGACCGTCACGCTGAATAACCTCGGCCTCGCCTGGCGCAAGGCAAAAGTTGACCTTTTCTATTCGACTCAGTCGCAGATCCTTGCCATGGCCGAGTACGAACACGACCTTGCGGAAAATCTCGAGCGCCTTAGGGAAAAGCTTAATGGCAAGGATGAAAACTGGGTTAAGGGGGCCAGTTTTCTCGGTGAATGGACACTGGCCCCCAAGGCCATCAAATTTGCTCAAGTCGAAACGAAATATGAAAGTTCGGCCCTTATCTTTGCTTCCCCGGAAGATGAATGGGTCAGCCTGACGGAGGACGGTAAACAACCCACAGCCGAATTCCGCCTCATGGCCCAATGCAGCATGGATTTTCATACGCTGTCGGCGCTGTGGATGATGGAAGTCGGCGACCTCTTCGACAAGGTGCTGGGCGACAACATTTACGGTAGTCGCTTGCGCCGTAATCGCCTCCATCAAATCAACAAGATGGCTCTGGGCTCATTCAAGCCCTACCTCAAACCATTTCGTGACTGGCGCGACGGCGGCATCAAGGCTATGCGCTCAGCCCTAGCCGACAACAAGAAAGTGTTGGCGCTGACAGCCGACGTGAGTAGCTTCTACCATGAGCTCAATCCCGACTTCATGCTGGATGAAAACTTTCTCAGCCTGGCCGAAATCGAACTGAACAGCACTCAAGCCAAGCTTCACCGCCTGTTCATTGGAGCCCTGAAAATCTGGGCGAAGAAAACGCCCTTAGGAAAAGGCCTACCGGTCGGACTGCCCGCGTCCGCCGTTGTAGCTAACTCGGCACTACTCCGGCTCGACCAATTCATTGAGCAACAGGTTGTGCCGCTTTACTACGGCCGCTATGTGGACGACATCATGCTGGTGATGGAGAACACCAGCAACATCAAAACCACAGAGCAATTCTGGAGCTGGGTGTTCAGCCGCGATGGTGGTAAGGATCTGCTCGAAAGCAGTGGCGGCAGCATTCTGTTCAAACCGGACTACCTCAAAGGCAGCCGCATCGCCTTTGAAAACAGCAAGAACAAGTTGTTCGTCCTTTCTGGCAACCCAGGCATCGCATTGGTAAATGCCATCTCCGAACAGATCAACCAGCGGGCCAGTGAATGGCGCGCGCTGCCGAATTTACCAGCCGCTCCCACCACCGTTGCCACCGACCTGCTCAAGGCTACCAACCACGCTGGCGAACAGGCCGATAACTTGCGCAAGGCCGACGCTTTGACCATGCATCGAGCAGGCTTCGCTCTCAATCTGCGCGATTACGAAGCTTACGAGCGCGATCTGCTCCCCCAAGCCTGGCAGGCGCACCGTCACACATTCTTCGATGCCGTGATAGATCACCTGCTGAAACCGGTGAAATTCTTCGAGCTGGCCCAATACCTACCGCGCATCGTTCGAATGGCGACCACCTGCGAGGACTTCGAGCAACTCGGTCGACTCATCAAAGCACTGGATGCGTTGCTTTCAACTGTCGAAAAAGATTGCCTAATAGAGATCAAAGCGCAAAAAGAAGTGGCCTCGATGGATGAATGCATAGAGCGCTGGCGGCTATCTCTGGCGACTACACTTTATGAAAACATCGTATCGGCTTTTCCCTGCTCCATAAGCCAAAGCGGTGCAGCAGGCTGGAAAAAACTCATGGAAAGGCTTAAGGCCAGTCTGAAATTCTTGAGTTCGTTTCTGTTCGGAATGCTAGAGGATTTGGGCTCTGTGCAGGAAACCTACACCTTCCTGTTCAGCCACGACCTGGCGCATACCCCCTTGCGCTTTTCCGGCCTGCCCAAAGAGATGCTCAGCCCGCGTGGCATTCCGCAGCTCGACAGCCTCACGACTCTGAAACCTACTGGACTGTTAAACAAGAAGGTGCTGAGAGGCATCGGTATTTTGTCGGATTGGCTCAGTTTGGATCACGGTACGCCTGCCGGGATGGTCTTCGCCACTCGCCCTTTCAGCCTTACTGAGCTGTATCTCATCGCCCCCGCCCCCTTTGCGGCCAAAAAATTCTCCCAACTTGGCAAAGTAATCTGGGCGTTGCGTGGCTTTGAGCTGAAAGAGCACCAGATGCCCTTTCGCGATCCGGACTCGAAGGCACTTTGTATTCCCAATGGTGCTCCTACCGCTAAACAGACTATAGCGGTAGCCAGTTGGGAAACCCTCGACCAGAGCTTCGTAGCTGCCGCCATGGGCAAACCTGATCCGGACAGCCGTCGACGTTATCAGCGCCTCAACCGGCTGATCAACGAACTAATCTCAAGGCCTGATGGAACGGGCTACCTAATCCTCCCAGAGCTGGCGCTGCCTCCCCATTGGTTCATGCGCATCGCCGACAAACTCAAAGGCCGCGGCATCTCACTGATTACCGGCGTGGAGTACCTCCATAGCGGCAAACGGGTACACAATCAGATCTGGGCCTCACTCACCCATGACGGCCTCGGCTTTCCCTCTCTGCTGCTCTACCGGCAGGACAAGCAGCTCCCGGCATTCCATGAGGAGCAGGAGTTGTTCCGGCTAGCAGGAGTCAGAATGAAACCGACAGTGAAATGGAAATCACCGCCGCTCATCCAACACGGCGACTTTCGCTTTGCCCTGCTCAACTGCAGCGAGCTGACCAACATTCGCTACCGAGCTGCCCTCCGCGGTCAGATCGACGCCCTGTTCGTGCCCGAGTGGAATAGCGATACCGATACCTTCAACGCCCTAGTGGAATCGGCAGCGTTGGACATTCACGCCTACATCATTCAGTGCAACAATCGCCAGTACGGCGACAGTCGCATACGCGCGCCCTACAAGGAGCGCTGGAAGCGCGACGTGCTGCGGGTTAAGGGCGGTAATCATGACTACTGCATAACTGGCGAGATCGACGTGCTGGCTTTGCGTCAGTTCCAGTCCAGCTATCGCTCATCGGCTAAAGACTTCAAACCCGTCCCCGACGGGTTCAACCAAGATATGGCCTCTAAGCGAAAAATAATCCCCAGAGGTGGGCAGGGATGACCCCGCAACAGCGATTAACTTGATGTAGGACGGGGCCCACACTTATTTACTCAAGGGATGTCTGCGTCTGATCCAGAGTGTGACTGTCAGCGCCGACCGGCTGCTTTGGGTCGGTAGTAGCCTGTCATGAAGCGCTGCTATCGACCCAAAGCGGACTTTGAAAGCCAGGCCTCCACCTCAGTCACTGCTGCTGCCCATCAGAATCCATCGCTTTCCATGGGCTTGGATATCGAAGGAAAAACCCGAGTACACCGGATAAGCCGGATGGCCCTTAACAAGCAAGAATGAAGTGATGGCTTTGGCTTGGTCGAGATTCACAGAAGTAAACAGGGACTTGGCCAGCTCTAGGATTTCTGAGCGTTTTGCAGCCAGGTCTTCCGTAGTCGCTCTTAACGTTTGCCGATCCTCGTCACGCTTCGCTTTCGGATCCAGTCCTTGCGCCACCAGCTCCCTGGCCTCTACCGTCCGTTTCCTGGCTTGCGCCAAACTCACCTCCGGAAACGTACCAAGGCCCATATTGATCCGCTTTTTGGTGGTTGGGTGAATGTAGTTAAAATTCCAGAGCTTTGAGCCATTAGCCCTCACTCTCATCTGGAGGCCGTCGCCATCAGTGAGGATGTAGTCTTTTTCCTTTGGTTTCGCTGCTTTGACTTTGACGTCTGAAAGCCGAGTGGCTTGGGCACCCATGAGAATCTCCGATACTGCGTGTATTCCAAAAAATAGCAGTCGTGGGCTTGGAATACCACGTGGAATACACGAATTGTAGGATGTGCTCAGATAACATCGGACCCCGCTGGACCTGAATCCCCTGCATTTGCTGGATTTCAGGCACAAAAAAAGACGTCCATGGACGTCTTTTTTCGTTGAAGTGGTGGAGCCGGGGGGATTTGAACCCCCGTCCGCCAGTACTCCGCTGTCGGTACTACATGCGTAGCCGTTTCTATTAAGTTAACCCTCAGCGACCCGAAGGGCAGGGTGCTTTGGGCGAGTTGTGTAAGTTTTAGCCGCTTCGTCCACAACGTACTGCACGGCGATTCTGTTCTATATGACAATCACTTTGGGTTTACAGACATCCCCTGGTGATTGCTGGACCCGAAGGTACCAGAAGCTCAGGGCTAAGGCTGCTTACGCAGCGAGAGCGAATTCCTGGCCGTAGTTTTCGTCATTGGCAACTATAAGAAGTTGCAACAGTGGATTTACGAGTTCTGTTACCAACTCGGCATGCACCTAAAGTTTCGCGACCGGCGTCGAATCCTAAACGGCCCCGTGCTTGTAACTCGTTGTTTCTAGTGAGTGACAAGCTTGTGCAGTGTACGCCAAACCTTCACGAAAGGCCAACCCGAAGGTCGGCCTTATCGCTTACTGACCGCCTTTCTCGCTGTTCTGCAGGTCTTGCAGGGCCTTGGAGGTGATTTCGATGCACTTCTTGTCATCACCTGCCGCGTGGGCGGCCTTGGCTTGGGCGACGGCGGTGTCGATTTCGCCGCTTTTGCCACTGGTGTCGGTGGACAGCAGGGCTTTACCGTTGTTGATTTTGTCCAGGTTGATCTGGCACAGGTCTTTATCACCGGCTGCAAAAGCAGGGGATGCCAGCATCGCAGCGGTAATGAACAAGCCAGCAAGAGCGGAACGCTTCATAGGGTATCTCCTTGCGCAAAGGGCTCGACGCTGCTGGCGTTGAGGGGCTGCCAGCGACATCACTGATGAGCCTCGTTTGTCGAGGCCTATGCAGATGACTACGCCGGCGCGCAGGGGTTCTGTTTTATTTTTCAGGTTCAATGGACGCGGGCCTGGGTGACGCGGTCGACGAGGTAGACCAGCCCGTGATAATCAATGCCGCCGTGCAGGCTCAGGCCGATCTCGCAGGTGCGGCTGGTGGAGATGCCTTCGCTGCAGTGTTGCACCGCGTCCTTGAGGCTGCGCAGTGAGTGGGCGTTGAGTTCCGGGGTGGTGAAGCCTTTGTCGCCGGCGAAGCCGCAGCAGTGAATGCCTTCGGGGACGACGATGGTCTTGGCGCAGCGTCGGGCGAGGTCGATCAGCGCCTGGCTTTCACCCAGGTGCTGGGTGCTGCAGGTGACGTGGACGGCAATGGGCGCCTCCTGCGGCGTGAAGTCGAGGCGGTCCATGAGGTGAGTGCGGATGAAACGTACGGGGTCGTAGAGGTCCAGGCGTGTTTCGCCCAGGTCTTGCGTCAGGCGCAGGGTGCACGGGCTGGTGTCGCAATAGATCGGGTCGAGGCCGCCACGGCTGGCGTGGAGCAGGGCGCCGATCAGTTCCTGGCGCTTGTGTTCGGCCTGTTCGGCATAGCCTTTGGAGGCGAAAGGTTGGCCGCAGCACAAGTTGTCCTGATGGTCGGGAAAGACCACTTGGTAACCGGCTTTTTCCAGCAGGCCACGGGTTTTGTCGTACAGCGACATTTGCTCTTTATCCCCCGCCGCCGGGCCCATGGCGCGTGAGACGCACGCCGCCAGGTACACCACCCGAGGTCGCTCGTCGGTGACGGCCGGGCTGAAGCGAATGGCTTTTTCCGGTTGTGGCATGGCGTTGGTCCACTGCGGGACTTGCCCCTTGGACAGCCGGGTGACGGTGGCCGATAACTTCGCCAGGCGTGGGGCACCCAGCAACATGCGTGCGCCGTTGGCGACATGCAGGGTAAAGCGCGTACCTTGCAGCGCGGTGGCGAAATGGGTGGCGAGCCAGTCGGCGGTTTTCGTACGGTCGGCGTCGCGGCTGCGCAGCTTTTTCACCAGGTCGCCGGTATTGATGCCTACAGGGCAGCGTTGGGCGCAGAGCCCGGTCGCGGCGCAGGTGTCGATGCCTTGGTAGTGGAAGGCCGCTTCCAATTCGGTGGTGTCGACGCCGGCACGTTGTTTGGCCTGGATGTCGCGCCAGATCACGATGCGCTGGCGCGGGCTCAGGGTCAGGCCTTTCGACGGGCATACCGGCTCGCAGAACCCGCATTCGATGCACTTATCCACAAGCTCGTCGGCGGCGGGCAGGGGCTTGAGGTGTTGGAGGTGAATCTGCGGGTCTTCGCTGAGCACCACGTCCGGGTTGAGGATGCCGTTGGGGTCGAGCAGGCGCTTGAGCTGCCACATCAGTTGATAGGCATCGCTGCCCCATTCCAGTTCGACGAACGGCGCCATATTGCGACCGGTGCCGTGTTCGGCTTTCAACGAGCCACCGAACTCAACCGCCACCAGCTGTGCAACGTCGTCCATGAACGCTTGATAGCGTGCGACTTCTTCCGCGCTGTTGAAGCCTTGAGTGAAGACGAAGTGCAGATTGCCTTCCAGGGCGTGTCCGAAAAGGATGGCTTCGTCGTAGTGGTGTTTGTCGAACAGTTCGATCAAACGGTTGACGCCAATCGCCAGCTGCTCGACCGGGAAGGTGACGTCCTCGATGATCACAGTGGTGCCGGTTTTGCGTACGGCGCCCACGGCAGGGAAGGTGTCCTTGCGAATCGCCCAGAGCCGGGCGTTTTCCAGCGGGTCTTCGGTGAAGTCGACCTGCTTCTCCACCGCAAAAGCGGCGAGTGAGGCCATGATCAGCGCCAGTTGTTCATGCAGTAATGAAGGCGACGCGGCGCGGGATTCGATCAGCAGCGCGCAGGCATTTTCCGATAGTTGCTGTACGAACGCCGGCATGCCCGGTTTGTTCTGTACCGAGCGCAGGCTGCGCCGGTCCAGCAGCTCAACGGCCGACACCGGCTGGGTTTTCAGCACGGTGACCGCGTTGCAGCAGGTCTCGACGTCCGGGAATACGATGAGTGCCGAGGCTTTGTGCGGGTGATCGATCACCGTGTCGTAGGTCACGGCGCTGATAAACCCCAGCGTGCCCTCGGACCCCACCAGCAAATGGCTGAGGATATCCAGCGGGTCATCGAAATCCACCAGGGCATTCAGCGACAGGCCGGTGGTATTTTTCAGACGGTATTTGTGGCGGATCTTTGCCGCCAGTTCGGCGTTTGCCCGCGTCTCCCGGCCCAGTGTGGCCAGGCGTTCTAGCAGCTCGCCATGGGTGTGGCGGAAGGCCTGAACGCTGGCGGGGTCTTCGGTGTCCAGGCGGCTGCCATCGGCCAGGACCAGACGAATGCCTGCCAGGGTGTGGTAGGTATTTTGCGCCGTCCCGCAGCACATGCCGCTGGCGTTGTTGGCAACGATGCCGCCGATCTTGCAGGCGTTGATCGACGCCGGGTCCGGCCCGATCTTGCGCCCGAATGGCGCCAGCCAGGCGTTGGCCTGAGCGCCGATGACGCCGGGTTGCAGGCGGATCTGCAGGCCTTGCGCGCGAATTTCGCGGCCATTCCACTGATCACCCAGCACGATCAGCACCGAGCCGCTGATGGCCTGGCCGGACAAGCTGGTGCCCGCCGCGCGAAAGGTCACGGCGACTCGGTCGCGCTGGGCCAGTTGCAGCAGCGTGACGACTTCGTCTTCCGACTCCACGCGTATCACCAGCTGTGGGATCAATCGGTAAAAGCTGGCGTCGGTGCCGAAGGCGAGGGTGGAAAGTGGATCGTCAAAACGACGATCCTTCGGGATCAGTTGTGCGACGTCGCTCAGGAATGCGGCAGGCAGGCTCATCGGTCCTCCAGAAATAGCTGACGCCGGAACCGTTGTCCGGCGTCGATTCTTACCCTATTGCGTGCAGGTCTCAGTGCACCAGCATACCGGTGAACCAATATGCCTGTGCCAGGGTGATCAGCCCGACGATCGTGGCGAAGAACAGGCTGTGTTTAAGGGTAAAGCGGAACAGGTCGGATTCCTTGCCGACCAGGCCGGTCGCCGCACAGGCCACGGCAATCGATTGCGGCGAAATCATTTTGCCGGTCACGCCGCCACTGGTATTCGCCGCCACCAGCAAGGTGTCGTTGACGCCGATCTGGTGGGCGGTGGTGGCTTGCAATGAGCTGAACAGTGCATTGGACGAGGTGTCCGAGCCTGTCAGGAAAACGCCGAGCCAGCCGAGGAACGGTGAGAAAAACGGGAAGGCCGCGCCGGTGCCGGCCAGCACCAGGGCCATGGTCGAGGACATGCCCGAGTAGTTGGTGACGAAGGCGAAGGCCAGCACCATGCCGATGGACAGGATCGGCCAGCGTAGCTCGTAGAAGGTCTCTTTTAAAGTGGTAAGACCAGTTTTAACGTCTATTTTCAAGACCGCCATCGAGATCAGCGCTGAGAGGAAAATCGCGGTGCCGGTTGCTGAAATCGGGTCCAGCTTGAATACCGCCGGTATGGCGGTGGGGTTGGTGACGATCGGCGCGACTTTGATTACCAGTTGGTCCAGGTGCGGGATCGCAAAGTTGAACACCCAGCTGTACATCGAGCCGCCGGCGGCGAACATCGCCTTGAAGGGTTTGAGGGTCCAGATGGTCACCAGCACGGTGAGTATGAGGAAGGGCGACCACGCCTTGAAAATCTGCCCCAGGCTGTACGGCGAAACAAGGGTGTTGCGCGGCAAACCGAAGCCGCCGGCGCTGGCGGTAACCGCCGTGCTCGAGGTGGCGCCGGCAATCTGCGCGCCGGCACTGCGTTTGGGTTGCCAGACTTTGAGGAATAAAGTCAGGGCGATCAGGCTGGCCAGTGCCGAGGTGATGTCGGGCAGTTCCGGGCCGATGAAGTTGGAGGTGAAGTACTGAGTGACGGCAAAGCTCAGGCCCGCCACCAGGGCTGCGGGCCAGGTCTCGCGAACGCCGCGCAGGCCGTCCATCATGAACACCAGCCAGAACGGCACGAACAGTGACAGCAGGGGCAGTTGGCGACCGGTCATGGCGCCGATCTTGAAGGCGTCGATGCCGGTGACCTGGCCCGCCACAATGATCGGGATACCCAGCGCACCAAAGGCGACCGGGGCGGTGTTGGCAATCAGGCACAGGCCGGCGGCGTAGAGCGGGTTGAAACCCAGGCCGACCAGCAGCGCGGCGGTAATTGCCACGGGCGCACCGAAACCGGCCGCCCCTTCTAGGAAGGCGCCGAAGCAGAAGCCGATCAGCAGTACCTGCAGGCGCTGGTCGTCGGTAATCGACAGGACTGAGCTGCGGATCACTTCGAACTGGCCGCTCTTGACCGTCAATTTGTAGAGAAATACCGCCGCCACGATGATCCATGCAATCGGCCACAAGCCATAGGCGAAGCCGTAGCCGGCGGCGGCCAGGGCCATGTCCACCGGCATCTGGAAGGCGAAAACCGCCACCAGGATCGACAGCGCCAGCGTGATGCTGCCGGCCGCGTGCCCCTTGAGGCGGAATACAGCCAGGGCCAGGAAGAAAAATACGATGGGGATAACGGCGGCCAGTGCGGATACACCGAGACTGCCAAGAGGGCTGTAGAGCTGTTGCCAGGTTTGCATATGGGGTGGCCCCTGATTGTTGTTGTTTGTACGCTCTGGATAATTGGTAATACCAATTTACAGTCGCTGTGGGCTAGATTAAGAGGCTTGGCAGGGGTGTGTCAATTTGCCGCCCAGGAAACTTTGGTCGTACGAGTGGGTATGCGGCGTTCTGATCGGGATAATCCGAGGCGTTCTGATAGGTGCCGGGAGCGCGGCGATAGGCCAGAATAGAGAGCCCGGCGCGTGGTCGGGATGGTGGAGAGCGGGTTATGGGGTTTGATCAGGTGCGTCAGCGCCGTTTGTCTGACGATATTGTCGAGCAGCTCGAGGGTATGATCCTTGAGGGCACGCTGAAGTCGGGCGAGCGCTTGCCGGCCGAGCGCGCATTGGCTGAACAATTTGGCGTGTCGCGCCCGTCGCTGCGCGAAGCCATACAGAAGCTGGCGGCCAAAGGGTTGTTGGTCAGTCGTCAGGGCGGTGGCAACTATGTGGTGGAATCCCTGGGGTCAACCTTCAGTGACCCTTTGTTGCATCTGCTGGAAAACAATCCTGAAGCGCAGCGGGACTTGCTGGAATTTCGCCAGACGCTTGAGGCTTCCTGTGCTTATTACGCGGCATTGCGGGCAACGGAAGTGGACCGTGAGCGGCTGACGGCGGCGTTCGAGGCGTTGCAGGATTGCTACGCGCGCGTCGATGAGGTGAGTCGAGTGGAGGAGGGTGCGGCAGATGCGCGGTTTCACCTGGCCATTGCCGAAGCCAGTCATAACGCCGTGTTGCTGCATACCATCCGCGGGCTGTTTGATCTGCTCAAGCGTAACGTGGTGACAAACATTGGCGGCATGTATCAACAGCGCACTGAGACCCGCGACATGCTGATCAGCCAGCATCGCGATCTGTACCTGGCCATTATTGAAGGGCGGGCCGAGCAGGCGCGGGAGATTTCAACGCGTCACCTGCTGTATGTGCAGGAAGTGCTGGAGGAGGTTCGTCAGGAGGTTCAGCGCGTGGCTCGGGCGGAGCGACGTAAAGGCATGTAGCCTCGGGCGAGTGGCCCGAAGCTGCATCGTCACAAGGTTAGTCTTCCTTGCCTTTGTTACGCACCGCGCGATGCAATTCGCGATTGGAGTCGCGCTCGCGTTCGGTATCGCGTTTGTCGTATTCCTTCTTGCCCTTGCCCAGCGCAATTTCGCACTTGACCAGGTGCTTGCTCCAGTACCAGGACAAGCAGATGCAGGCGTAGCCTTTCTGCTGTACTGCTGCAGCGAGTTTTTCCAGCTCGCGGGCATTGAGCAGCAGCTTGCGCGTGCGCACCGGGTCGGCAATTACATGAGTGCTCGCGGTGGTCAGCGGGGTGATATGACTGCCAAGCAGCCACGCCTCGCCATCCTTGAGCAGCACATAGCTGTCGACCAGCTGCAGCTTGCTGGCACGCAGACTTTTTACTTCCCAGCCGGCCAGGACCAGACCAGCCTCGAACCGATGCTCGATGAAGTAATCGTGTCGCGCCTTTTTATTTTGCGCGATGGTCCCTGTTGGGTGTTTCTTTTGTTTAGCCATAGGGGCGGCATTATAGGGAGTTGCGAGCGTGTCGGCTACGGTCAACCTGCGTGCTTGAGCGTGTTGGACGAATCCCGGACAATGCGGGCAGTTCTCTGGTTTTTTTCTCTCGCGGATCTGGCTGTTGTTTCGCGATGTTTGCCCGCTCAGCTGTGGAAATAACGCTCACATGACGACGCATATTCAACGTTCGGCCCTGCTGCCGTATCCCGCACAGGCGCTCTATGACCTGGTCAACGACGTCGCGCGTTACCCGGAATTCCTGCCGTGGTGCTCCACTGCCGAGGTTTTGGAGGGCGATGACGGGTATATGGTTGCCAGCGTCGGCGTAGCCAAGGGTGGGCTTAGCCAGCATTTTGTTACGCGCAATGTGCTGGTGCCTGGAAAATCCATCGAGATGAATCTGCAGGAAGGCCCGTTCACCCAGTTGCATGGGGTCTGGGTGTTCAAGGCGCTGACGGACAAGGCCTGCAAGATCAGCCTGGATCTGTCGTTCGATTATGCAGGGCCGATCGTCCGCGCGACATTGGGGCCTTTGTTCAATCAGGCGGCGAATACGCTGGTGGATGCGTTCTGCCAGCGGGCCAAGCAACTGCATGGTTGAGATTGAAGTGGTGCATGCCGCCGTTGATCGCCAGGTTTTATTGCAGGTGAAGGTTCCGGCGGGCACGAGCCTGAGGGCGGCGGTGCAAATGTCGGGAATGGCTGAGCAGTTTCCGCAATGGATGCTGGCTGACTGCCCGCTGGGGATCTTCGGCAAGGTGGTTTCGGACCCTGATGCGCGTGTTGTGCAGCCAGGTGATCGAATTGAGATCTACCGGCCGTTGCTGGCAGATCCCAAGGAAATACGCCGGCAGCGTGCGGCCAGGGCGGCCAAGACCAGGCAGCAAAACTCATAAATCCTTCAGACAACAAAAAGCCCGGCATGCCGGGCTTTTTGTTGAGTGTTGCTTTGTTACTGCGGGCTGGTGTCCAGAGGCTGTGGCGTCGGGACGGGCACGGTTTCCACGCCATCGACATCTTTCTGGATCTGGTCCAGCAAGGAGCCTGGCTTGGCCGGCACCTCGGATTTCGGCTTCTCGGCTTCCTGCGCAGGGGCGGTCACGCTGGTGCCGCTGTCCTTGCCCAACAGCGCTTCATCGCGGCTTACGCCAGGCATGAAGTCGCCGGACAGGCTGACAAGCTGGTCATTGCCATTGAAAATGACACTGACGCGCTCCTGTTGGCGCTCACCGCCGCCAGGCTGGAGGCTGTAGAGATAATCCCAGCGATCGGCATGGAAAGTGTCGGTCAGCAGGGGATTGCCCATGATAAACCTTACTTGCCGTCGGGTCATTCCCGGGCGTAACTGGTCTATCATGTCCTGCGTGACGACATTGCCCTGCTGGATGTCGATTTTGTAAACCCCGGGGAATGAACAACCGGCGAGTGCGAGCAGTCCCACAAAGGTG
>Ga0105246_10000038_pt1 | contig 48916 bp, 34 predicted proteins | sample KBSM64metaG_FD_99694 | JGI IMG/M metagenome (GOLD analysis project Ga0105246, IMG submission 99694) | Miscanthus rhizosphere microbial communities from Kellogg Biological Station, Michigan, USA - KBS M6-4 metaG | ecosystem: Host-associated > Plants > Roots > Rhizosphere > Soil | place... | reverse complement strand
GCCGCCGGTGTCTTCGATGTCGTAGCGCATGCTGCCCAGGGCCAGCTGGGATTTTTGCGAGTACACCGAGTTGATGGTGTGCCAGGTGGCCAGGTTCATGTGGTGGCTGGTGGGCATGTAGGCGCCGCTTTTCATGCGGCTGCCATAGCCGAACAACGGCATCATGCCGGCCAGCGAGAGCTGTTTGTCGAAGTCAGTGCCGCCGATGTGCACGCCGCCGGTGGCCAGGATATCGCTCTGGCGGTTGTCGTTGTGGCGGCGATCCGGCGACAGGCGCACCAGCGAAAAGTCGGAGGTACCGCCGCCGATGTCGACAATCAGCACCAGCTCTTCTTTCTCGATGGTCGACTCGTAGTCGAACGCCGCCGCAATCGGTTCGTACTGGAACGAGATGTCCTTGAAACCGATCGCGCGCGCCACGTCGACCAGGGTGTTTTCCGCCTCCTGGTCGGCCATCGGGTCGTCATCGACGAAAAACACCGGACGGCCCAGCACCACTTCTTCGAACTCACGACCGGCATTGGCTTCGGCGCGGCTCTTGAGCTGGCCGATAAACAGTGCCAGCAGGTCGGTGAACGGCATTGCGGTGCCGAGCACACTGGTGTCGTGCTTGATCAGCTTGGAACCCAGCAGGCTCTTGAGCGAGCGCATCAGGCGGCCTTCGTAGTTCTCCAGGTATTCGTGCAACGCCAACCGACCGTACACCGGGCGGCGTTCTTCGAAGTTGAAGAACACCACCGACGGCAGGGTGATTTTGTCGTCCTCCAGCGCGATGAGCGTCTCCTCGCCGGGGCGGATCCAGCCGACGGTGGAGTTGGACGTGCCAAAATCGATGCCGCAGGCACGGGCTGGAGATTCGTTTTTCATGTCTAATCGGGTTCCGGTTGCAAAACGGCCGCGCAGTGTATGCCAGTCGACGCCGGATGCGTAGGCCGACCATCTGTTAAATGGTGCTTGAAAGCGCGACATCTGCCCCCACATCTGGTGCATACGGCATGTGCCGAATGACACTGCGACGCACCCCAGGCCGCAAGACTCAACACGTGCAAACCAGCGCACCTTGTGTCCGGGCTGTGCGATCTCGATTTAAGGATGGTGAACCGTCGATGGATTTCAAAGATTACTACAAGATTCTGGGGGTCGAGCCAAGCGCCGATGACAAGGAAATCAAGGCCGCCTATCGCAAGCTCGCCCGCAAGTACCACCCGGATGTAAGCAAGGAAAAAGACGCCGAAGCCAAGTTCAAGGACGCGTCCGAAGCCTATGAAGCGCTCAAGAGCGCCGACAAGCGCGCCGAGTACGACGAACTGCGCAAATATGGCCAGCATGGCCAGCCGTTCCAGGGCCCGCCCGGTTGGCAGAGCCGTGGTGGCTTTGGCGGTGGCGCCGGCACTGAAGATTTCTCGGATTTCTTCAGCTCGATCTTCGGCTCGCGTGGCGACGCGTTTGGCGGCGGCCAGCGTCGGCCTGCCGGGCGCAAGGGCCAGGATGTGGAGATGCAGCTGTCGATCTCCCTTGAGGAAACCCTGTCCACCGAATCCAAGCAGATCAGCTTCCAGGTGCCGCAATACGATGCGTCCGGTCGGCACGTCAGCAACACGGTCAAGAGCCTGAACGTGAAGATCCCCGCCGGCGTGGCCGACGGCGAGCGTATCCGCCTCAAGGGGCAGGGCGCGCCGGGCATTGGCGGTGGGGCCAATGGCGATCTGTACCTGATTATCAAGTTCGCGGCCCATGCCCGGTTCGAGGTGGATGGCGAGAACCTGATCATCAACTTGCCGCTGGCGCCGTGGGAATTGGCCCTGGGCGCTGAAGTGGCGGTGCCGACCCTGACCGGCAGGATCAACCTCAAGGTGCCCGCCGGCAGCCAGAATGGCCAGCGTATGCGCGCCAAGGGCCACGGTCTGTTGAACAAGGCCGGGCAGCGCGGCTATCTGTTCGTGCAGCTCAAGGCGGTGATGCCTAAAACCAGCGATGAAGAGGTCAAGGCGCTGTGGCAGGCGTTGGCGGAAAAAGCCGCATTCAACCCGCGCGAGCACTTCTGAACCGGTTAACTATGTAGGCTTTTCAACACGGGTCGTTCGATAGGCTGGGGGCTTTGCTCTCAACCAAGGACGACCCGCCATGCCGGATTCTCTACCTCCCCCTTCCAGTGCCGAAGGGACCTTCAACGTCGACCTGCGCGGCGTTCACTACGACTTCCTCAAAGACCGCGTGCCCGCCTGGTTCAACCAATCGGCTGCGCAGCGCCAGCAAGAACTCGCTGACCACGAAATGGAGCTGCCCAGCTGGTACTTGAGTGCCACGGCGCAGTCCAGAAGCGAGCTGGCGGCCAGCCATATTCGTTACCGCGACGCCTTGAACCGGGTCGAGAACACCCTGGGCACGATCAAGGATGTACTGGACTTCGCCGAGCAGCCGCTCAAAGACGCGATCAAGCAGCAGTTCAACTTGGATCTGGATGTGCGCCAGGTGTACTTGGTGCGCAAGTACGCGTTTAAAGGCCGCGATGACCTTTATGGTTTTCTGGTATTCGACCAGCAGAACGATGCGTCCCTGAGCTACGAGTACCGGGGTGTTTCCCTGCTCGAGGCCGCCCTGGCCAATTTCGAGGCCGACGAGGAACAACCGCTGCCGTGCACCGACTGCCAGCTCATTACCACGTGGAGTGGCTATGACGGCGAGGTGTTGTCCACCTTCCACGCCGTAAACGCCCAGGCGGTCAGCCTTGCGCCCCATGCGTTTGCCAGGCTCTGCCGCACCCTTGATCTGGGTGAGCAGTATCAGCAGCACCTCAAGGCGATTGTGCAGCCCGAGGACGGCGCCGAGCGTGACGCGCTGGAGAAGCAATTAGAGGAATATCACCGCCAGTCACTGGCCCTGAGCAGCGAAATCGCCCGGCGCCAATTCACCGGTAGCCTTACCAATGGCCGCACGGGATGGGGCATCAGCGACACGGCCTTCCAGATGCTCCAACAAGTGGTGGCCGACCCCGCCAGCGCCACGCTCGATGGCAAGCCGGTGACCTTTGCGGCGTTGCAGGTGTTCGGCTGTACGCTGGTGGGCCCCGTGCTGATTGGCCCGAACCGTCAAGACAGCGAGCGGGTCGAGCGTCTGGTGGTGTACATCCCCAACGACCCCCAGCAGCCCGTCAAGGAGTACGCCTCCAGCGCCGACTTTATGGTCGATCTGCGCACGCGCTTGCACAGTGCGTCCTATCGGCGGTTTTTCAGCAGTTTTGTGCCGCAGCGTGAGCAAGGGGTGTTTTTCAAGCAGTTCGACGCCCTGTACAAACCCGCCAACGGCGCGGCCACCGATTACCCGATCAAGCCGGGTGCCGCGCGGTTGTCGCTGGCGGAGATGGGGATCAGCGGCAATCTCTGGGAACAACTGCGCCAGGCCCAGGTGCGCAAGATCCTGTCCGATGGGCGGGCGGTGGCGGTGCCCACCGGCGATGAAGACCGCAAGGCGCGGCTTGAGCGCTTGTCGAGCTACCTGGATGCGGTCATCAGCGTGTACAACCTGGCGGCGTTCGTGGTGCCCGGGTTGGGGCCGATCATGCTGGCGGTGGGGGCCGCGCAAATGGCCAGCGAAGCCTTCGAGGGCATTGAAGCGTACGAGCAGGGCGACGTTAAGTCGTTGTGGGCACATTTTTCCAGTGTGGCGCTCAATGCGGCGGTTATCGGCACCGGGGCCAAGGTCCTGCCGCAAGTGAAGGTATCGAGCATGGTCGATAACCTCAGGCCCATCACCCAGCCCGATGGTCAATCGCAACTATGGAACCCGGACATGGGAGCGTACAAAATCCCTGTGGATCTGGGCGCCGACGCCAAGCCGGATCGCCTCGGGCTTTACCAGCACAACGGTGAGACGATCCTGCTCCATGAAGGCGACTATTACCGGGTCAAGCAGGATGCCCGCACCGGCGACTACCGCATCCAGCACCCGAGCCGCCCCGAGGCCTATGCGCCCCTGCTGGAGCATAACCATGCCGGTGCCTGGAGCCATGAAGTCGAGGAGCCGTTGACCTGGGACACCCCCACCCTGATGAGGCGCCTGGGCCTCACGCGTGAACCCCTCAGTGCCGAGCGCCTGGAGCACGCCCGGGACGCCAGCGGTGTCGGCGTGGACGTGTTGCGCGAGACCTTCGTCGAGCATCAGCCGGTGCCCATGTTGCTCAACGAGAGCATCAAGCGTTTCAAGCTGCACCAGCAACTCACGACGTTCATCGAGCAATTGCGCAGCAGCGACCCGGCGGTCTACGCCAAGGCCGACATCGCCTTGCAAATGCAGATTCTGCGACGGCGCGGCCTGCTGCCCCAGGAACCCCCTCTGCGGGTGCTCGACAGTCAAGGCACCCTGTTGTGGGAAGACGATGCACGGCCATCGCTGGCCAAGCGCGTGGTGGTGCTCAGTGATCAGCACATCGCCCGTGGCGAGCTGCTTAAAGAGGTGTTGAACACGCTGCAAGGCGTTGACCCCGCGCTCAAAGGCATTCCCGGCACTGGCGAGGATTCACTGCAGACCCGAGCCGGTCTGTTGCGCCAGGACATTGCCGGTGTGGTCGAGACCTTCAAGGGCGCGCTGCTCGAGGAGCGTTACAACGCCCTGAGCGCCGGCGATGATCCCGATGTGCGGCTCATCCGTGACAGCTACCCACACTTGCCCGAACCGGTGGCGGCGCAGTTACTCAAGCACCTCGATACGCCGGCACTGGAGGCACTGCGCGACACGGGGCGGCTGCCGCCGGAAAGCGCCGAACTGGCGCAGTGGTGCGAGCAGGAAACCCGTGTGGCCAAAGCCTATGAAGGGCTGCACCTGGACACACTGGCGGACATCGACAGCCAGCGCCTGGCCCTGCGCACCCTTGAAACCTTGCCGGGATGGCCACGGGGGACGCGGGTGGAGCTGCGTCAGTATTCGGCCGACGGCCCGCTGCTCGACGCCATCGGCTCGCCGGACTGGCCCCACACCAAGGTGCTGGTGCAGATGGACAACGGCCTGTTCCAGGCACCGGCTCCACGGGATTTCTACGCTGGCGCCTGGGATGCTTTGTCGGGTCCCGAGCGCCAAGGCCTGGGGTTCACCGATGCGCAGCAATTGAAGGCGGCGATTCAACACACTCCACTGCCGCGGGAGCCATTGCGTACGGTGCTGCTGGAGCACCCGGTGCGCAAGCCGGCTTACGACCCGGCCATGCGCCTGCTGGGTGGGGGGCGCGGCATCATCCAACGGGTCACTGACCTGCTGCGCTCATCCGAAAGCCGTGAACGGGAGCAGCGCAGAACGGAATACAAGCGCTTGGATAGGACGCTCAAGCAGTGGGTCAAGGTGCACGAGCAGACCACGACCACTGCGCTGGATCGTGCACAGGACCCCGCCGTGCGTGTCGCTAACAGCATCAGGCGGTGCTGGAGCCGGGATAGCGGCGAATCGCTGCACTTGTCCGGAGAAGGAGCACTGGCGTTGCCAGCGTTGGACGCGGATTTCAGCCACGTCCAGAAGCTGACGTTGTTCGGGTTTCGCTGGGCTGACAGCGCTCACAGGTTCCTGAGCAACTTCAGCCAATTGCGCGATTTGACGATCAGAGACTGCGGGCTGACTGAACTGCCGGAAGTGGTGGGTGATATGAACACGCTCGTCTCGTTGGACCTGAGCGGACAGGGACGTATTGCTGAGCGGATATACCGTGGGCGAGTCGACAGCAATCAAATCCGACTGACCCGCCAAAGCGCCGGAAAAATCAGCGCGATGGCTGATCTTGGAACATTGTTGCTGGCGAATAACCCGCTGAGAGTAATACCGGACTTCAGTGGCATGCCTCGGTTGAGAATCCTCAACCTTGCGCGCACCGGACTGGATCAGTGGCCAACCGGCCTGAGCAGCCAGGCCAACCTTGAAATGGTGGATCTGAGCTTCAACCGACTGCGTGAAGTGCCGGAGCAGAACCTCAGGCCTGCACCCGACCAGCTTGATAGGGTCGCCAGGATCAACGGGGTGACCTTGCTGCGTGACAACGCATTCCCCGCAGAGTATTGGCGCGAGTTCGACAGCTATTGGAAACGCTTGAGCCAGACCCACCCAGACCTCGTCAAGGGCGCACGATCCGATGCTTTCGACAGTGGTAATCCCGACGTCAAAAGATATCGGTGGATGTATCCACGTAAAACCAGCCAGGAAGCCAGGGAGTTCCTCTGGCGGTCAGGCGCGGACGCGGGTGCGGAGCTGAGCAGGCTGGAGCAGGAGTTCAACGTGCTGCAAGACCAGTTGAGTGCCTGGGTCTTTTCGGGCGGCGGTGAGCGTCAGCGTTATGTGCGCATGGGCGAACGGCAGGCCAACACGGCCGCGATGACGGACAGGTACACCGCGCAGCAACGTATCCTCGAATGCTGGCGACGCGAGACCGCGCCGAAGTTAGCCAATGACGGGACGCCTATCGGCCTGGAGCTGGATTTGAGCGGCTTGAACCTGCCCAGCCTGCCGGATCTGGACGTGGACTTCAGCCACGTCGGCTCACTCAAATTGAACAACATGCACTTGAGCGCTTCACCCGAGGGGTTTCTCGCGCGCTATCGGCACCTGCGCTGGCTGGATATGTCGAATAACCAGCTGCGCGAGTTGCCCCCGGCCCTGGGGGAAATGCACGGCCTGACGCGTTTGATGCTGCAAAAAAACCAGATCCGTCTGACCGCGCAAACGGCGCGTATTCTGTCTGAGCGCACCACCCTGCGCGCGTTGCTCATACATGACAACCCACTGGGTATCAGCCCGGACTTCAGCGGTATCACCGATCTGCGTACCCTCAGCCTGGCCAGGACCCAGATCGACACCTGGCCGGTCGGCCTGGCGGAACAGCCGGCCCTGGACACCATCGACTTGCGAGACAACCAGATTACAACTATTCCTGCCGCCGTGATTGCCCCCTCGGCGGAACGGTTGGAGCAGATGACCCGGATCAACCGCGTGACCCGCGTGACCGACAATCCGTTATCCGAAGAGACCCAGCAGCGGGTGCAGGATTATGCTGCCCGGCTGCGGCAGGCAAGGCCGTCCGGGGCGCAGGAAATCAATCTGTTGGTGGATTCCGCCAGGCAGGTTCGCGGTGGCCGGGTGATCACGGCCGCGCAAGAAACGCCGTTCCTGCGCTGGACCTCCAACCTGTCCACCGAGCAAATCGCCGCCAGACGAACCCAGTGGTTTGCATTGCGCGACCAGCCGGGCGCCGATGGTTTGTTCAACAGTGTGCTTGAGCGCCTCGATCTGTCTGGCGCTGACCGGGGGGGGCAGCAGCGTCGGGTCTGGGAAATGCTGGACGCGATCAGCGAAAACACCCCACAGTCGGACCGGTTGCGCCAGGAACTGTTTGACCGGGCGGGGGAGCCGCGTTGCTGTGACCGTGCGGCGTTTACCTTCAGCAACCTGGAGGAGCAGGTGCTGGTCCACCGGGCTCGCGCACAGGCGCTCGGTGAGGCGCCGGGGCGCGCCTTGTCGCAGTTGTCCAGAGGCCTGTTCCGTCTGCATGAGGTCGATAAAATCGCTTCGGCGGATATCCAGCGCAGTGAAGCCATCGTTAACGATCCGGCGGTGTCCCTGGCCGAAAAACAGCCCCACAGAAGCCGACTGAATGAGGAAGTGGAAATCCGCCTGGCTTATCGTCACGGCCTCAAGGACCGTCTGAAATTGCCCGCGCAACCCGACCATGTCAGGTTTACCGGCCTGGTGGGTGTCACTGCGCCAATGCTCGATGCGGCCTATGAAAAAGTCGTCGCGCTGAATAACTCGGCGCAGGAGTTTCAGGCGCTGCTGGCCCGGGAGTTCTGGCAGGACTATCTGGCCCACAAGTATCGGCCGCAGTTCGAAGCACAGAGCCTGCCGCATCAGGATGAGTTGGTCACGCTGACCAATCGTTTCAGCGCGGGCGAGCTTACCGAAGGCGTGTACAAGCAAAAAGTCAACGATGAGCAGGCCGAGCTGGCGATCAAGGAAGCGGCGTTGATCGAGACCTTGAGCCGCCAGGAATTGGCGGAGCACCCCTTGGATGGTGAATCGTCCGAGGAGGAAGCGACTGACCTGTAGCGGCCAGTCTCTCATCCGACGGGCGTTGGTCTATTTAGTTACTACCAACGCCCTGCCTTGTGCCTCTAGCGTGGTGCTTTTCCACGATTGGATTCAAGGACGTGTTCCATGCCAGACCCGCTGCCAGACTCTGCGCTCCACAGGCTGATACTCTCAGGATCATCACCGGCACTGCCGGGGCTCAGCCGTCACGGTGAGTTTATTGCCCAGTCCATTCCCGACTGGCTGCTGAACGCCGCGCCACACCGGCGCGAGGCTTTGAAAAAGGCCTCGGGGCTGTTCCCCGAGAGCTACCAACAAGCCACCGCCGCCCAACAGGAAACGTTGCGCGCCGCGTATCAAACCAGCTTCACTTCCCAGAGTGTCCTGGACAAGGCGATGCTTGCCTTGCAAGACATCGACACCTATACCCGCACGCTACTGCGCAGTGCCTTGCTCTCCCAGCAAGGTATTTCGCTGGACGTGGACACCACCTTTTTACGTCTTAGAAAGCCCATCACCCTGGGGGTTTTGGGGGTCGAAGTCGGGTCATTCGAAGTCTTGACCCTGACGTTATTGCAGGCCGCGCAACATAACTTCGAGGCAAGTGAAGGCGACAGTGGCGTGTTCCATTCGACCTCGGGTTTTTTCACCGCCGGCGCTGTAGGTGGTCAGTACCAGCGGGTCGATACCTCCCTGACTGTCACGACCTTTATCGGGCTGTGCCGCACCCTGGACGTGGGCGCCCAATACCAGACGTACCTGAAGGACTTCCTGCACAAAGCCGACGCCGACACGGCGTTGCGCCAGGCGTTTATCGCCAGCCAGAAGGATGCATTGCGGGCGGCCGCCGAGTTTGCCTTGTTTAAAAAAGACATCGAACCTGCGCACTACACGATGATCGAGCAGGTGATCGGCGGCGAGTTGAACCCTGTACTCAATGGCAAACCCGTGTGGTTTCGAGACCTGGGGGTGATGAAAAAGAAAATGGTCGGCTGCCTGATGTTCGACGTCAGCGAGCAGTATCGATACTCCAGCGAAGTCATTCTGTATATCCCCAATGACCCGCAGCACCCGCTCAAACATTACACCGCCGCCGCGTTCGAGGACGCCTTCAAACAGCGCCTGGTGGCCCGCGATGCCTCGTTGCCGCGCGATGGCACTCCGACGGCGTATCAGACATTTTTCAGCCAGTTCGTGGCCCATGCCGACCGGCCGTACTATTTCAGCCAATTCACCCAGGCGGCCGGTTCATCCTCCGACTTGATCAAGCCCCTGCGTTCGCCCTGGGCGGAACTGCTGTTGTTTAAAAATCCTATCTCTGCGTTTGTGACGGGCAACCAGCTACCACCCCCCAAGGCGCCGAAGCTCGAACCGGATGATGACCCCTATGTGCCGATCACCAGTGTATCCAGGCCCTTTCTCTGGAGCCCGAATACGGATGTGTGGGATTACCTGTATGACAGCAGCCATGCCCGACTGATCGAGGATGCGCGCAGCCAGGCGGTGCCGACCGCCGATATTGACGCCAGGGTACGCGCGGAAAAAATCGGCCATCTGTTGCAGTTCGGCATGTTGCTGCTCAACGGCGTGTCGATGTTCGTGCCCGTGCTGGGCGAAGTGATGATCGCCGTGCTGGCCGGCCAGTTGCTCTACGAGACGTTCGAGGGCGCCGTGGAATGGAGCGAGGGCGACCGTAAAAGTGCGTTGGGGCACCTGACGGATGTGGCTGAAAACCTGGTACTCATCGGCATCACGGCGGGCGCCGGCAAAGGTATCGGCAAGCTGCTGAGTGTCAAGCCGGTGCCGTTTGTGGAGGGCCTGGAGCCCGTGACCTTGCCCGATGGCAACACCCGGTTGTGGAAGCCTGACCTCACGCCCTACAAAGCCACCGTCAGGCTCGCGCCTGATTCGGCAGTGGGTGAGCTGGGTTTGCATCGCTACAACGGGCAGGACGTGCTGGCGCTGGATGAAGGCCATTTTGTGGTGCGTCAGGAGCCGGGCAGTGGCGAGCACCGTATCCAACACCCCGCACGCCCCGAGGCCTATGCGCCACGGTTGCAGCACAACGGTGCGGGGGGCTGGGTGCATGAAGCGGAAAACCCGCTGGCCTGGGACGGGCCGACCTTGCTGAAGCGCCTGGGGCACCGCGCGGACACGCTCAGCCCGCAACAGTTGGAGCAGATACGCACCGCCAGCGGTGTCCACAACGATACGCTGCGCCGGATGTACATCGAGCAGGAGCCTGTGCCGCTGCTGATGGCCGATACGCTCCAGCGGTTTCGATTGGAGCAGGAGATCGGTACTTTCATCGACCAGATCGGCAGCGCCGATCCACAGGTCTACGCCAAGGCCGATCCGGGGATGCAGTTTCAAGTCATGCGCCAGCGAGGCTTGCTTCCGGCGTCTCCGGCGTTGAGGGTACTGGACAGCCAGGGCCGGCTGCTGTGGGAAGATCCCGTCACCCAAGGCACGCGCAAAGGGGTGGTGCTCACTGATCGGCAGCTTGCCGCAGGCGAGATGCTTGAGGCGCTGCTGGCTGCGCTGTACAGCGATGATGCGGTGCTTGAACCGGTGCCTGGTACTCCTTGTGATTCGCTCAAGGTGCGTGCCGATGAGTTGCGCCGGCACATTGCCTGGTACGCCGATTCAGGCCGCACCAGCCTGTTCGAACAACGTTATCGCGACCTGTCGCCAGGGCTTGATAGCGGCGCGCAACGGTTGTTGGATAGCGCCCCGGACCTGCCGCCGGCCATTGCCAATCGCCTGCTTCAAGACGTGGCGCCCGCACTGGCGAGTGAAACGGGTAGCGCCGCAGCGTCGCCCCCGGCCCTGGACGCCCAGGCCAGATGGCTGGAACAAGAGACCCGCGTGTCACGCGCTTACGAAGGGCTTTACCTCAAGCGGTTCAGCCAAACCGACAGCCACCGGCTGGTGTTGCACAGCCTGGAAAAACTGCCGGGTTGGCCGGATGATCTGGCCCTGGAACTGCGCCAGTACGCGCCGGACGGGCGTCTGCTGGACCGCGTGGGGCCAGCAGACGCCCGCGTGCGCAAAACCCTGGTGCAGGGTGTGGACGGGGACTTTACCGGCTCGGCGTCGGGGGATGTATACGGTGCGATCTGGGCGGCGCTGACCCGCGAACAACAGGCTGCCCTGGGCTTCACCCAGCCGGCCGAGCTTGAGCAAGCGATTCTCGCGGCGCCGTTGCCGCGCGAATCCTTACGCCCGGTGTTGCTGGAGCACCCGTTGCGCAAGCCGGCGTATGACCCCCGTGTACGCTTGCGCGGGGGCGGTTATGCGCCATTGGGGCAAACCCATCTGCCCGTCACCCGGGTACGCAAGCTGTACCCGGCGTGGAGCGATGAACAGATTCGCGGTTTTCTGCTCTCCCTGGGCAACGACGTGCAAAGAGGCCTGGCCCAGCGCGAAGCCGATTACGCGCTGCTCAAAAAAGAACTCAATGCCTGGGTGGTGCACCGCGAAGCTGCGGGCGGTTTGGACGGCGCGCTGCAGGCGCGTGAGGTGGCCCAACAGCTCAAGGGCTGCTGGCGCCAGGTATTGCCAGGCCCGCAGGGCGAGCCTGGAGGTAACATGTTGAAGCTTGCCGGGGTGGTTGATTTACCCGAGCTGAGCGCCGACTTCAGCCACGTCAAACACCTCGACCTGGAAAAAGTCAGCTTCAGCTCGGACGCCAGTACCTTTCTCAAGGCATTCCCCCAACTCGAACAATTGCGGCTCAACCAGGCGCAACTGCCGGCGCTGCCCACGGCGGTGAACGCCATGAAGCGCCTGACGCGCCTGGAACTGCGTGACAACCGTATTGCCTTGACCGAGGCGGCCGTCAGCGGGTTGTCACAACTGCCCGTGCTTGAAGAACTGAGCCTGGCGGGCAACCCGTTGGCCCATCTGCCCAACCTCAAGGCACTGACCCGGCTCCAGCGGTTGGACCTTGGCAACACCCGCCTGAGCCAGTGGCCGCTGGGGCTGGAGAGCCTGGACCTCAAGCAGCTCGACCTGAGCCAAAACCGCTTGACCGAAGTTCCAGACAATCTGTTGGAGCAAAGCGGTACGCAGGCCAAGCAATTCGCGCAGCTGAATATGGGCACCCTGCTGGAAGGCAATCCGCTGACGGAGCAGGCCAATACCCGCCTGTGGGATTACCGGCGCTGGCTGCAGAAAAACTACCCCGATGTCTATGCCCGGCGTCGCCCGGGCGCCTTTGGCGTACGCGGGCCGTGGGCAGACCGTCTGGGAGCGTTGTACCCCGCCATGACCCTGGAGGAAGCCGAGGCGCTGTTGCCGCTGTCACTGAACAACGTCGAGGCTGAACGACGCCTGGTGGCGCTTGAGCAGGAGTGGCAGAGCTTGCAGCGCGATCTGGATGGCTGGGCCGCAGATAACGAGAACGGCCGGGCCGAGGCGGTCATGCGTATCGAGCAGTGCTGGCGTCGGGCGGCGCCTGATCATGACCAGGTGTCCAATGGCGCGGTACTCAAGTTTGAACACGTGACGCAAGTGCCGTCCCTGCGGGGCGATTTCAGCCACGTGCGCGAACTGCATCTGCGGGACGTGACCTTCGCCCACGGCGCCGATGATTTCCTCAGGTCCTTTAGCCAGTTGGAACGCCTGGTGCTGGATAACCGCGCCGTGCCGGACCCGGCATTGACGATGTTCCCGCCCTCGATCCTGGCCATGAACAAGCTCAAGGTGCTGGAGCTGCCGGGAAATGGCATCGGCCTGACGGCGCGCGCCGCTGAAAGGCTGGTCAAAATGAGCCCCCTTGAGCGATTGTCCCTGGACAACAATCCCCTGGTACGACCGCGGGCCGATGTGGAAATCGATGATGAGCACTGGACCTTGAACCTGCCAGACTTCAGTGCCCTGAAAAACCTCAAGGTCCTGGACCTGCGTGGCACAAAACTGCGCAAAGTGCCTGAAGGCCTGGATGACTTACCCCTGGAGCGCCTGGACTTGCGTGATAACGCCATCACCGATCTGCCGGATTCCCAGTTCAAGGCCGACCCGAGCGGGTCCCATCAGCGCAACATCGCCCGTAACAAGGTGACGTTCATGGAGGGCAATCCATTGTCCGATGAGAGTCGCAAGTTGCTGGCGGCTTATGGCGAGTCGATCTATCGCACCGAGCCCAAGGCACTGCTGGGCGTACTTCCCGGTTCGCTGCTGGAACGAAGCACCTGGTTGAGCAAGGTCCGTGAACTTTACCCGGACATGACCGAGGCCGAGACCACACAAGTGTTCGGCCCCGAGGCAGAGGCTGGGTTACGGCAATTGGCGCTGCGTCATACGGAACTCAAGGACATGATGGGGTATTTGAAGCGCTGGGTGGCGGTCAGGCAAAACACGCCGGGATACGCGAACCTGGACCTGCTGATGCAACGCATCGAGGCGTGCTGGCGGCGGCGGACGGCGAACGTGGTCGAATCCGTGGAAAAGGATTGGAAGAGCTATGAACTGTCATTGACGGGTATCAAGGCCAAGGAACTGCCGGTATTGAGCGCCGACTTCAGCCATGTCGGCGCGCTGAATTTGTCGCAGATGGGCCTGGATGTTTCACCTACCTCGTTCCTGTTCAAGTTTCCCGAGCTGCGCTGGTTGAACCTGGCAAATAACAACCTGACCGAGTTGCCGATTTCCATTGACAGGATGACGGAGCTGACGCGGCTGTATCTGTCCAGGAACAAAATCGTATTGACCCCGCAGACCGCTGCAATGGTGGGTCGGCTGGCCCAGCTGAAGATTCTCACCCTGGGGGACAACCCGCTCGGCGTGCTGCCTTCCTTCAATGGTCTGCCTGACCTTCGGCTGCTGCAACTGAGTAACACCGGGATCGAACAGTGGCCCCGCTACCGGCGTTTGTGGAAGTTGGAGCGGGTCGAGATTCAAAACAATCGAATCCAGACCTTTCCGGACTGGGTCGTCAGATTGAGACCCAATGAAGTTCATCGCAACAACGTCACTCAGATCTACGGCAACCCGTTCACGGAGCAGGCTCGGCTGACACTGAGCGAATACTGGGAAAACGCGAGAATGATGTTCGGTCAGACGGCGCGACTGGCCGAGCCTTACGCATTCAAACTGGACGTCCCGCCGGCGCCCGCCACCTAGTCAGCACCGGCTTGCTGCGGATCAGAAAGCCGTTAAAACAGGAAGTAACGCTGCGCCATGGGCAATACCTCGGCGGGCTCGCACCACAGCAACACGCCGTCGGCCTTGACCTGGTAGGTCTGTGGGTCAACGTCGATGTGGGGCAAGTAGTCGTTGTGGATCAGGTCGGTTTTCTGCACGTTGCGACAGCCCTTGACCACGGCGATCTGCTTCTTCAACCCCAGGGCCTCGGGCACTCCGGCGTCCTGCGCCGCCTGGCTGATAAAGGTCAGGCTGGTGGCGTGCAGCGAGCTGCCGAAGCTGGCGAACATGGGCCGGTAGTGTACGGGTTGCGGCGTAGGGATCGAGGCGTTGGCGTCGCCCATCAGGCTTGAGGCAATCGCGCCACCCTTGAGGATCAGGGTCGGCTTGATGCCGAAAAACGCCGGGCGCCAGAGCACCAGGTCCGCCCATTTGCCCACTTCGATGGACCCGACGATATGGCTGATACCGTGGGTGATCGCCGGGTTGATGGTGTATTTGGCGATGTAGCGCTTGGCGCGGAAGTTGTCGTTGCCGGGGCCGTCGCCGGGCAGGGCGCCGCGCTGTTTTTTCATCTTGTCGGCGGTCTGCCAGGTGCGCGTGATGACCTCACCGACACGGCCCATGGCCTGGCTGTCGGAACTGATCATCGAGAACGCGCCAAGGTCGTGCAGGATGTCTTCGGCGGCGATGGTCTCGCGGCGGATACGGCTTTCGGCGAAGGCCACGTCCTCGGCGATGCTCGGATCGAGGTGATGGCAGACCATCAGCATGTCCAGGTGTTCGTCGATGGTATTGCGCGTGAACGGACGGGTCGGATTGGTGGAGCTGGGCAGTACGTTTGCAAAGCCGCAGGCCTTGATGATATCCGGCGCATGGCCGCCACCGGCGCCTTCGGTGTGGTAGGTGTGAATGGTGCGGCCCTTGAGTGCGGCCAATGTGGTTTCAACGAAGCCGGACTCGTTCAGTGTGTCGCTGTGGATCGCCACCTGCACGTCGTATTCATCGGCCACGCTCAGGCAGTTGTCGATGCTGGCGGGCGTGGTGCCCCAGTCTTCATGCAGCTTCAAACCAATGGCGCCGGCCTTGACCTGTTCAATCAGCGGCTCGGGCAGACTGGCGTTGCCCTTGCCGGTAAAACCGATGTTCATCGGGAACGAATCGCTGGCTTGCAGCATGCGCGCCAGGTGCCACGGGCCCGAGGTACAGGTGGTGGCATTGGTGCCGGTGGCCGGTCCGGTGCCGCCGCCGATCATGGTGGTGACGCCGCTGGTGAGCGCCTCTTCGATCTGCTGCGGGCAGATGAAATGCACGTGGGAGTCGATGCCGCCGGCGGTGAGGATCATGCCTTCGCCCGCGATCACTTCGGTGCTGGCGCCGATGGCCATGGTCACGCCGGGCTGGATATCCGGGTTGCCGGCTTTGCCGATCGCATGGATACGGCCGTTCTTGAGGCCGACATCAGCCTTGACGATGCCCCAGTGGTCGATAATCAGCGCATTGGTAATCAGCGTGTCGACGACTTCATGGGCGAGCAGTTGGCTCTGGCCCTGGCCGTCGCGGATGACCTTGCCGCCGCCGAATTTGACCTCTTCGCCGTAGACGGTGAAGTCCCGTTCCACTTCGACGAACAGCTCGGTGTCGGCCAGACGCACCTTGTCACCGACGGTGGGGCCGTACATGTCGGCGTAGGCTTGGCGGGTGATTTTCATGTGTGTGCCCTGAAGAATATGTGTTGAATGTGAAACCGCTATCGGGGGCAAGCCCCCTCCCACCTTTGAAGGTATTCACAGCTCCAAATGTGGGAGGGGGCTTGCCCCCGATGAGGCCCTAAAGGTCGCCCATAATCCGCCCGGCAAACCCGAATACCCGTCGCCCGCCGCTCAAATCCACCAGCTCGACCTCGCGACTCTGCCCCGGCTCGAACCGCACCGCCGTACCCGCCGGAATATTCAGGCGCATGCCGCGGCTTGCAGCGCGGTCAAACGCCAGCGCGTCATTGGTCTCGAAAAAATGGTAATGCGAGCCCACCTGGATCGGCCGGTCGCCACTGTTGGCCACGCTCAAGGTGACGGTGCGGCGCCCGACATTCAGTTCGATCTCGCCAGGCTGGATCTGATATTCACCAGGAATCATGCAGGTTGCCCCAGGGTCTTGAAATAGATGGCGGTCGGGCTGTAGCGCCCGTCCGGGCTTTGGCAGTAGTCGGGTAGCTCGCCGACTTTGGTGTAGTGCAGGGACCGGTAGAAGGCCTCGGCACCGGAGCCGGCCTCGGTGTCCAGGTACAGCAGGCCGCGCTTGTGCTGGCGGGCGGCGAGCTCCAGGGCGTTCATCAATTGTTGTCCCAGGCCATGGCGGCGGGCACTGCTGTGCACCAGCAACTTTTGCACCTCGGCGCGGTTCAGGCCGTTGGCTTTCTGGCACAGCGCCAATTGCACGCTGGCGACCACTTGTTCTTCGCGCACCACTACCCACAGCAGCAGGCTGGCGTCTTCGATACCGGCTTGCACGCCGTTCAGGTACTCGCGGGCCTGGGTCTCATCGAAGTCGGCCATAAAGCCCACCGATGCGCCATGCTGCACTGCGTCCAGCAACAGCTCGATCAAGCCCAGGCGGTAATGGGCAAAACTTTCCGCATTGACGCGACGCAGGTGTGCAGCGCTCATCGATCTCACTCCTTGGGCGGTTTGGCGCCCTGATTCAATGTCAGTTGCATAAAGGTCAGGTCCAGCCAGCGGCCGAACTTGATGCCCACTTGGGGCATCTGCCCGGTGGTGATGAAACCCAGGCGTTCATGCAGGCGGATCGAGGCCAGGTTGCCGCTTTCAATGGCCGCGACCATGACGTGCTTGCCGCGGCTGCGGGCGCGCTCGATCAGGGCCAGCATCAGCTGCGGGCCGAGGCCTTTGCCGCGCTGGTCATTGCGCACGTACACCGAGTGTTCGACGCTGTAGCGAAAGCCCTCGAAGGGGCGCCAGTCGCCGAACGAGGCGTAGCCGGTGACTTCATCGTTTTCCACCGCCACCAGGATCGGGTACTGCTGCGCCTGGCGTGCGCTGAACCAGGCCTGGCGGTTGGCCAGGTCCACCGGTTGCTCGTTCCAGATTGCCGTGGTGTTGAGCACCGCGTCGTTGTAGATAGCGCGGATCGCCGGCAGGTCGTGTTCGGTTGCATCACGAATCATCGCTGCACCTTACGCAATGGGTTGATGAACGGTGACCAGCTTGGTGCCGTCCGGGAAGGTGGCCTCCACCTGGATATCCGGGATCATTTCCGGGATGCCTTCCATCACCTGTTCGCGGCTGAGCAGGGTGGTGCCGTAGTGCATCAGGTCGGCCACGGTGCGGCCATCGCGGGCGCCTTCCATCAGGGCGGCGGAGATATAGGCGATGGTTTCCGGGTAGTTGAGCTTCACACCGCGCGCCAGTCGCCGTTCGGCGACCAGGCCTGCGGTGAAGATCAGCAGCTTGTCTTTTTCCCGTGGGGTCAGGTCCATGGTTCAAGGTCCTTTAAATGCATTCTTAAATACAATGAAGATCGAGTGTGGGAGGGGGCTTGCCCCCGATTGGGGTGTGTCAGGCACTGCATCTGTTACTGACCCACCGCCATCGGGGGCAAGCCCCCTCCCACATTTTGATCTTCATGTGCTCCAGATTCGTGGTGCGACTGCTTCGCGGCCCAGCAGCGCCGGGCGCAACAACCGCCATAAATCAATCAACCACCCCCGCGCCAGCAGCGCTTCACTGGCCAAACAACGCGCCACCAGCAACCCGGGCAATTGGGTCAAGTCGCCGCGCACCGCGTGTGGCAGTGAGCGGCATTGTTCGAGCAATTGGGGATCGATTTCACCGGTCACCAGCAACGTGGCGAACACCGGTTGCCCGTCCAACCCGATGGGCGAATCCAGCAAGCCATCGGCGCCCACAATGCGCTGGCGCTCATGCCAGAGCAACTGGCCGTCGCGGCGAATATCCAGGTGCGATTGAAAGTGCCCGAGGTCGAAGCGCTCGTCACTGGCGGGGCGTCCGAGGGCGACCACATCCCAGTAGAACAGCCGCGCATCGCCTTGCAGGTCGATGCGCGTGGTGAGCTCGGCCTGGGCCGCGCTGAACACGATGGTTTCCTGGGGCAGCCATTCCAGCGTCGCGCCGGCCTCGACGGTCAACTCGACGTGCTGAAATGCCGGGCCGCCGGCGCGGTACCACTTGGCTGCGCCGGGGCTGGTCAACTGCGCCCAGGCACCGGCGCCGACGTGGGCGCTGATGTCCAGGCGATCGCCACCGGCAATTCCGCCGGGCGGGTGCACGATGATGTGCTGGCACACCTCGGGGCCTTCGGCATACAGGTGCTTTTGCACCCGCAGCGGGCCAAGGTGACGGCGCATGACCGGGCGCGTGGTGTCGCCGAAACGCGCATAGCCCAGTTCCAGCTCGGCGTGCCAGCTGGGGGTGAACAGGGCAGGGGAAACGGGCAGGTTCATGGCTGAGTGCTTATCGTCAGGAGGCTACAGATTAGATGGTTACGAGACCGCGTACACCCTCGCTTTCCATATTTTCACCACGGCCCTGCTGCACGATTTCGCCGCGTGACATCACCAGGTACTGGTCGGCCAGTTCGGCGGCAAAATCATAGAACTGCTCCACCAGCAGAATCGCCATATCACCACGGTCGGCGAGTTGCTTGATGACGGCGCCGATTTCCTTGATCACTGATGGCTGGATACCTTCGGTGGGTTCGTCGAGGATCAACAGGCGCGGACGGCTGGCCAGGGCGCGGCCAATCGCCAACTGCTGCTGCTGACCACCGGACAAGTCGCCGCCGCGTCGATGCTTCATTTGCAGCAGTACCGGAAACAGTTCGTAGATGAAGGCGGGCACTTCCCTGGCTTGCGCGCCTGGGAAGCGCGAAAGGCCCATCAGCAGGTTTTCTTCCACGGTCAGGCGCGCGAAAATCTCGCGCCCTTGCGGCACATAAGCGATCCCGGCATGCACACGCTGATGCGGCTTGAAACCGGTGATAGGTTTGCCTTCCCAGTTCACTGCGCCTTCCTTGGCCGGCAGCAGGCCCATCAGGCACTTGAGCAGGGTGGTCTTGCCCACGCCGTTGCGCCCGAGCAGGCAGGTGACTTCGCCGATCTTCACATCGAAGGACAGCCCGCGCAGGATGTGGCTACCGCCGTAATACTGGTGCAGCTTGTCGACTTGCAGCATTCCAAAAACCTCCTCAATGATCGTTCCCACGCGGAGCGTGGGAACGATCAACGTCCTAAATACACCTCGATCACCCGCTCATTTTCCTGCACCTGTTCCAGCGACCCTTCGGCCAATACGCTGCCCTGGTGCAACACGGTGACGTGGTCGGCAATCGAGCCGACAAAGCCCATGTCGTGCTCCACCACCATCAACGAATGCTTGCCGGCCAGGCGCTTGAACAGTTCGGCGGTGAATTCGGTTTCGGCGTCGGTCATGCCCGCCACCGGCTCATCCAGCAGCAGCAATTGCGGGTCCTGCATCAGCAGCATGCCGATTTCGAGGAACTGCTTCTGGCCGTGGGACAGCAAACCGGCGGGCCGATGCACCGAGGCGGTGAGGCGGATGGTGTCGAGCACTTCATCAATGCGGTCTTTCTGCTCGCCACTCAGGCGTGCGCGCAGGCTGGCCCACACCGACTTGTCGGTCTTCTGCGCCAGCTCCAGGTTTTCGAACACGCTCAACGCCTCGAACACGGTCGGCTTCTGGAACTTGCGACCGATGCCGGCCTGGGCGATCTGCACCTCGCTCATGCCGGTCAAGTCCAGGGTTTCGCCGAACCAGGCGTTGCCGTGGCTGGGCCGGGTCTTGCCGGTGATCACGTCCATCAGCGTGGTCTTGCCCGCGCCGTTGGGGCCGATGATGCAGCGCAGTTCACCGACGCCGATGTAGAGGTTGAGGTCGTTGAGCGCCTTGAAACCGTCGAAGCTGACGCTGATGTCTTCCAGGGTCAGGATGGTGCCGTGGCGCGTATTCAGGCCCTTGCCGGCCGCCTGGCCGATACCGATCGCATCGCGGCCGCTGCCTGCGTCGAAAATAGGTTCAAGCATGACGTTCCTCATTTCTTCAACAGGCCGATAACGCCCTTGGGCAGGTACAGCGTGACGATGATGAACAGCGCCCCGAGGAAGAACAGCCAGTACTCAGGGAAGGCCACCGTGAACCAGCTCTTCATGCCGTTCACCACCCCGGCGCCGAGCAGTGGGCCGATCAGCGTGCCACGCCCGCCCAGGGCCACCCACACGGCGGCTTCGATGGAGTTGGTCGGCGACATTTCGCCGGGGTTGATGATGCCCACCTGCGGCACATACAGCGCGCCCGCCAAGCCGCACAACACTGCGCTCAACACCCACACGAACAGCTTGAAGCCACGCGGGTCATAGCCGCAGAACATCAGGCGGTTTTCCGCGTCACGCAGTGCGGTGAGCACGCGGCCGAATTTGCTGCGGGCCAGGCGCCAGCCGATGTACAGGCTGGCCACCAGCAGCAGTACCGTGGCCACGAACAACACCGCCCGCGTGCCAGGTTCAGTGATGCCAACGCCGAGGATGCTGCGGAAATTGGTAAAGCCGTTATTGCCGCCAAACCCGGTTTCATTGCGAAAGAACAACAGCATCCCGGCAAAGGTCAGGGCTTGGGTCATGATCGAGAAATACACGCCCTTGATCCGCGAGCGGAAAGCGAAAAAGCCGAACACCAGTGCCAGCAAGCCCGGCGCCAGGACCACCAGGCACAGCGCCCACCAAAAATGTTGGGTGCCCACCCAGTACCAGGGCAATTCGGTCCACGACAGAAATGTCATGAACGCCGGCAACTCATCGCCCGATGCCTGGCGCATCAGGTACATGCCCATGGCATAACCACCGAGGGCGAAGAACAGGCCGTGGCCGAGGGACAACATGCCGGCGTAACCCCACACCAGGTCCAGCGCCAGTGCGACGATGGCATAGCAGAGAATCTTGCCGACCAGCGTCAAGGTATAGGCCGACACATGCAGCGGGTTTTCCGGCGACAGCAGCGAACCCAAGGGCAGAGCCAGCAGCAGCAACAGGATCACCGCGCCCACTGCAATCGTCACCTTGGGGCCGGCCTTTTGCGTGGCCGTTAGCATCAATGGCTGATTCATCAGTCGATCACCCGTCCTTTCAGTGCGAAGAGTCCCTGCGGGCGTTTCTGGATAAACAGAATGATCAGCGCAAGGATCAAAATCTTGCCGAGCACCGCACCGATCTGCGGCTCCAGGATCTTGTTGGCGATCCCCAGGCCAAAGGCGGCCGTCACGCTGCCGGCCAACTGGCCGACACCGCCCAACACCACCACCAGGAATGAGTCGATGATGTAGCTCTGGCCCAGGTCCGGGCCGACGTTGCCGACCTGGCTCAGCGCCACGCCGCCCAGCCCCGCGATGCCGGAGCCGAGGCCGAAGGCAAGCATGTCCACCCGCCCCGTGGGCACGCCGCAGCAGGCCGCCATGTTGCGGTTCTGGGTGACGGCGCGCACGTTGAGGCCCAGGCGCGTCTTGTTCAGCAGCAGCCAGGTCAACACCACCACGAACAGGGCGAATGCAATGATCACGAGACGGTTGTACGGCAGCACCAGGTTGGGCAGCACTTGAATGCCGCCGGACAACCATTGTGGGTTGGACACTTCAACGTTCTGCGCACCGAACACCAGGCGCACCAACTGAATCAGCATCAGGCTGATGCCCCAGGTGGCGAGCAGGGTTTCCAATGGCCGGCCATACAGGTGACGAATCACCGTGCGCTCCAGCGCCATGCCGATGGCGGCAGTGACGAAGAACGCCACCGGCACGGCGATCAGCGGGTAGAACTCAATGGCCTGGGGCACGTAGCGCTGCATCAGCAACTGCACCACGTAGGTGGAATAGGCGCCGAGCATCAGCATCTCGCCGTGGGCCATATTGATCACGCCAAGCAGGCCGAAGGTGATCGCCAGGCCCAGGGCCGCGAGCAATAGAATCGAGCCCAGGGACATACCGCTGAAGGCCTGGCCGAGGATCTCACCGAACATCAACTTGCGTTTGACCTGGGCCAGGCTGGTTTCGGCGGCGGTGTGCACGGCGGCATCGGTTTCGACGCCGGGCGCGAGCAAGGCTTCCAGGCGCGTGCGGGCCAGCGGGTCGCCGGTGCTGCCGAGCAAGCGCACCGCGGCCAGGCGCACCACCGGGTCGGTGTCGACCAATTGCAGGTTGGCCAGGGCCAGGCTGAGGGCGCTGTGCACCTCCTCATCGGTTTCGGCGGCGACCTGCTGGTCGAGGAATTTCAGTTGCGCAGGCACTGCGCTTTTTTGCAGGGTGCGGGCGGCGCTCAAGCGCACCTTGGGGTCGGCGGCGAGCAATTGCTGGCTGGCTTGTACATTGTCGATCAGGCCGCGCAGACGGTTGTTCAGGCGCAGGGTTTTGGTTTCGCCGTTGAGCGTGAGCTGGCCTTGCTGCAGGGCGTCCACCAGCTCGATGCGCGCAGGGTCGGGGTTGGCGGCCCACGCTTGAAGGAGTTTGGCTTGCTGCACCGGGTTGGCGGCAAGGAAGTCGTCGGCGTCGCTGGCGTGTGCGGCCAAAGGCAGCAACAGCAGCAATGCCAGGAAGCAGCGTTGGAGGGCAGTGGGCATACACAATGTCCTGATCATGCGGGGACAGTGTGGGAGGGGGCTTGCCCCCTCCCACATTTTTAGCCTGTGGTGGGGCTTCAGTTGCTCTTCACCGCATAGTCCGGCTTCTTGTCATTGCCCGGAATGTACGGGCTCCACGGCTGCGCCCGAATCGGCGCTTCGGTCTGCCACACCACCGAGAACTGCCCGTCGGCCTGGATCTCGCCGATCATCACCGGCTTGTGCAGGTGGTGGTTGGTCTTGTCCATGGTCAGGGTGAAGCCCGACGGCGCGGCGAAGGTCTGGCCGGCCAGGGCTTCACGCACTTTGTCGACGTCGGTGGACTTGGCCTTCTCCGCCGCCTGGGCCCACATATGGATGCCTACGTAGGTAGCTTCCATCGGGTCGTTGGTCACGGCTTTGTCCGCGCCCGGCAGGTTGTGTTTCTTGGCGTAGGCTTTCCAGTCGGCGACGAATTTCTGGTTCACCGGGTTCTCCACCGACTGGAAGTAGTTCCACGCCGCCAGGTTGCCCACCAGCGGCTTGGTGTCGATGCCGCGCAGTTCTTCTTCACCCACGGAGAATGCCACCACCGGTACATCGGTCGCCTTCAGGCCCTGATTGGCCAGTTCCTTGTAGAACGGCACATTGGAGTCGCCATTCACGGTGGAAATCACTGCGGTCTTGCCGCCGGCGGAGAACTTCTTGATGTTGGCGACGATGGTCTGGTAATCGCTGTGGCCGAACGGGGTGTAGACCTCTTCGATGTCCTTGTCCGCCACGCCTTTGGCATGCAGGAACGAGCGCAGGATCTTGTTGGTGGTGCGCGGGTACACGTAGTCGGTGCCGAGCAGGAAGAAACGCTTGGCGCTGCCGCCTTCCTCGCTCATCAAATATTCAACCGCCGGGATCGCCTGCTGGTTGGGTGCCGCACCGGTATAGAACACGTTCGGCGACATTTCCTCGCCTTCGTATTGCACCGGGTAGAACAGCAGGCCATTGAGTTCTTCGAACACCGGCAATACCGATTTGCGCGACACCGAGGTCCAGCAGCCGAACACCACCGCGACCTTGTCCTGGGTCAGCAACTGCCGGCCTTTTTCCGCGAACAGCGGCCAGTTCGACGCCGGGTCCACCACCACCGGCTCAAGCATCTTGCCGTTCACACCGCCCTTGGCGTTAATCTCGTCGATGGTCATCAGCGCCATGTCTTTAAGCGAGGTTTCGGAGATCGCCATGGTCCCGGACAACGAGTGCAGGATGCCGACCTTGATGGTCTCGGCGGCCTGGACGGTCCAGGTCAAGCCCATGGCCGCAATGGATGCCGACAGGGTGAATGCCTTGATCAAACTGCGACGCTTCATAGTGCGATCTCCGTGAACTCAACAAGGGTGTGAGGGACAAGTTGAGCAGGGGATTGCAAGCGCTGTGCCGAGTCGCCAAACCCCATGAAATGCTTGGTTTGCCCGCGCTTTTGCAGGCGTGACGCACCAGGAAATGGCAGGCGCAAGTGTCGGTGCGTGGCGGTGCGCTACAACGGGGCGCGCTCAGCGTCTGCGCATCAAGCCGATAAAAAACAGCCCGCCAATCGCTGCCGTCGCCACGCCAATCGGCAGGTCTTCAGGGGCGATCAGCGTGCGTGCCGCGACGTCGACCCATACCAGGAACACACTGCCCAGCAGCACGCACACCGGCAGCAAGCGCCGGTGCTCGGCGCCTACCAGACGCCGGGCGATGTGCGGCACCATCAGGCCGACAAAGCCGATGGAGCCGCTGATCGACACCAGCACGCCGGTCATCAGCGACGCGATCAAAAACACCTTGAGCCGCACGTTGCGTGCGTTCAGGCCCAGGGTCACGGCGGTCTGTTCGCCGGCCATCAGGGCATTGAGCGGGCGCGCCATGCCCGACAGCAGCGCCAACCCAAGCACCACCGTGGCGGCGGGAATCGCCAGCAGTTCCCAGCGCGCCAGCCCCAGGCCTCCGAGCATCCAGAACATCACCGCTGAGGCGGCGCGGTGGTCGCCCATGAACAGCAGCAGGTTGGCCACCGCCATCATCACGAATGACACCGCCACGCCGCACAGCAGCAGGCGATCACTTTCCAGGCGGCCATTGCGACTGGCCACGGCCAGCACCACCAGCATGCTCAGCAGCGCGCCGATAAAGGCCGCAATGGGCAGGGTCAGCAGGCCGATGACTTCGCCCACATGCAGCACCACGATCACCGCACCGAGGGTGGCGCCGGAGGTCACGCCGAGCAAATGTGGATCGGCCAACGGGTTACGCGTCACGGCCTGCAACACCGCGCCGATCAACGCCAGCCCGGCGCCCACCAAGGCGCCGAGCAGCATGCGCGGCACGCGGATCAGCCAGACGATATGTTCCTGGCCCGCGCTCCAATCCACCTCACCGATGCCGCACGTCTTGTGCAGCAGGATCCGCCACACTACGTCCACCGGCACCCGCGCCGAGCCGAACCCCAGCGAGATCACGCAGGAGATCAGCAAAAACGCGCCCAGGGCACTCAGCAGCAAGGCGTAGCGACGGTCGATCATTCGCCGTGGAACCCCTTGGCCAGGGCTTGCACCGCCAGCACGTTGTCGATACCCGGCGTGGCCTGCACGTACGGGATCACGATAAAGCGCTGATTCCTGATGGCGTCCACCGATTGCAGGGCCGGGTTATCGAGCAGGAATTGCTCTTTCTGCTTGGCCGTGATTTCGCTGTAGTCGACGATCACGATCACCTGCGGGTTGCGCTCCACCACGGTTTCCCAGTTGACCCGGGTCCAGCTGGCGTCGACGTCGTCGAGGATATTGCGCCCGCCAGCGGCGTCGATTAACGCGTGTGGCATGCCCAGGCGTCCTGACGTCATGGCGCGGTCTTCGCCGCTGTCGTAAAGAAACACCCGTGGCTTGTCGGCGGGCAGGTCTTTTTGTACCTCGGCCACCTGCGCCTGCATCTGGGCGATCAGCGCGTTGGCACGGTCTTGCACGTCGAAAATCTTGCCCAGGTTGCGCAGGTCGTTATAGGTGTCTTCCAGTGTGGCGGCGGGGCGCTTCATCACGAACGCACACGACTCGGTCAGCTCATACACGTTGATACCCAAGGGCTGCAGGGTGTGCGGCGTGAGGTCGCCGCCCACGCGCATGCCGTAGTCCCAACCGGCGAAGAAGAAATCCACGTTGGCATTGAGCAAGGTTTCCACCGACGGGTACTTGCTCGCCAGCTCCGGCAGGCCGTCGAGGATCGCGGCCATGTCCGGCGGCACTGACTTCCAGCCCGTCACGCCACTGTAGCCGGCCATGTGTGGCTTGAGGCCCAGGGCGAGCATCATTTGGGTCATGTTGATGTCGTGGCTGACCGCGTGTTGCGGGGCTTGCTGGAAGGTCACGTCGCGGTTGCAGCTCTTGATGGTCAGCGGGTAATGGGTGGCTTCGGCGAGCGCTTGTTCAGTGGCGAACATCAGGGCGAGAGACAGCAGGGCGCGCAGGATCATGGTTGGGTTATCCAGGTGATTCGGGGGTAGCCGGACAAGGGATGGGTGTCGATCAGGGCTTGGACGCCAAACACGTCGCGCAGCAACGCGGCGGTCAGCACTTCATGGGGCGTACCGCTGGCGACGATGCGCCCGTGATGGATCACGTACAGGCGATCACAGAACGCGGCGGCCAGGTTCAGGTCGTGGATGCTGGCCAGGGTGCCGATGTTCAACTGCTTGACCAGCCTTAACAGCTCCAGCTGATAGCGCGGGTCGAGGTGGTTGGTCGGCTCATCGAGGATCAGCAGTTGCGGTTGCTGGGCCAGGGCGCGAGCCAGGATGACGCGCTGCTTTTCACCGCCCGAGAGGGTGGCGAACGCATGGTCTGAGAAACCCTGCATCCCCACCGACTGCAGTGCGTTGCGGATCAGTTGCTGGTCGTGCTGGGTGTCGCTGTCGAACAACCCCTTGTGGGGCGTGCGGCCCATGGCGACCACTTCATCCACGCGCAAGCCGAACGCGTCGGGGAATTCCTGCAGCACCACCGCGATGCGTTGCGCACACCACTTGGCGCTTTGCTTCCAGACGTTCTGGTGCTCAAGCGTTACGTCGCCGCGCTCCGGCCGGGTGAATCGATAGGCGCAACGCAACAGGCTGGTCTTGCCGCTGCCGTTAGGCCCGATCAGGCCGACAAACTCCCCGGCAGCGACCTGCAGGCCGGCGTCATGCAGTTGGAACCGGTGAAGGCAGTGGTCGTGGCCGGGTGGAGTCCAGGCCAGGTCGGTGAGGGTGAGCGAGGTCATTAAAAGGTGTAGTCGGCAGTAATGAACAGGGAACGAGGTACACCCAGAATCCACTGCTGCCCATCGTTGTACTGGCTGATGGCATAAGTGCGATCGAACAGGTTGTTGAGTTGCAGGCCCAGTGTGGTGTTGCGCATGGCGTTCCACGACAGCGTCGCATCGACCACGGTGTAGCTCGGCAACTCGCTCTGGTTGGCCATGTCGGCATACCGTGCATCGACGTAACGCACACCGGCACCGGCACGCACGTTGTCGGTCACGGCCTTGCTCAGCCACAGGTTGGCGGTGCGGCGCGGCACGTCCACTGGGCGGTTGCCGTCGCGCGACACCTGCACGCCGCCGACGTCCTGTTTGAAGTCGTCATACTGCGCTCGCACGAGGGCGGCGTTGGCTTGCAACTGCCAGGCGTGAGGCAGTTGCAGGTCGAGGCTGGCCTCCAGGCCGTTGGAAGATTGTTGGCCGACTTGCTGTTTGAACCCCGGGACGCCCGGCACGTCCGTCAGCAGCTTATCCTTGACGATGTGGTAGGCCGCCAGGGTCCATTCACCCCGTGCGTCCCAGAATGCTTGCTTGATACCGACCTCGGTCTGCCTGGCAGTGGACAGGTCGAACTGCTGCTGGCTCGGGCTCAGGGAAATCAACCCGCCGACGCCGTCGGTGCTGGTGGCGTACTGGCCGTAGACCGAAGTCTGCGGGGTGATCGCGTAGACCAGTCCGGCTTTCCAGTTATTGCCGGTGAGGGTTTTGTCGGATTGGCCACCGGTGCGCAGATCGTCGCGGTCGATGTGCGCGTAGTCGCGGCGGATGCCGGTGACCAGAGCGAGTTTATCCGTGAGTTGCAGGCGGTTTTCCGCGAAGCCGGCCACCGTCCTGGTGGTGGTGGCGAACACCGGTTTGAACGGGTCCTGGCTGGCAAATGGCGCAGGCGCCGGGTGATACAGGTCGACGGGTTGGCCGGTTTGCGCCACGTCATTAAACGGCGTGTTGCTCGCCAGGCGGAAGCGAATGCGGTTGTATTCCACGCCCGCCACGGTCTGGCTGTCGAGGCCGAACAGGGTGTGCTTGAAGGTGAAGGTCTGGCGGTCGCCCACCTGTTCCTGATCGTGCTTGATCCCGAAGTTGCCGCTGCGGGTCAGTTGGCCGTTGGTGAAGTTGTAGTTCTCGGCGTTCTGCCAGCGACGCTGGTTTTTCAGGTAGTACAGCTCGTTGGTGGCGCTGACGTTATCGCTCGGTTGCCACTCGCTGGTCAGGCGTGTCCACTGATCGTTGTAGTGCTGAGTGTCGTTGCTGACGTTGTAGTTCTTGTCGCGCAGGCCCTTGTGCAACTGGCCGTTGATCAGGGGCGTGCCGAAGTAGTTTTGTGGGCGCTGGTCGCCGTAGTCACTGGCCAGGGTGAAGCTCAGGTTGTCGGCCGCCTGCCAGCGCAGGGCGCCGCTGATGAAGTCGCTGCTGGCGTCGCCACGGTCGATGAAACCGTTGCTGCGCAGGCGGTTGAGGTTCAGGCGGTAGCTCAGGGTATCGGTCAGTGAGCCGCCACTGTCCAGGGCTTGTTGCTGGCGGTCGTAGGAACCGTAGCCGAGGCGGATGCGGTTTTCGATCGCGCCCGTGAAAGGCTTTTTCGGGACCGTATTGACCACCGCGCCGGTAGCGCCTTCGCCGTACAGCACCGAGGCCGGGCCGCGCAGCACGTCCACCCGTTCCACCGCCCAGGTGTCCACCGGGAAGGTCGAGGTGCCCATTCCGGTGTACATGCGGTTCCCGTCGTACAGTTGCATCACCGAGCTTTGGCCGGTAAAGCCACGGGCTTGCAGCGAGGTGCCGCCGTCGCCCGGGGTGCCGGTGCGGGTGATGCCGGTGGCGCGGGAGATGGCGTCCTGCACGCTGGCGTCGCCACGTGCTCGGATCTGCGCGCCGGTCTGGCTTTCTACGCTGCCGGGAGTTTGCATCGCCGTCAGGTTCAGGCGCGAACCGGCGGTAGTCGGCGTATTGAGCTCCACGCGTTCGTTATCGACTGCCGGTGCCGTGATGGCGCTCTCGGGCAGGGTCATGGCCTGGGCGTTGGTATGCAGGGCGAGCAGGCACAGGCCGCACGCTAGGGAGTTGTTCATCGGTCGATTCAATCGCTTCTTGAAGGGGGCTCGCCGCAGGGCGCGGCGAGCAACGATAACGCAGAAAGTGTTATAAGTTAACATTTATTGGCTGCGCGACAACAGTCGCGCAAGGCTACACAAGCCCGCAGCGTCGGGCATCTCGCCTGTTTCATGCTTAACCTGAGGCAGATTCACCTTGGGCAAAAAAGCGTGACAGCACCAGGCGATCCAGCGCCCACACCAGGATCAACGATGCGCCCACCAACGGGAAAATGATCGCCAGCGCGAGCATGATCACCATCGCGGTTTTCCACTTCGGCACGTCATGACGCAGCGGCGGCACACCCAGCCCGCCCTGTGGCCGACGCTTCCACCAGATCACCACGCCACTCACCGCGCTGAGCAGGATCATCAGGCAAATCACCAGCACGATCAGTTGGTTGATCCAGCCGAACATCTTGCCTTCGTGCAACATCACGCCGGTCTCGGTGGCGCGTGCGACCAGGTTGTAATGCGCCCAACGCACATCGGCCAGGACCTTGCCGGTGTACTGGTCCACATGCAGGGTGGCGTCATTGCGCGGGTCGTTGGCGAACACCGCGACGGTGAATACCCCTGTGGCGGTGGTGGGGAAGGTGATGCTGTAGCCGGGCTCGACCTTGCGCGCATTGGCCAGGTCGACCACCTGTTGCAGGCGCACGGTCGGCGCGGCGGGGCCTGGATGCATGGCGCCGTGGTTCATGTGTTCGGCGTGGTCGCCGGACATCGGCATCGGCGTGTTTTCCAGGGCCCAGGGCACGGTCTGTTGGGTGGCCGTGTTGAGCACGCGTGCCTGCTGGTCGGACTGCGGCACGTTGTTCCACATCGCCGCCGGAAAAGTGTTCCACAGGGCGGCGTATTGCTTGCCCCAGAAGCCGGTCCAGGTCATGCCGCTGAGCAGCATCACCAGCAAAAACGCTGCGCCCCAGAAACCGGCGACGGCGTGCAGGTCGCGCCAGAACACGCGGCCACGGCGGTTGAGTCGGGGCCACAATACGCCGGCCGATGACTTGCCGCGTGGCCACCACAGGTACAGGCCGGACACCACCAGCATTACGCCCCAGCCGGCGGCGAGCTCTATCAGGCGGTCGCCGGTGGTGCCGATCATCAACTCGCCGTGCAGGGCGCGGGCGATGGCTTGCAGGTTGTATTTGGCGTCCTGCTCACCCAGGACGGTGCCGCGATACGGGTCGACGAATACCGTCACTTCGCGTCCATCGTGTTGCATCACGAACTGCGCGCTGCTGGTGGCATCGACGGGCGGCAGGTACTTGCTGATCGCCGCCTGGGGGTAGGCGGCTTTGGCGCGTTGCAACTGCTCGTCGGCGCTCAGCGCGTGTTCGGCGGCGGGAACGCTGAGCAGATGGCCGTACATCAGCGGGTCGAGCTGGGGTTTGAACAGGTAGATGATGCCGGTCAGGGCCAGCAGCACCATGAAGGGGGCTACGAAGAGGCCGGCGTAGAAGTGCCAGCGCCAGGCCAGGTTGTAGAAGGAGATCTTTGGTGTGCTCATCAGGGGCTCCGCAAGGCTTTTGATTTTTTGTGTCGGTTACACCGCTATCGGGGGCAAGCCCCCTCCCACATTGGATTGGGTTCACATAGTTGGATTTGGGAACCCGGTCAAGTGTGGGAGGGGGCTTGCCCCCGATGCTGTTAGAAGCTCATATCCACCTTGGTCCAGAGCGTACGCCCCGGTTCCTTGATGGCCTGCGGGTCGCTTGCCGGGTAACCGAACCCGGCATTCCCCGCCAGGTTCAAATGCTCGGCGTATGCCTTGCCAAACAGGTTGTCGACCCCGCTGCTGACCTTGAAGTGTTTATTGATGCGGTACGCGGCATTGAGCGAGAACACGCCAAAACCGCCGCTCGTGTCGTAGTCCTTGCCGACCACGTTGCCGTTGTTCGGGTCGATGCGGTTCTGCGCCGCGACCACGCGCCACAACGCGCCGGCACTCCAATCGTCCTGGCTGTAGGTCAGGCCCAGGCGCGCATCCAGCGGCGGCATCTGCGGCAGGGCTTTGCCGTCGCTGCTGTTCTTGCCCCAGGCGTAGGCCAGGCTGGCATCGGCTTTCCAGTGAGTGGTCAGCTTGTACGCCGCGCCCAGTTCACCGCCCATGATGCGTGCGTCGACATTGCGTGCCTGGGAAGTGGTGCCCATCATCCCGGGCCGGTAGTCGAACAGGATGAAGTCGCGCACCTGGCCGACATAAGCCGAGGCCCAGGCGTCAAGGTTGGCGGTTTTGTACTGCGCGCCAACATCCAGCTGGGTGGTCTTCTCCGGCTTAACGCCGTCGAAGGCATTCACCGAGCCGGCCGTGCCGGTGTTGGGGGAGAACAGTTCCCAGTAGTCCGGGAAACGTTCAGCGTGACCCAGGCCCGCATAAACGGTAGTGGGCGTGTCCGCAAGATCATGCTCATAGCGCACGAAGCCCGAGGGCAAGGTGTCTGCGCGGGTGGCGTCGGCGGTGGGGTTGGCGCGGCTCATCATTGCCGAGCCGGTGCGTTGGCGAAAATCCCTGGCCGAGGCACGGTCCAGGCGGGCGCCGGTGATCAGGCGGTCAGTGTCGGCGGCGTACCAGGTCAGTTCACTGAACACGCCGTAGTTGTGAAAGTCGGCGTCCTTGCTGCGCGGCAGGTCCTTGTAGGTGTCGATGCCCATGCTGCTGCGCGCGCGGTGTTCGTTGGTCTGTGCGTCCAGGCCGCCGATCAGTTGCACATCGGCCCAGCGCCAGGTCGCCTTGATCCGCCCACCGAGGGTGCGCCGGTCGACGTTGGAGGCCATGGGCCCGGCCATCATGCCGGTGCCCGAGGGGACGCGCAGGCTGTAGTTGTCCATGACGTGGTCGGCGTAGTTGTAGTAGACCTGGGCCTCGACTTTGTCCAGCACCTCGCCGATGTTGGACTTTTCGAAACGCAGGCCGAGGCTTTCGCGCAGGAACTGCGAGCCGTCCATGCCGCGCCCGGCATAGCGCGCTTCGCCATCGCCACGGCCGGCGGTGAGTTCCAGCAGGGTGTCGGCGTCGGGGGTGAAACCGACGGCCACATCGCCATTCCACTTGTCATAACGCGAGGCCACGCGGTCGTTGTTGCCGTCCTTGTAGTCGTCGGCATGGGCCTGGTTGCCGATCACCCGCACATAGCCCAACGGCCCTCCGGCAGCGGCATCGATGACCTTGTCGAAACGCCCGTTGGAGCCGGCCAGCACACTGGCATTGACCCGCGTGCCCAGCTCGCCGAACTGCTCGGGCTCGCGCTCGAACAGGATCGTACCGGCTGACGCACCGGGGCCCCAGAGCACGGTTTGCGGGCCTTTGATCACGGTGAGCTTGTCGTAGGTTTCCGGCGAGATATACGAGGTGGGCGCATCCATGCGGCCCGGGCAGGCGCCGAGCAGCATGCCGCCGTTGGTAAGGATATTCAGGCGCGAGCCGAACATGCCGCGCAACACCGGGTCACCGTTGGTGCCGCCGTTGCGCACCAGGGCGAAGCCGGGGATGGTCTTGAGGTAATCGCCGCCATCGCTGGCGGGCACCGGCTGGCGTGGATCCTTGGGGTGGGTGACAACGGTGAGCGGCGAGCTGGGGGCGATCGCGGTGACGACCGTGGGGCTCAGCTCGTGTTCGTCAGCATGGGCGTGTGGTGCAAGCAGCGCGCCGCACAGAACGGCGAAAACCGGGGCAGCGCCCAATCGGGTGTCAGCAGAAAACCTGGACATGAAAAATTCCATCAATCAGTCGTAAACAACACGGCCAGCAGCCTGCGGCTGTCTGTTTGAAGTCGGCCGGGGTGAAGTAGCGCGGTGAAGGGCTTACGACGCGATGGGCGGCGCACGACTGCGCGCGCCGGGGAAGATGCTCTGCCGGGCATGACCCAGGCGCGGGGTGGGAATGAGCGCGTTGGCGGGCGGCGGGGTGCCGAGGGTGATGTAGGAGACGCTGCCGGGCAGGGCGGGGCAACTGAACAGCAGGCTGCAATAGCCGCATTTTTCCCAGAGGACATGATGTTCGTCGGGGGCTTTGCTCGGCTTGGGCTCGCCGTGGCACGCGGGCATGTCCATGGACATACCGGCGTGATGATCCATCGGCATCGCCTGGGAAATCAGCGGACCGATAAAGATCATCAACATGGCGAACAGGCTGACCCAACTGCCGCGCATCAAGCGGCGGCGTGGAGACAACCTGGCGCTGCGGGCGCCCATCGGGGGAGTCCTACTGGGCGTGCTTATGCTCGTGAGCGGTCATCGGTGGCGACTTCTGAACCGATACGTTCACCTCGACCTTGCCGGCTTTTTCAAACGTCAGGGTCAGTGGGAATTGCTTGCCATCGGCCAACAGGCTGCGGTCCTTGAGGCCCAGCAGCATCACGTGATAGGCCATCGGCGCGAACGTCAGCTCGCCCTTGGCCGGTACGGCAACGCTGGGCACTTGCTGCATCTTCATCAAGTCGCCCTGCATCACATGCTCATGCAGCTCGGCTTTCTCGGCCACGCTGGTTTCAACGCCGAGCAGGCGATCCGGGGCAGTCCCGGTGTTATGAATCACAAAGTACGCCGCGACCGTGGGCGCATTCGGTGGCAACTCCTGGGACCAGGGGTCGCTGACCAACAGGTCACCGGCCTTGTAGTCCTCGGCATTGGCGGCACTGAACACCGGCAGCAGCAACGCCGCCAGAAGCAGGGAAGATTTAAGCATGGCAGTTCTCCGGAACGGTTCTAAACGCAGTTCACTTGCGAAGACGATCAGACCGTTGGAGAGGCGCGGGGGTTGAGGCTCGGCCATTGCCGGCGCGGGGCGGGATTGCGCAACACGCGCGGCGGCAGGCTCTGCAGCGCTTGCTGGCGCGTCACATACAACTGCGGCACATGCCCCGGCAACGCCACCCACGGCGCCGAGCCCGAGCAACACCAGCAATGCTGCATGGCGGAGTGATCGTCCGGCGCTGCCGGGATTTCCAACTGGCCCAGTGCAATGGCCTGCAGGCTGGCGCCATTGGACGAACAGAACCCACCCCACAGCAGGCGCTTGACCGGGTCATCGGTCTGCTGCATCGCACTGGCCAGCGGCATGGCAAACGCATTGAACAGCACTGCAAGGCAGGCGATCCAGGCAATTGCAAAGCGTTGACGGGCCATGGCGGATAATCCGTAGGGTTAAACGATCAGGCGGGTATTTAGCCTGATCGGGGGGGATAAGTAAAAACGCGTGGTGTGGTGTGGTGTCGCAGTGTCGGGTTTGAGGATAGACGGGGAATTGAGTGGGTGCCGAACTTCAAGGCTGCGCAGGTCAACTGTGGGAGGGAGCTTGCTCCCGAGTGCGGAGGATCAGCCAGAAAATCAGTGACTGACGCACCGCTATCGGCGGCAAGCCCCCTCCCACATTGCCTGTAGCATCGCTGATGCTGGTTGTTGTACCAATTATGCAGCGGGAACTCCGTGCACCTGCATGTCGACACCTAAGGCTTTTCTGATCACTGCAAAAATCGCGGCGAGGTTATCCATGCTTGGATTACCGCTGGCTGAGAGCATTCGGTGCAGGCTTTTACTCGGTTTGGCAGTTTCTTTCGCAAGTCCTTCAAAACCCACCGTGGCGTTGACCAAATCACGCAGAATCACGCGGGAAACTTCCGGCTCACCGTTGAGAAACAGCGTAGCGGCCTCGTCGAGAAGAGCTTGGGCAAATGCAGGGTCGCGCTGGGCACGTTCAGCGATGGTGTGCTTGTAGCTACGGGTTAACGCCATGCTGGTTACCTCTTTTGTTTCAATTTCTTGTCACGCTGATGCTCATTGATCAGCGACTTAACGACTTTGATATCGCGCTTTTGACTGGACTTGTCCCCGCCACCGAACAGGATGATTAATCGTAGGCCTTCCTGTATCAGATAGATTCGCAGGCCTGGCCCCCAATCGATGCGGTATTCACCGAACCCGTCGCACCACTTGATGTTGCTGGTGTTGCCCATTTCAAGTCGAACCAGAGCGGTCGTAACTCTGGTTGCCGCCGGCACACTCAAGGATGAAAACCACTCATCGAACGGGCTGGACAGGTTGTCACGTCGGTATTCTTCAATCTCGATCATTCGCCGTCCTGAAGGTAACAAATAGGTTACTTATCAAGCAAGCGAGAGATCCTGACTTATCGAATGAAATTTGCCAACGCGATGAGTGTTTCTTCAGGCGACAAGAGTTCACGGTCTACATGAGCCAACACCGGCCGCTTCAACACCAACACCGGCACCCCACATTCCCGCGCCACTTCCAGCTTCGGTTCGGTGGCGGTGCTGCCGCTGTTCTTGCTGATCAGCACATCAATCCGGCGTCGTTCGAATAACGCCCGCTCATCCTCGATCAGAAACGGCCCGCGTGCGCCGATCACTTCACAGCGCTCATTGCCCGGGTACACGTCCAGCGCGCGCAATGTCCAGAACTGGTCGGCAGGGATTTCATCGAGATGCTGCAAGGGTTCGCGACCCAAGGTGAACAGCGGGCGCTTGAAGGGCTTCAACGCTTGGATCAGCTCAGCCCAGTCAGACACTTCGCGCCAATCATCCCCGGCCTGTGGCTGCCACGCCGGACGTCGCAACGCCCAGCAAGGCACATCGCACACCCGTGCAGCCCAGGCAGCGTTGTGGCTGATCTGCGCTGCATACGGATGGGTGGCATCGAGGATCAGGCTGATGCGTTCATCGCGAACAAACTGCGCCAACCCTTCAGCGCCTCCATAACCGCCGACGCGCACCTGGCAGGTCAGGTCGGTCGGCACGCGGCCCACGCCGGCCAAACTGTAGATATGCTCCGGCCCCAGGGTGCGGGCAATGGCCAGCGCTTCCGTCACGCCGCCCAGCAACAGAATCCTGTTCATAGCGGCTTGATCACTTCCAGCAGCGTGATCGGCAACGCCTGGCGCCAGGTGTCGAACTCGCCCAGTGGCTGCGCCTGGGCGACATGGATGCGGGTCAGTTCGCCGCCGTGCTCGGCGCGCCAGTTCATCAAGGTCATTTCGCTTTGCAGGGTCACGGCGTTGGCGACAAGGCGCCCGCCCGGGCGCAGGTGTTGCCAGCAGGTGTCGAGCACGCCGTCGCGGGTGACGCCGCCGCCGATGAAGATGGCGTCGGGTACCGGCAGGCCGTGCAATGCGTCCGGGGCTTTGCCGCGAATCAGGTGCAGGCCCGGCACGCCGAGGGCGTCGCGATTGTGTTCGATCAGGCCTTGGCGGCCCGGGTCGGGCTCGATCGCCAGGGCACGGCAGCTGGGATGCGTGCGCATCCATTCGATGCCGATGGAACCGCTGCCCGCGCCCACATCCCACAGCAGTTCGCCGGGCATCGGGGCGAGGCGGGCGAGGGTCATGGCGCGCACATCGCGTTTGGTCAGTTGGCCGTCGTGCTGGAACGCCGAGTCCGGCAGGCCCGCCAGGCGCGACAAGGGCGGCGTGTCGCTGGAGGCCAGGCAATCAATGGCGACCAGGTTCAGATCGGCAGTGCCGAGGTGATGCCAGTCTGCGGCCAGGCCGTCCAGGCGCCGCTCGTTCGCGCCGCCCAAGTGTTCAAACACCGTCAATCGGCTGGGCCCGAACCCTGCCTGCGTCAATAACGCGGCAATCAACGCAGGGCTGCCACCATCATTGCTCAGCACCAGCAAGCGCACACCGCTGGCCAGGTGCGCGTTGATTGCCGCGAAGGGTCGAGCCACCACGGACACCGTCACCACGTCCTGCAACGGCCAGCCCAAACGCGCCGCCGCCAGGGACACCGACGACGGCGCCGGTAGAACCAGCAGCTCATCCGCCGCAATCTGGCGCGCCAGACTGGCGCCGACGCCATAGAACATCGGGTCACCACTGGCCAATACGCACACAGGCTCCCCACGCCGTGACAACACCGGCTCCAGGGAAAACGGGCTCGGCCACGCCTGGCGCTCGCCACTGATACACAATGGCAACAGGTCCAACTGGCGTTGGCCGCCTATAATCCGCGTAGCGCGCAACAGGGCGTGCCGGGCATTCCTGCCCAGGCCCTTGAAGCCGTCTTCACCGATGCCTACAACCGTCAGCCAGGGCGACATAGCAATTCCTTGAACGACATCCGACGGGCAGGCTTTTCATGCCGCCGGACAAAGCAGGCATAATACCGCGCCTTTACCCGTCAACCGGTAGCCCCGTGAACCCAACGCCCGCTGTAAATACCTTGCGCCCCTCGGCCTGTCCGGGGTTGCTGCGTATTGTCCAGGCGTTGGACGGCGGTATCTGTCGGGTCAAACTGGCCGGTGGTTCGATTACCGCGGCCCAGGCCAACGCCGTGGCGGATGCTGCCCAGGCGTATGCGGGCGGGGTAATCGAGGCGACCAACCGCGCCAACCTGCAGATTCGTGGGATCGGCGCCGAGCAGGACGCCTTGATCGCAATGCTGCTGGCGGCCGGCCTCGGCCCGAGCAACGCGGCCGGTGATGACGTGCGCAACCTGATGCTCAGCCCCAGCGCCGGTATCGATCCGCAGATGCTGTTCGACACCCGCCCGCTGGCCGCGCAGATTCTTGCCACGTTGGACAGTCATCCGCGTTTTCATCAGTTGTCGGCCAAGTTCGCCGTGCAGCTGGACGGCGGTGAAGCCCTGGCGATGCTCGAGCATCACCATGACCTGTGGCTGTCGGCGTTTGTGCGCGAGGGGCAAACGCTGCTGGCGTTCGGCCTGGCCGGCTGCCCCGGCCTGAATGCGCCCGTGGCGGCCGTGCCGCTGGACCAGGGCCATGCGCTGGTGGTGGCGGTGCTGGAGGCCTTTCTCGACCTGGCGACGCCCGAGCAAACGCGCATGCGTCATCTGGCTGTGGATAAGTTATTGAGCCGCCTGAGCCTGCCGCTGCTGTCGGCCCAGGGCTTCAAACGCCCGGCCGGTGGTGCGCTGCTGCACATCGGAAGTTATCCCCAGCCCCGGAAGAATCAGTTCTACGTCGCGGCAGTCGCGCCTCTGGGCCGTCTGGATTCGCAGATGCTCCAGGGCGCCGCGCAACTGGCCAGCGAGTACGGCGATGGCACGTTGCGCTTCACGCCCTGGCAAGGCGTGCTGCTGCCCAACATTGAACGCCCTGGCGCCGTCACCGACCGCTTGGGGCAACTGGGCTTTCTCTGTTCAATCGAGCAACCCCTTGCGCGCATGATTGCCTGCACCGGTTCCAGCGGTTGCGGCAAGGGCCTGGCCGATACCAAGGCCGACGCAGTGCAACTGGCCACCCTGCAACCCGGCGTGGAGGTGCACCTGTCCGGTTGCCCGCGCTCCTGCGCCGCCGCGCACACCGCGCCGGTCACCTTGCTGGCGGTGAGTCCCGGCCATTACGACCTCTATTTTCGCGACGCCGCCCATCCAGGTTTTGGCCGGCTGCACGCGCGCACTCTTTCCATTGAAGCGGCGGGCGCCCTGTTACGCGCTCGCCCACGGAGCAACACCGATGATTGATTACATCCGCGACGGTCAGGAGATCTATCGCAACTCCTTCGCCATTATTCGCGCGGAAGCCAACCTGGACCGCATCCCGGCCGATCTGGAAAAACTTGCGGTGCGGGTGATTCATGCCTGCGGCATGGTCGAGGCGATCGACGGCCTGCAATTCTCCGAAGGCGCGGGCAAGGCCGGGCGCGACGCGCTCGCGGCGGGCGCACCGATTTTATGCGATGCGCGGATGGTCTCCGAAGGCGTGACCCGCGCGCGCCTGCCGGCCAATAACGCGGTGATCTGCACCCTGCGTGATGACAGCGTGCCTGAGCTGGCGCGGGAGTTGGGCAACACCCGTTCCGCTGCCGCCCTGGAGCTTTGGCGCCCGCACCTGGCAGGCAGCGTGGTGGTGATCGGCAACGCGCCGACCGCCTTGTTCTACCTGCTGGAAATGCTCGACGCCGGCGCGCCGAAACCGGCGTTGATCCTCGGCTTCCCGGTGGGCTTTGTCGGCGCCGCCGAATCCAAGGCGATGCTTGCCGCCGACAGCCGTGGCGTGCCGTTCGTGATCATGCAGGGCCGTCTGGGCGGCAGTGCCATGGCCGCCGCCGCCGTCAATGCGCTCGCCACGGAGGTCGAATAATGCACCCACGCGGACGTCTGATCGGCCTGGGCGTGGGCCCCGGCGATCCGGAACTGATCACCCTCAAGGCCCTGCGCCTGCTGCGCGAGTCGCCCGTGGTGGCGTACTTCGTGGCCAAGGGCAAGAAGGGCAATGCGTTCGGCATCATCGAGGACCATCTGGTGCCGCAACAAACCCTGATGCCCCTGGTGTACCCGGTGACCACCGAGGCGCTGCCGGCGCCGCTGTCCTATGAGCAAGTGATCAGCGACTTCTACGACACCGCCAGCGTCGATGTGGCGGCGCACCTGGATGCGGGCCGCGATGTGGCGGTGATCTGTGAAGGCGACCCGTTCTTCTACGGCTCCTATATGTACCTGCATGACCGCCTTGCCGAGCGCTATGAAGCGCAGGTCATCCCGGGCGTGTGTTCGATGCTGGGCGGCGCTTCGGTGTTGGGTGCGCCGCTGGTGTATCGCAACCAGAGCCTGTCGGTGCTGTCGGGGGTGTTGCCGCACGACGACCTCAAGCGCCGGCTGGCGGACGCCGACGCGGCGGTGATCATGAAGTTGGGGCGCAACTTCCACAAGGTGCGCCAAGTGTTGGAGGAACTCGGTCTGGCCGGGCGCGCGCTGTACGTGGAACGCGCCACCATGGCCAATCAGAAAATCGTGCCACTGGACCAGGTGGAGCCGATGTCGTCACCGTATTTTTCCTTGATCATCGTGCCCGGTGAACGGTGGCAAGGTTGATGAGCCCGGCGATTGTCATTCTGGGCCAGGGCAGCCTGGCGACTGCGCGCAGGATCCAGCAGCTTTACCCGGCGGCGCAGATCCATGGCCTGACCGGTCGGGTCGACGGCGCGGACCAGGTCTACAGCGAATTCGGCGCCACACTGCGCCAGCTCTACCAACAGGGAACACCGCTGATTGTGCTGTGCGCCGCCGGCATCGTCATCCGTACCCTCGCGCCGCTGCTGCTCGAAAAAGGTGAGGAGCCGGCCGTGCTGGCCGTTGCCGAAGACGGCAGCGCCGTGGTGCCCCTGCTGGGCGGGCTGGGCGGTGTGAATGTGATGGCGCGGGAGATTGCCGCCGCGTTGGGGGTGGCGGCGGCGATCACCACCAGCGGCGAATTGCGCTTTGGCACCTGCCTGCTCAACCCGCCCAGGGGCTATGAGTTGGCGGACCTGGAGTTGGGCAAGCGCTTTGTCTCGGACCTGCTCGCCGGTGAAAGCGTGCGCATTGAAGGCGAAGCGCCCTGGCTTGCGCAGGCCAACTTGCCGCAGGTCGCGCAGGCGCGCCTGGCGATTCATGTGGGCAGTGCCGAGCGCGTGCCGGCCGCCAACGAATTAGTGATTTATCCGAAAACCGTCTGCGCCACCTGCCAGCCTGGCGCGCACCTGGCCGCACGTGTGCGCACCGCCTTGCATGAGGCAGGCATTGCCGTGCAGTCGCTGGCGTGCCTGCTTGCCAGCGACCTGCAGATGGCCGAAGCGTCGCTGCATGAGGCTGCGCTGGAACTGCGCGTACCGCTGCGGTTTGACAAGGTCGAGCCGCAGGCGGACATCACCCTCAGCGTCGCCGAACAGCCGTTGGACGTGTCACAGGTCGGTCGCCCACGCGGGCGCCTTGCCGTGATCGGGCTCGGCCCGGGCGCCGCTGAATTGATGGTGCCGGCGGTCAAGGCCGAGTTGGCGCGCTGCACTGACGTGCTGGGCTACGAAACCTACGTGCGCATGGCCGGGCCGTTCCGTGAAGATCAGGTGCAGCACTGCACGGACAACCGCGAAGAAATGCAGCGCGCCCGGCACGCCTTCGAGCTGGCCGCCCAAGGGCGCTCGGTGGTGGTGGTGTCGTCCGGCGACCCGGGTGTGTTCGCCATGGCCGCTGCGGTGATCGAGGCGTTGCATGAGTCCAGCGACCCGGCCTGGCACCAGGTCGACCTGCAAATCCTGCCGGGCGTCTCGGCGTCCCTGGCCACCGCTGCCCAGGCCGGGGCGCCGCTGGGGCATGACTTCTGTGTGATGTCGCTGTCGGATAACCTCAAGCCGTGGTCGATCATCGAAAAGCGTCTGGACCTCGCGTCCCAGGCCGACCTGGCCCTGGCCTTCTACAACCCGATTTCCCGTGCGCGGCCGTGGCAACTGGGGCGTGCGCTGGAAATCGTCGCCCAGCACCGCACCCCTGAAACGCCGGTGGTGCTGGGCCGCGATATCGGTCGCCCGGGCCAGACGCTGCGCGTCACCACGCTGGGGCAACTCACCCCGGACCAGGTGGACATGCGCACCATGGTGCTGATCGGCTCGTCCACCACCTGCACGTTTGCGCGTGCCGGTGGCGGTGAGTGGGTGTACACCCCGCGCTGGTACGGCGATAAACCCGCCGGCTGAAAACAGCTCGGCGGTGGCCCGAAAGCTCCGAATGACATCAGGATTTTTCTGTTGTCGTTCGGGGCTTTTTCTTTTTTTCACGACGAAACCACGAGGCTCATCGTGCATGCCGCGTTATTGCGGGTCGGCGCGTTTTGCCGGGCCGCGCCAAGGGATGTTTGTTGCCTGGAAAGCCCGTCGCTGAGTGGACTAGTGTGGTTACAAGCCCCGAGTCGGGGTGTACGTGGAGAATTGGGAAATGGAGCGACACCACAGAAGGATCAACGGTACAAAACGGCGCAAGCTGATTGCCGCCTACAAATTGCCGGGCGCGCCGGGCACGCCCGCGACGTTACCGCTGGACACCGAAGATGACTGCAATGCGGCGGTGGTCAACAACGGTGTGATTTCCTTTGCCGAGGGTCTGTCCGGGCTTAACCGCGAGTACATCCGTAAAAGCTACCTGCTGGCCAGCAGTTACGTGAGCGATGTATTGAAGGTGCATCGCGGCACCGAGGCCTGGTACGACGAATTCATCAAAGTGATGGTCAGCCTCGGCTGGCTGCCGGTGCGCAGCAGCTTCGAGCGCGTCTCGCGCGCGGGCAGGGGGCTGACGGTGCAACTGACAGCGCTGAATATCATCGGCGCGATGCTCGCCTCGATGTCCATGTCGGGGCCGCTGCTCAGCCTGCTGCCGAAACTGGCCGCCGATGCGCTGGAGACCTTGAAGCAACTGCCGGCATCTTTTGATTTGTTCAAACGCAACAGCAGCGTGCACCAGGGTGGTGACTTCGGCGTGGCGTCCTGCGCTGAAACCAATGGCGAAGTGATGATGGTCCTGGTGACCTACAGCAGCCATGGCGTGAGCAAGCAGGTGGGGTTGCCGTTCCTTGAATGGGACAGCTCATCGTTCGAGGCCTTCAGCGGGCAGACCTGCCTGGTGCTCAATACCTCGGTGGTCAATGAACAGACCCTGCAACTGATGCGCGACAGTGCGGGTGACAAAGTGCAGTCGGCCATCGCCAAATACCGGATCTAGGTCACCAGATAGCCACGGACCCCGGTAAAGATAATTTGCGCGGCCAGGGCGCACACGAACAAGCCCATCAACCGACTGACAATCTGCAAGCCCTGGTCGCCAAGAATGCGTTCGATCCGATTGGACAGGTACAGCACCACCCCCACCGTGAGACTGGCCAGGGCGATGCTGAGGATGGCAGTGAGCTTGTCGTCCCAATGGGGCTGGCTCACGCCCATTACCAGCAATGCACCGATGGTGCCGGGGCCGACCGTGAGCGGGATGGTCAGCGGTACGATGGTCACGTCCTGCTGCACGTTATCGGTTTGCACCGCCGACTTGCCTTGGGCCATGCCCAGGGCGGAGATAAACAGCACGCTGCCGGCGCCGATGCGGAACGCGTCCACGGTGATGCCGAACACACTGAAAATGACCCGGCCGAACAGGTACAGCAGCACGCTCGACACCAGCGTCGCCAACGCGACTTTCCAGGCCAGGCGCCGCCGCTCCTTGCTGGAATAGCCGCGGGTCAGGCTGATAAAGCAGGACAGCACGAAGAACGGGCTGTAGAGCACCAGCATCTTCAGGTAAACGCTGAATAACACGTGGAGCATGGGGGGACTCGCGGGCGGTGGAAGTGTGGAGGAGTCTATCAGGCGACGCGCGTCAAATGTGGGAGGGGGCTTGCCCCCGATAGCGGTGGGTCAGCCACAGAGGTATCTGCTGACACTCCGCCATCGGGGGCAAGTCGAATCGTCGCACCGCCCCTCCCACATTTGATTGGATTTCAATCAGGACGGCGCGTGTTCCGGGCGTTGCTGGCGTTGCACAACCCAGTAATCCACCAGCTCGCGCAACTGTGACAGTTCCACCGGCTTGGCCATATGCCCGTCCATCCCCGCCTGGCGCGCGCGTTCTTTATGTTCCGAGAGAATATGCGCCGTGAGCGCCACCACCGGCGTGCGCACACGTTGGTGGCTGACTTCCCACGCGCGTAGCTGCTGGGTGGCGGAGAAACCATCGAGGATCGGCATTTCACAGTCCATCAGCACCAGGTCATAGCGCTGGGCTTTCATCGCCTCCAACGCTTCTTCGCCGTTGCTGGCGGTATCCGGGTTGAGGTTGAGCTTGCCGAGCATGCCGCGTATCACTTTGGTGGAGATACTGTTGTCCTCGGCCACCAGGATGCGGAAGTCGCTGGGCACGGTAATGGCTGCCGGCGCGGCGGGAGCGAGGCGAGGGTGGGGGGCGCCTTTGCTGCGCTGGGTCAGTTCGTCGGCCAGGGTGGTCTTGAGCGTATAACCGGCCACCGGCTTGGCGAGGATGCGCTTGATCCCGCAGTTGCGCGCGATGATCTTGCTCGGCGCGTTGCTGATGCCGGTGAGCATGATCAGCAGGATATCGTGGTTCAGGCTCGGGTCTTCCTTGATCTTGGCCGCCAGTTGCATGCCGGTCATGCCGGGCATGTTCTGGTCCAGCAACACCACGTCGAAGTAATCGCGCAGGTGCGCCTTGGTGCGCAGCAGGGCCAGGGCCTCTTTGCCCGAAGCCACGGCGCTGACGTTCAGGCCCCAGGCCGAGCATTGCTGCAGCAGCACCTTGCGGCAGGTGTCGTTGTCGTCCACCACCAGTACCCGTGCGTCCTTGAGCGGGCCGTCGAGATCGGAGGTCGGATGCTCGAGGCGTTCGGGGTCCAACGGCAGGGTCAGCCACAGGGTGCTGCCCTGGTGACTGCCGCTCTTGACGCCGAATTCGCCGTTCATCAACAGGATCAACTGGCGTGCGATCACCAGGCCCAGGTGGCCGCTCAAGCGTGTGGCCGAGAGGAAGTTCTTGCTGTGCAGTTCGCTGTGCATCAGGGCGTCGCGCTCGGCGGCGTCCATGGGCACGCCGCTGTCTTGCACGGCAATGCGCAGGCGTGGCTGGGTGCTGCGCTCGTCGAGGGCAACGACGATCAGCACCTCGCCCTCGTCGGTTTTATGCAGGGCGTTTTCCAGCAGGCTCAACAGCGCCTGGCGCAGGCGTGTCGGGTCACCGCTGATCACGCGCGGCACCTGGGGCTGGATAAAGCTGATCAGCTCGACATTCTGCTGCTCGGCCTTGGCGCGGAAGATGCTCAGGCAGTCGTCGATCAGCGCGTTGAGGTCGAACTGCACATCATCGAGTTCGATCTGCCCCGATTCGAGCTTGGAGATGTCGAGGATTTCGTTGATCAGCGTGAGCAATTCGTTGCCGGCGCTGTGGATGGTCTGCACGTAGTCGCGTTGTTTCACCGACAACGGCGTGCCCAGCAGCAACTCGGTCATGCCCAGCACGCCGTTCATGGGGGTGCGGATTTCGTGGCTGATCTTCGCCAGGAACTCGGCCTTGGCCGCGATTTCGGCGTTGCTCGCGGCCAGGTCGCGGCTGAGGCTGAAGCGCGTTTCAACAATGGCGCGCTGGCGTTCGCCGAGGGCCAGGCTCATCAGCAGGCCGCTGATGCAGATGAAACTCAGCAGGGTGATGATCAGGCCTTGGGGTGCCAACAGCGTGAGGCCGAGCAGGGCGGGAAGAATGATCAGCGTGCCGATGTTGAACACCACCATCCCCGCCACGAACAGGCGCGCCGGACGATAGCCCCGTTGCCAGTGATAGGCCGATACAAACAGCATGCTCAGGCCGGCCAGCGCCACCAGGGCATAGGTGATGATGTTCAGCGGCAGGGTGTTGACGAACAACAGCAGCAGGCCACACAGCACGATCACCAATATGTCGGCCATCAACAGTTTGTTCAGCGGGTGCGGGCCCAGCGGCATGAAGAAGCGGTAGGCAAACATCAGCCCGCACGGCGCGGTCAGCAGCAGGGCGAGGTAGGCGCCGGGGGTCTGGATCGCGTGCCAGTTGGGCAGCCACGGCCCCACCACGTTGAGTAACAGTGCCAGGCTGAGCATCAGCAGGAACTCACACGCGGCCAGCCACAGGCTGCTGCGCGAGCGGTGGTAGGCGAAGCGCGTGAGGTTATGCAGGATCAGCATCAGCAGGACGCCGAACAGCAAGCCGTAGACCAGCGTCTGGTTCTGGTTGGCGGCGGCGAGTACGGCGGGTTCCAGGGTGATATAGGGGCGCAGCTCGTGTTCCGACACCAGGCGCAGGTAAACCTCGAGCGGGCGCTGGCTCTGTGGCATCGGCAGCATGAAGTCACTGCTGGGCAGCGGGCGCTCGGCCTGGGGTTGGCGCGTGCCGGTGGTCTGCTGCTCCACCAGGCTGTTGCCGTCCAGCACATACAGGCTCAGGCTCGACAAGTCCGGGGCGAACACCCGCAGCACCTGTTCATGCTTGCCGGGTTGCAGCTTGAAGCGTACCCACAACGCACCGTCCGGCGGCGCGGCGGTAATCCGGTCCAGTTCGATGGGGCTGAATTGATTGGTGTAGCGCGAGGAACGGATGTCGCTCAGTTGCAGGTCGGCCTGATCATCGAGCAAGACTGCCCAACCACTGCCTTGCGCCGCGGCTTGAGCCGGGACCAGGCAGAGCAGGGTCAGCAGACTGACGGTAAAACCTAAGGCGATCCTGAGCCAGCGCACGGCGAAGTCCCTTCGTAGGTGAATGCACGGGTTAACTATGCGCGGGGCGGCATGAGTACGGCAAGGGCCAGAGGCCCTTACCTACCCGAACGGATAGCTACTCAGTGGTTCTCGCCGCGTTCACGGGCAATGGCGCGGTAACCGATATCGGTGCGGTAGAAGCAGCCTTTCCAGTCGATTTTCGCGGCCAACTTGTACGCTTGCTGCTGCGCGGCGTCGACGCTGGCGCCCATCGCGGTGGCGCACAGCACGCGGCCACCGGCGGTGACGACCTTGCCGTCCTGCAGCGCAGTGCCGGCATGAAACACTTTGCCTTCCAGCGCAGCCGCGGCGTCCAGGCCTTCAATCACATCGCCCTTGGCGTAATCGGCAGGGTAACCGCCGGCCGCGAGCACGATGCCGACGCTCGGGCGTGGGTCCCACTGTGCTTCGACCTTGTCCAGGGCCTGGGCCAGCGCGGCCTCCACCAGCAGCACCAGGCTCGATTGCAGGCGCAGCATCACCGGTTGGGTTTCCGGGTCGCCGAAGCGGCAGTTGAACTCGATGACTTTCGGGTTGCCGGCTTTGTCGATCATCAGGCCGGCGTAGAGGAAACCGGTGTAGACGTTGCCTTCGTCGGCCATGCCGCGCACGGTCGGCCAGATCACCAGGTCCATGACGCGCTGGTGCACCTGGGCGGTGACCACCGGCGCCGGGGAATAAGCACCCATGCCGCCGGTGTTCGGGCCGCTGTCGCCGTTGCCGACGCGCTTGTGGTCCTGACTGGTGGCCATCGGCAAGACGTTCTTGCCGTCGACCATCACGATGAAGCTGGCTTCTTCGCCGTCGAGGAATTCCTCGATGACCACGCGCGAGCCGGCATCACCAAAGGCGTTGCCGGCGAGCATGTCGCGTACGGCGTCCTCGGCTTCCTGCAGGGTCATGGCGACGATCACGCCTTTACCGGCGGCCAGGCCGTCGGCCTTGATCACGATCGGCGCACCTTTTTCACGCAGGTAAGCCAGGGCCGGCTCGATCTCGGTGAAGTTCTGGTAGTCGGCGGTCGGGATCTTGTGGCGCGCCAGGAAGTCCTTGGTGAAGGCTTTCGAGCCTTCCAGTTGAGCGGCACCGGCGGTCGGGCCGAAGCAATCCAGGCCACGGCTGCGGAACAGATCCACGACGCCGGCAACCAGTGGCACTTCCGGGCCGACGATGGTCAGGGAGACGTTCTTTTCGGCAAAGTCCGCCAGTTGCTCAAGGGCCAGTACGTCGATGGCGACGTTTTCGCACTTGGCCTCAATGGCGGTACCGGCGTTGCCGGGCGCAACGAAGACTTTCTGCACACGGGGGTCCTGGGCAACTTTCCAGGCCAGGGCGTGTTCACGGCCACCGCTGCCAATGATCAAAACATTCATTTCAAAAACCTCAAATTCTGTGGGCGTCGCAGGAACGCTTTATGTGGGAGGGGGCTTGCCCCCGATTGCGGTGTGTCAGATAAGGATCAGTTGCCTGACACACTGTCATCGGGGGCAAGCCCCCTCCCACATTTGGATCAGTGGCGGAAGTGGCGCATGCCGGTGAAGACCATCGCAATGCCGGCTTCATCAGCGGCGGCGATCACTTCAGCATCACGCATCGAACCACCCGGTTGGATCACGGCGGTCACGCCGGCTTTCGCGGCATTGTCCAGGCCATCACGGAACGGGAAGAACGCATCGGACGCCATCACCGAGCCCACCACCTGCAAGCCGGCGTGTTCAGCCTTGATCGCGGCGATACGCGCCGAGTTCACACGGCTCATCTGGCCGGCGCCGACACCGATGGTCTGGCGGTTCTTGGCGTAGACGATGGCGTTGGATTTGACGTACTTGGCCACTTTCCAGGCGAAGATCAGGTCGTTGATCTCTTGCTCGGTGGGCGCGCGTTTGGTCACCACTTTCAGGTCTTCGCTGCCGATCATGCCGATGTCGCGGCTCTGTACCAGCAGGCCGCCATTGACGCGCTTGTAGTCCCAGGCAGCGGCGCGGTCAGCTGACCATTCACCGCAGGCCAGCAGGCGCACATTGGCTTTGGCCGCGACGATGGCGCGCGCCTCTTCGCTGACGCTTGGCGCGATGATCACTTCGACGAACTGGCGCTCGACAATCGCCTTGGCGGTCTCGGCATCCAGTTCGCGGTTGAAGGCGATGATGCCGCCGAACGCCGATTCGGTGTCGGTGGCGTAGGCCAGCTCGTAGGCCTGGCGGATCCCGCCTTCAGCGTCCGGGCTCACCGCCACGCCGCACGGGTTGGCGTGCTTGACGATCACGCAGGCCGGCTTGACGAAGCTCTTCACGCATTCCAGCGCGGCGTCGGTGTCGGCCACGTTGTTGTAGGACAGCTCCTTGCCTTGCAACTGGGTCGCAGTGGCAATGCCCACTTCGGCCGGGTTTGCCTCCACGTAGAACGCCGCGCTCTGGTGCGGGTTCTCGCCGTAGCGCATTTCCTGGGCTTTGATGAACTGGCTGTTGAAGGTACGCGGGAACTGACTGCGGCCTTCTGTGCTCAAGGTCTCGGCCGCCTGGTTCACGGTGCCCATGTAGTTGGCGATCATGCCGTCGTAGGCGGCGGTGTGTTCGAACGCCTTGAGCATCAGGTCGAAACGCTGGGCGTAGGTCAGGCCACCGGCCTTCAGGCTTTCCAGGACGTTG
>Ga0105246_10000037_pt1 | contig 49162 bp, 45 predicted proteins | sample KBSM64metaG_FD_99694 | JGI IMG/M metagenome (GOLD analysis project Ga0105246, IMG submission 99694) | Miscanthus rhizosphere microbial communities from Kellogg Biological Station, Michigan, USA - KBS M6-4 metaG | ecosystem: Host-associated > Plants > Roots > Rhizosphere > Soil | place... | reverse complement strand
GGCGTGCAGCAGTGGTTCGGCACCGCCTTCTCTCAACTCGCTTCGGCCCGGTAAGAGCGCTATGGAATTCACGATCCAACACTTTATCGCGCTTGCGCCGCTGCTGATCACCAGCCTCACCATTGTGGTGGTGATGCTGGCGATCGCCTGGCGCCGCAATCATTCGCAAACGTTCCTGCTGTCCTGTGCCGGGTTGAACCTGGCCCTGCTGTCGATCATCCCGGCCCTCAAGGTCGCGCCACTGGCGGTCACGCCATTGATGATGGTCGATGACTTCGCCCTGCTGTACATCGCCCTGATCCTGGTGGCGACCCTGGCCTGTGTCACGCTCGCCCATGCCTACCTCGGCGAAGGCGCCGCCGGCTACCCGGGCAACAAGGAAGAGCTGTACCTGCTGATCCTGCTGGCCGCGGCCGGTGGCATCGTGCTGGTCAGCGCACAGCACCTGGCCGGCCTGTTCATCGGCCTGGAACTGCTGTCGATCCCGACCTACGGCCTGGTGGCGTATGCCTTCTTCAGCAAGCGCTCCCTGGAAGCCGGCATCAAATATATGGTGCTGTCGGCCGCCGGTTCCGCGTTCCTGTTGTTCGGTATGGCCCTGCTCTACGCCGAAGCCGGCAGCCTGAGCTTCACCGGTATCGGCCACGCCCTGGCCGCCACCAACAGCCCGGCGCCAATCGCCCAACTGGGCCTGGCGATGATGCTGATCGGCCTGGCGTTCAAACTGTCGCTGGTGCCCTTCCACCTGTGGACCCCGGACGTGTACGAAGGCGCCCCGGCGCCGGTGGCCGCGTTCCTGGCCACGGCGTCCAAGGTTGCCGTGTTTGCGGTGATGGTGCGTCTGTTCCAGATCTCGCCTGCGGCCAACACCGGCGTGCTGAGCAACGTGCTGACCGTGATCGCCATTGCGTCGATCCTGTTCGGCAACCTGCTGGCGCTGACTCAGAACAACCTCAAGCGTCTGCTGGGTTATTCGTCCATCGCCCACTTCGGCTACCTGCTGATCGCCCTGGTGGCGAGCAAAGGCCTCGCCGTGGAAGCCATCGGCGTGTACCTGGTCACCTACGTGATCACCAGCCTCGGCGCATTCGGTGTAATCACGCTGATGTCCTCGCCGTACAAAGGCCGTGACGCCGACGCCCTGTACGAATACCGCGGCCTGTTCTGGCGCCGTCCGTACCTGACCGCCGTGCTGACCGTGATGATGTTGTCGCTGGCGGGTATCCCGCTGACGGCCGGCTTTATCGGCAAGTTCTACATCGTCGCCACCGGCGTCGAGGCCCACGAGTGGTGGCTGGTTGCGTCCCTGGTACTGGGCTCCGCCATCGGCGTGTTCTACTACCTGCGCGTGATGGTCACCCTGTACCTGATCGAGCCGAACCTGCGCCGTGTGGACGCCGAGTTGCATTGGGAACAGAAGGCAGGTGGCGTGATGCTGCTGGCCATCGCCCTGCTCGCGTTCTTCCTGGGCGTGTACCCGCAACCGTTGCTCACCTTGGTGCAGCATGCGGTGCTGGGGGTTTGATCGTTTAGGTTGGTGCAGTAAAAAGAACGGCGCCCTTGGGCGCCGTTCTTGCGTCTCAGAGGGAAACAATAGAGATGCAGTGCAACCACTATCGTCTTCGCGGGCACTACGGAAGCGCCTTACCTAATACACAACTCCGTCTGACATACGGTCCCAACTTCCTTTCTTAGAGTGACCCGCTCATACGCAATCTACGTAGGAGTGACTATGACTCGCGATACCGCTTCAGAGCTAATCGAAGGCTTCGACGCCCTGGCCGATGAACGCCAGGGCAAAATCACCCTGCGCACCCACAAAATCCACCTCAACAAGCTGGCGCCGCTCACCGCTGATGAGGTAATCGCCGTACGCCAGCAACTCAACCTCTCACGGTCGGTATTCGCCATGTACCTGCGTACCAACACCCGCACCCTGGAGAACTGGGAACAAGGCCGGGCCAAGCCCAATGCACAGGCTGTCACGTTGATACGACTGGTGGCGCGTTTTCCCGAGACCGTGGCGCAACTGGCGGCACTGGGCTGACCTGAAACAGCTGCAAAAAAAACGCCCCGAACGTTCGGGGCGTTTTTTATAGTGCAATAACGTCAGAACGCGATACCGACCTTCAAACCATACTCATCACGCTTGAGCTTGGTATTGTCGGCTACATAGGAATCGTCATCGAGCTTGTACTCGGTGCGGGTGTAGTACAGGCCCGCCATCACCGGCAGGTTGCCCTTCTGGTTCATCAGCAGGCTGACTTCGGCGTAAGGGTTGGTGCGGTCCTTGAGGTCCACGCTGTCGCTGCCGACGCCGTCCACCTTGAGTTTGGCGCGGCCATCAATGGTATGACGGGCGCCGGCTTCAACGCGCAGGGTCATGTCATCGAACTGATGGTTGTAGCCCAGGGCAGCCTTGGCGAACGGCGACTTGTTGGTGAGCTTCAGGTCGTAGCCATTGGTGTCCGGCTCGTAACGCGTCCAGGTGTAGCCACCGCCGACGATCACGTCGACGAAATTGCGCGCATCCAGCGCGGCGCGCCAGCCGAGGTCGAGGTCGGCCTGGCCTTCCTTGAGTTTGTTGTCGCTCTTTTCGCCGTACTTGGCTTCGATACCGGCCTGGTAGATGAAGCCGGATTCGGCAGTGAGCTTATTGCCGAAGTTGTAGAACAGGCCCGCCTCGGGCATGTGGTCCTTGTCGCTTTCGCTACCGCCTTCGAGTTTGAAGTCGTTATAGCTGCCGAGGATCCCGAAGGTGGAAATCGGGTCGGTCGACGGTGCCGCGAACACCACGCCTGGTGCCGCCACCAGGGCCAGCCACGAGGTGTTCTTGAGGAAGTTTCCGAATAGTTTGGACATCGTTTACATCTCCATTTTTTGAGTGGGCAAAGTATTCAGGAATCAGTTCGAACCTTCGCATTTGCAAAAAGTTCGAACGAATGTGCACCAACATGGAGAAAAAACGGTTCAGCGAAGGCTCTAGCTCAAGACTCTTCGCTATGGGTGCGCACTGGATGCGTCACTAGGCCGCGCGCCCGTGCGAATTGTCATTTTGAATGAACCTTTACGCGCGGCTGCCTATCCATCTATAACAAGACAGGGAGGCAACATGAGTACCGCAAAAATCTACACCATCAACTATCAGCTGCACGGTAAACCCAAGTCTTTTGTAGTGCGCGCCGAGGTGATGAACAGCACCGAAGCCTGGCACTGGGCGGCCGTCGACGCCGACATTGCGCACGTCAGCCGCATCGGCCGCGTGGGGCACGAGCAGGTGAAAAAGACCACTCGGCCCTGGGCGGAAAAATACGGCATCACCGATGTGAGCTGGAATCCTCCAAAATAAACAAAGCCCCGCACATTGCGGGGCTTTGGTTTACTTCTTCAAGTCGCCCAACGGATCGTAGGGCGGCTTTTTTTCCGCTTGTTTTGGCTGATCCAGCGGCGCAATGGCCGGGCCGATGGGGTCGACCTGCGGGTCAGCCAAATCCGGCGAGTCGGGATCGAATCCCAGCTCATCCTTGCCGGTGGCATGTTCGTCGGAGCGTGGGCCGTTCGGGGGATTGCTCATACAGACCTCCTTGCTTACAGCGGGCGGGCTTTGTCGTGGAGGTTTTCCAGGTCGTGCTCGACCTGCTCCACGTCGTCGTTGAGCTGGCGCTCGGCCGGGTCGTTGGGGCGCAGCGCATCGTTATCGCGCTCCTCTTCACCGGGGGTGCGGTGGGGATCGGGCGTGCCAGGCGGCGGTTGCTTGTGTTCGGACATGATGGCTTACCTCATGGTGACTTCAGGATTTAGAGGAAACACCGTTGGCCATCGTTCAACTTGATTGAGTGAAGCGTGAGAAGATGCCCTCCCGTGCTGGAGACCTGACCCGAATGTTCGAACTCAAACCCTGTGACCCTGCCCTCTATCGCCGACAAACCCGCCGCAGCACGCTGATCGTCGCCGTGGTATTCCTGGCCGTGGCCATGTTGTTGTCGAGCCTGGCGGTGATGCTGTTCGGTGAACCGGGGGGTGATAACGTGCGCTTCAACGTCGGTGGAGTGTTTGCCGGGGTGTTGATCACCGTCGCTCTGGTGCGCGGCCCCTTCTGGCGCCAGGCCTGGCTGGCACCGGCGGTATATGGCTGGCAGCTCAAGCGCAGCCTGATGAGCGTGACCAATGTGATGCACAAGGTCAGCGAACGGGTACAGGCCAATGACCCGGACGCCATCAACGTGTTGCGCTTCTACCACTTGGCGCTGACACAGATGCATGCCCTGGATGCCAACTCCAGCGCCCAGGCGCAACTGGTGGATGAGGTCCAGGCACACAAGGCGAGGATGCAGGCGTTGGGAATGGATACCGAACAAACCCGCCTCGATCCCGCGTGGTTGCAAAATATTAAAGGCGCCTAGCGCCTCAGGGCCCCCCTCGCCCGCCAGCAAAACAGCGCGCTCACCGCAATCGCCGCACCTGCCAGGCCAAACACCCAGTGCGCCGACGCGACGGGCAACAGCAGGCCCGCCAGCAACGGCCCTAAACCCGCACCGATATCTCGCCATACCGCGTTGGACGCCAATGCGGACACCCTCATTGAACCCGGATTGCGCTCGGCGACCAGGGTCGTCACCAGCGGCAACTGCAGCGCGCGTAACACCAACACCGCCGCCGCGCCCACGATGACCCAATAACTGCCAAAGGCCGTCAATGCCAGCGCACTGAGGAATGAAAACAGCAGCAGCATGGAGGTGGCGCCAAAGCGCTGCGCCGCATGCCCCCCCAAAGGGCTGAGCAGCAGTTCCGACGCATAGCGCAGGGCCATCAACGCGCCGGCGATCAGCACGGCATCACCGCCCATGATCTTCTGCGCCTGGCTCGACAGGCCAAAGATAAACAAACCATCCAGCGCGACGCCTTCTATAAACGACCACATCGCCACGCTGTCGGGCCATTTGAACCGTCGCCCCGGCGTACCGTGCAGGTCATGACTTGCGGTGGGCAGGCCTTTGGCCAACCACAGCCCGATCAGGCAACACACGGCGAGCACCAGGAAAATGGGACGCGGCCCCGCCCATAACGTCAGCAGACCGCCCAGCGGCAGCGCCAGCATCGGCCCGCAGGCGATCAGTGCTCGCGAACGGCCTGCACGGCGTGCGGCGCCTTGCGGCTCGGCAGTGGCCAACACCTGGGTCGACAGATTCAGTGCGGCGAAACACAAACCCCAGATCAGGCGCAAACCCAGCAACGCGGCGAAGCCGGACAACACCGAGTTACCCAGCGCACACAGGGCGGCGGCACCGGCGGCAATCATGCAGGTCAAGCGATCACCGTTGCGCGCGTAGAAATTCAATACATGTCGGTAACCGAAAATCCGTACCAGACGGTTTGCCGCCAGCAACACACCGGCCTGGGCCAGCGTGATGCCGAACGCGTCCGACTCCATGGGCAACAGCAGGTAGAGCAGCACATCGCTGGGCAGGCAGAAACCGAGGGTCAGCGCGGCGCGGCGGGAAGAAACGTCAGCGATGCGTCGGGCCGGGCTGGGCATAGAACCGAAATATTCAGAAATATATAGATCGCCACACTAGCCTCACCCTGCCCTCTCTTACAAGGGTTCCATGCTGCGTTTATACGGCAGCAAACGCAGGCCACTGGCCACAGCACCGATCAGCGCAAACCCGCACCCCAGCCACAGTGCGCAGGCTGGGCCACTGTCCACGAACAGATGGAAACACAGGGCGACCAGCGAGGCGCCCAGTGTCTGGCCCAGCAACCGCGAGATCGCCACGATGCCACTGGCCCCGCCGCTGCGGGCCAGGGGTGCGCTGGTCATCAGCGCCTTGAGATTGGGCGACTGGAAAAAGCCGAAGCCGGCGCCACACAAGGCCATGCGCCAGCCGATATCGAAGGCCGAGGCATCATTGCTCAAGGTCGCCAGCGCAGCCATGCCGACACTGAGCATCAACAAGCCAATACCGCACAGCAAACCCAGTGACACGCGGTCAGCCAGGTGTCCCGCGACCAGGGCCATGACCGCCACCACGGCCGGCCACGGCGTCATCAGAAAGCCGGTCTGCACCTGGCTGTGGCCCAGCGCCGACTGCAACAGGAACGGCAAGGCGACAAACGCCAGGCCCTGGGCACTGAAGGCACAGATCGCAGTCAGCGATGACAACGCAAACAGCGGGCGCTTGAACAGGTCGATTGCCAGCATCGGCGCCGGATGCCCGGCCTCGCGGCGCAGCAGTAAGGCGCCGAACACCAGCGCCAGCGCGATCAGGCCCAGGGTCAGCGCGCCCTGTGCGCCATGCACGGCGGCGCCCAGACCCAGGACCAGCAAGGCGAACAAGCCGGCACATAACAGCGCCGCCAACCGATCAAACGCGTGCCCGGTGATCGGCAGCGTCGGTAACGAGCGCAGGCCCAGGCCCAGGGCCAGCAGCCCGAGTGGCACATTGATCAGGTACAGCCAATGCCAACTGGCCACTGAGAGAATCGCCGACGCGGCGGTGGGCCCGAGAGTGAACGCCAGCCCCACCACCAGCGAGTTATAGCCCAGGCCACGCCCGAGCATTTTCGCGGGGTAGATATGCCTGAGCAACGCGGTGTTGACGCTCATCAGCGCGGCCGCCCCCAGGCCCTGCGCCACCCGCGCGGCGGTGAGGGTCAGCAGCGAATCGGCCAGCCCGCACAATAACGACGAGACAATGAACAGCAGCAACCCGCCGAGGTATACGCGGCGATGCCCCAGCACATCGCTCAGCGAAGCAAACGGCAGCACGGTTGCAATAATCGCCAACTGATAGGCGTTGACCACCCAGATCACCGAGGCCGAGTCAGTACCGATGCCCTGGGCCAGTGTCGGCAAGGCGGTATTGACGATGGCAGTGTCCAGCGTCGCCATGCCGATGCCCAGGGAAAGGGCAATCACGGCCGGCAAGCGTTTATCGAGGGGCAGCCCATCGGCAACAGGAGACATGAACAATCCGCACAGGTGGCAAGGGCGCCTAGATTACGGGCAGTGCGGATTTTTTTCAGCGTTCGTTGGCGTGCCTGTCAATGTTTTCATGTTGCCAAGGGCTGGCCCGGCCCGGCTCAATAGGTGATTTGCAGCGTGGTAATGGGCGGGTTCGGGCGGCAATGACAGGCTAACTGATCAGCCGCCATCTTCGGATTCCACGGCCCGATCACGCCGTCGCGCTTGCCGTTGTCATCCACTGAATCCAGCGCCTTCATGACGTTGTCACGCTTGAGCAGCTCGCGGGCCAGTTGGGTTTCATTATCTTTCTGCGTGTCGCCGGTCAGCGAACGTCCCGCCACCTCACGGATTTTATCCGTGGTTGCATTCGGGGTCGTCGGGTGCTTGAACGCCTGGAAGTTATCGCCAAATGCCTTGGCCAGGTCCGAGTCCGACATCGATGAGTAATCCTTCGGATTCGGACGCGCCGGTGAAACGTTCACGGAAATGCGTGAGACCATCATAATTGAGTGCTCCTGGAAGTGTGCCGAGGTCGCTGTTAAGTGGCCAGCGTCCTCAGGTCAGTTCCAGGGTGCGCGCACCTTCAGAACGGCGTTGCCGGTGTGATCGCACTGAGGTCCAGACCCCCTTCCTGCAAGGGCGGGCACCAATAGTAGCCACCGGTCAAGGGTGTGCTGATGCGATACAAACCATCGACAATCCCGTCTTCCAGTCCACTCATGCGGCGCAGTTGCGCTTCGAATGCGTCGAAGGAATGCCCGAACGCGAGAAACATCAGCCCTGCCTGGCCGTTCTCGGCCCAGGGCATCGAACGACGCACCACGAACGCCTGCGGGGTGAAGCTTTCCTGGGCGGTGCGCTTGGTGTGGGCGGAATCGGGGGCGTCGTCGAGTTCTTCATTGTCGCCATGGCGACGGCCGATGATGTGGTCGCGCTCCTGGGCCGGTAGCGCGGCGAAACCGTCGAGGTCGTGCTGCCACTGCTGGATCGCAGCGAAGCTGGCGCCGCTGTGGGTGAAGGCCGCTTCGACGGCCGCGTCATCGTGAGGGTTCTCGGTGCCGTCTTCGTAGTCGGTCAAGTCGAAACCGGTCTTGTAGCGAAAGCCTTCGGTCATCTGTACCAGACGCAACGCCGGTGCCAGGGCTTTTTCGAACGCGCGGCTGCGCAACAGCAATTCACCCCGGTCCTCGCCATGCAACCATACCCACAGAGCCTGCTGGGTGGACGGGTTGTGCGCGCCCGGGCCGCTGATGGCCGGGAAGCTGCGCAACCCTTCGATGCCTGCGCCCAGCGCGTCTACCAGGGGTTTACCGAAACCGACCACCGCCGCTGAATCCGTCAACTGCACCAGCGCGTCCAGCGCAGCGGGCAAGGCATCCCGGGACTCGAGGGCAAAAAACAGATGGCGTGCCTGCAACGGCACCGGTGTGGCAAGAATGCCCGGCTGGTAGTGACTCATGTGAACTCCTTCAAGAAAGCCGCGCAGTTTATCCCGAAGCACCCGCCATGCGCAGGGGAAAGCGCGCAAGCCTTGCCACAGAGCCCTGGTATGGGTGACTCTCTAGTCATGATTTGCAACTATTCCAGGGGTAGCGACATGACCACCAGCAACCTGCTCACCCAGCTGTTTCCTGCCTCCACCGCAGAGATTCCCGAACAATTTCGCCTGGCGGAGCCCATCGAACAGCGTGATTACCTGGTCGATGGCCAGTTGCGGGTGTGGAACGGCCCGCTGGCCGGCGTGCAAAGCCCTGTGCAACTGGGTGACGAACGCGTGCACATCGGCAGCACGCCGCTGCTGGACGCCGAGACCGCCCTCACCGCCCTCGACGCCGCCGTGCGCGCCTATGACCGGGGCCAGGGTGAGTGGCCGACCCTGCGCGTGGCCGACCGCATCCGGCATGTGGAAGCCTTCCTGCGGCGCATGCGCGAACAGCGCGACGCGGTGGTCAAGCTGCTGATGTGGGAGATCGGCAAGAACCTCAAGGACTCACAGAAAGAGTTCGACCGCACCTGCGACTACATCACCGACACCATCAATGCCCTCAAGGAGCTCGACCGCCGCAGCAGTCGCTTCGAGCTGGAGCAGGACACCCTTGGGCAAATCCGCCGCGTGCCCCTGGGCGTGGCGCTGTGCATGGGGCCTTACAACTACCCGCTCAACGAAACGTTCACCACGCTGATCCCGGCGCTGATCATGGGCAACACCGTGGTGTTCAAGCCGGCCAAGCTCGGCGTGCTGTTGATCCGCCCGTTGCTGGAGGCGTTCCGCGACAGCTTCCCGGCCGGGGTGATCAACGTGATCTATGGCAGCGGCCGCGAAACCGTGAGCGCGCTGATGGCCAGCGGCAAGATCGACATCTTTGCGTTCATCGGCACCAACAAGGCCGCCAGCGCCCTGAAAAAACTGCACCCGAAACCCCACCGGCTGCGCGCCGCATTGGGCCTGGATGCAAAAAACCCAGGCATCGTGCTGCCCGAGGTCGATCTCGACAATGCGGTCAGCGAAGCGCTCACCGGCTCGCTGTCGTTCAATGGCCAGCGTTGCACGGCCTTGAAGATCCTGTTTGTGCATGAGGATGTGGTCGACCGTTTTATCGAAAAATTCAACGCCAGGCTGGCGACGCTCAAACCCGGCATGCCCTGGGATGACGGCGTGGCGCTGACCCCGCTGCCGGAAGTGGGCAAGGTGGATTACCTCAACGACCTGGTGGCCGATGCCGCGCAGCACGGCGCCCGGGTGGTGAACGCCGACGGCGGTGCGAGCCGTGGGTCATTCTTCTACCCGGCCGTGCTGTACCCGGTGAGCCCGCAGATGCGCGTGTACCACGAAGAACAATTCGGCCCCGTGGTGCCGATCGTGCCCTACCGTGACCTGGAGACAGTGATTGACTACGTACTGGACTCGGACTTCGGCCAGCAATTGAGCCTGTTCGGCACCAACGCCGTGGAGATCGGACGGCTGGTGGACACCTTCGCCAACCAGGTCGGCCGGATCAATATCAACGCCCAGTGCCAGCGCGGGCCGGACACCTTTCCCTTCAACGGGCGCAAGAACTCGGCCGAAGGCACGTTGTCGGTACATGACGCGCTGCGCGTGTTCTCGATCCGCACCCTGGTGGCAACCAAGTTCCAGGAGAGCAACAAGGCGCTGATCAGCGATATCCTGCGCAACCGTGACTCGAGCTTCATCAGCACCGACTACATCTTCTAAGATCACCTCGGTCAAATATGTGGGAGGGGGCTTGCCCCCGAAAGCGGTGTGCCAGTTAGCATAATTTTTACTGATCCATCGCTATCGGGGGCAAGCCCCCTCCCACATTGGATCGGGTTTGCCCTGACTAATGAGCCCCCAATACCGATGAACCTGCCCCTCTTCGCCCGGCGCCTGCTGCGCCCCCTGCTCGACCCGTACCGGCGCTATCGCCACGCCAAGCTGATCCACGCCGTGCGCGTGTCCATCGGCTTATTGGCGACGATCCTGCTGACCACCGGCCTCAACCTGCCGCATGGTGAATGGGCGTCGGTGACCATGCTGATCGTGATCGGCGGGTTGCAGCACCATGGCAATATCGGCAAGAAAGCCGTCGAACGTGCGTACGGTACGCTGATCGGCGCCAGCGTCGGGTTGCTGCTGGTGGTGCAAAAAGCCTATTTCGGCCAGCCCTTCCTGACGTACCTGCTGATGTCGGCGGTGTGTGGGTTCTTTTCCTACCATGCCATCGGCAAGGGCGGCTATATCGCGCTGCTGTCGGCGATCACGGTGTTTATCGTGGCCGGGCACGGCGACAACCCGATTTCGGATGGCCTGTGGCGCACCGTCGACATCCTGATCGGCATCGCACTGGCCCTCGCATTTTCCTTCGCCCTGCCGCTGTACGCGGTGTACTCGTGGCGCTACAACCTGGCCGGCGCCCTGCGCGATGGTGCGGCGATCTACAGCCGCATCATCAATGGCCAATCCGTCACCGACGATGAGCACCTCAAGCTGCTCAACCGCTTGAACACGGCGATACTGCAACTGCGCTCGCTGATGCCGTCGGTGTCCAAGGAAGTGCGGATTTCGATGACTGAACTGGACACCATTCAGCGGCATTTGCGCCTGTGCATGAGCACCCTGGAGATTCTCGGCAATACCCGGCCGGACCCTCGGGATGAGCAGGCGACCGCGCGGATGCTGGTAATGCTAAAGGCCGAGCACCGGCAAATCCGCGTGCAGTTGGTGGGGATGGCGCGGGCGTTGAAGTCGGGGGTGACGGAGCGATTGGAGCGAGAGGCGCCACCCGTGACAGGCGAAACCGAAATGCAGGCACCGGTGTACAACGCATTGGACGGGTATCGGCTGCTGACAGTGCAATTGGCAACCAATGTGGATGCCCTGCGCCAGCGGTTGGCCCAGTCATCCAGACGCTGGAACATCTAGGTGAGGAAGGACCGCCTGCGCAGACGCATGACGGTCTTCCCCTAACGGCATAGCCTTGGGTCTACCCGCGGATGACACCGATGCCGAGTGCGCTGTTAATCACACTATCCTGCAGCACACCCAGCGCACCCGTGGCCAGGTTTATCCCGTAATACCAACTGAGGCCATAGATGTCTTTGTGGGAAAGTGTAACCGACCAATAATTGGCATTCCCCATCGGCCAACGGTTGCCATACGCATCCCTGATTGCATACAGCTGGTCGATATAGACCGAGGTCAGGCCTCGACCGACGGCTCTTGAGCGGATGTCACTCAATGTCCCGCCTCCCAGGCCATAGACATGCCAGACCTCGTAGCCACTGACCGTGCAGTTCCTCGTCTGCGGCGGCGAGGCACTGTCAGACACCGTGATCACGCATTCACCGTTGCCTCGCAATGAAACAAAGCCGGTCGAGTCAACGACCGCCACCTCAGTATTGCTGCTTGAGTACTTATACGGCGGCGTTCCTCCCGAAGCATTGATTCGAACCGAATTACCCGCATTGAAGTTCGGCAGGAGGTCGGGATAGTCCGGCAGTATGTAGGTGGTTGCATCGAGATAGACGTACGTCTGGTCGATCGCCAATGGCGAGGTGAGACTGATGGTGTACTCCGTGTCCGGGAAGCTCACCGCCGCGAACTCATCCTCGTTGCCGGGCTGATAGTTGACCTTGGTGCTGACCGTGATGCGAGCGCCATCGGGCAGGCTCTGCAGCCAATCTCGGGATACCGCCACGTTCGCCAACCCGTTGGCTTGCTCTATTGGGGTAATGCGATGGTTTTTCAGCAACACCCACGGCTCGACCCCCGGGCTGTTGGTGGTGATTGTCGACCAGACGCGCTGGTTTTCCACACTCAGGCGCCATTTGGGCGAGCCCGCCAGTGCATTGCCGTTCAATGCAGGCGGATTGATGGTGCCGCCGTGAGGGATATGGTTGATCAATACTCGCGGCAGATCGGCAGATGCAAAACTGCCAACCATGACTTTCTGCACCTCGGAAGAACCCTCGCCTCCGCCTGCCAGCACAACGGAATATTGCAGGCTCACGGTACTGTTGACGCTGCTGCCCAGGATCAGATTATCGATATTGAACGTGACGGTACCGCCATCCAACCCGTCCTGAGGGGCGATGTAGGGCTGCGTTCCGTCCGCATAGATCCAATGCAGGGTAACGCTGTCGGTACCGCCCTTGTTCATATCGGGATAACTGACGTTGACCTGGCATTTGTTCTCGACCGTCAGCGGATCGACCGATACAACCGGCCCGGTGGCCGGTATGGAATCCTTGATGTTCGGGTGCGGGAAGATGTGCTGCTGCAGTTGAATCTTGTGGTGCCGGACGTCAAACAGCACAGCGTCTTCAAAGGTGTCGGTGCGATTGAAGGTCACCCAGAAGCTGATCGTCAGATCAGACCCCTCCTGCAAATTGCGCAAGGCCAGGACCGGTGTATCACTGATGATGCCGTAAATAACCTCGTCGGCATTGACGGCTCGCCCTCGATACACTTCGTTGAGGTAGGGCGCGCCGTTACTGCGCACACCTTCATATATAAACCACATACGCTGCGCGGGGAAGGCATAGGGCCAGGCCGGCAAGCGTGTTTCATCGAAGTCCTGAAGCAGCGGAACCTCCAGGACCGCACTGTCACCAATGCTGTCGATGACCGGCCCAGCCAGCTGACGCGGCGGCAACAGGCGCAGCTCCAGGACCGGCGAGACGGTTGCAAAACCGTTGCGGACCACCTCAAAGAACACCTTGATGACGCGCCCCAACGGGTGGAGGTTGAAACCGATCACCTGGGTTGGGACAGTGAAATCGATAAAGTCGCCGGCCTGGTTGTCTTTGGACTCCGAGTAAGTGCCCTCTTCGGGCAAGCCCTCACAATGCATCACAACGTTGTCCCTGCGCTTGATCTGTTCGTACCGCACCCGCACTGTCGCACCGTTTGGCCAGCACCGTGCGGGATCAAGCTCGTCAGGGTCGGTGGTGGCCTCCAGAACCTCGGGCGCAAACAGCTCACCCAGGGCCGTGCCAATCGTCACCAGCAGGTCCTCGGAATACTGGACGGCGCCAAAACGATCACGCAGGTAACTGACCGTCAGCGTGCCGTCCAGGTTGTCCAGAAACAACTGCCGGGGAATATCCAGCAACAACGGATTGGGCGGTGGCGCGCCCAGGGTGTATTGGTACTGCACGACACCGCTCGAGGAGCCCGTGTATTTGACGATGATGATATCGCCCTGTTTGAACTCGGTGCGCAACTCAAGCGTGCCGACACTGCCCACCGCAGCGGGGTCGACATTGCCGTTGACTGCCTCGTGGATGATCGGCGCAGGCAAATCAAGCGCGGCTCGCCCGATCTGCACGTACAGGCGCTCCGACTCGCGCACGTCGTTGGCGCCGGAGACTTCATAGTGCACATTCGTATTGCCCAGGCCCTCGAACTTACTGTACTCGGCGTTGACGAAATCGCGAGTGCGTACATGGGTGCCGGCAAGCCGCGTTGACGACACACGTTCCACCGTACCGTCCAGGCGATGCCCCTGAATCTCGACCTTGAGGTTGTCGCCCGGATTGCCGGGTGGCTGGTAATCCGGCATTTCCACGGTAATACGCGCATGGTCCGGCGCGATGAAGGGGCCATAGGCCTCTCTGACCTTGGGTTTGGGCAATTCGTAGCGACGGCCGATGACGTTGACGGTCCACTTTTCTGACCCCAAGTCCTCTACGCCATCTCTTACGCGCTCGTAATAGACGGTCAACGAGCTTTGAATAAGGGACCGCACCAGTTCGTTTCTAATGGGAAAGTCGTTGTATCCACGGATCATGTCCTGTTGAACCGATTCGGTCACGAATTCACCGTCGGGGGTGGTGCCTCGCACAGTCATGCGAATGGCATCACCGGCCTGGAAGTTCAGGTCATCGCGGGCAACGAATACCGACGCCGTCGCCGTGTTTCGGCCCAGCTTATCGGCATCCAGTGTCAGGCTGGCGGCGTCGGCCTCGACAATATAAGGCCGCGCAAGTGGCTTCAGATCCTTCAGGTTGACTTGGACCAGCAGAGGCCTGGACTTGTGTTCCAGCGAACCGGAAATATTCTGCACTTCGTCCAGCAAGTAAAACTGCACGACGTACTGGCCATTGTCGAGCGCCTTCAGGAACTTCGGGTCGATCTGAAACTGCAGGTCACTGCCCACCTGGCTTTCGGTCACTGGCGCAAGGGCGTAAGGATGCTCCCCGATGGACATCCGCGCACTGTCACCGACGCGCATGTCCTCCCAGGCCTTGATGGTGCCCGTCACATTGTCCACAGCCGTGCTGTCAATGACAGTATGCGAAAGCGTCAACATCAGCTTGGAATGCCAACCATCACCGGGTGTTTCGTCTTCTCCGCCTGGACGTGTTTCCTTGATGAACACCACTTGCGGCACAGACGTAATGGGGATGGATGACCCGTTCCTGCGGACTTGGCCGTATACGTTCGGGATGAAGCCCAACTGCAATAATTGCCGGGGAATCCTCAGGTAAAACTGCTCGTTGTTCACGGTCGCGACTTCAACAACATTTTCGGCCAATATGATGCCGTTCATTTTTATCGAGTAAACATCCCCAATCGCGACGTCACCCAGCGCGGGGTCATCCCAGCGTTTGAAAATATAGTGCAAGCCATCTTCGATATGGCGTATGCCCAGCCCGTATGCAGCGTTCTGCACGGGCACGACCTGCCTAGGCGAGGTGAACGGAGGCTCCAGGGTTTCGATGATCATCACCCCCGGCTCGGTGGGAGACTCTTTCGGCTGGGCCGGTTCGACTATTACAGGTACGGGGCGGGAAACGGGGGGAGTGGTAGACATGATAGGCCTCCAGATTGATCAGCGTGCAGCCAGCACACGCGCCTGGAATGAGGAGACACTTGCCCCTATCGAACGTCTAGCTGTGAGAATTGACAGTGGCGACCAACGGCATCGCCAGGCCCGGCTGCCATTTTTTAAAAACGCCAACCTACTTTCATACTTTCTCTTACATATTTTTCACGTTTTATTCACAAGCCGGGACGTAGTGTGAAGCCTCATCCGTTACAAACGTTGCATATCAAGCCCGCCGCCCCAGCGGGCTTTTTTTTGCCCTGGAGTTGGCCTAGCGCGCAACCTTGGCGGCGGGTGCATTCGCCTGCTCACGAATCGCCCGCTGGGTCTCCAGCACTTTGGCCAACGCAGTCTCGGCCTCGGCGCTTTGCTGCGGCACCCGAATCGCCGCCGACACCAGGGTAATCAGCTTGGCCATCACCTCGGCGTCCGTGGCCGGGCGGCCCAGGCTCATGGAGTTCATCAGCAGACGCAATTCGGTGCCGGCCATCACCCCGGAAATCGCCTTGAGGGCAAATTGCAGGCGCACACCCAATTCGTTGCGCGGCAGGTCCGGCAGCGCCAGGGCAAACGCTTCGAAGAAACGCTGGAACACCGGCTGGTAATGGACCTTGAGGTATTCCTGGATAAAGGGCGAAGTGTCGCTATAGACCCGGCCCAGGAAGCGAATGAACGAACGCCCTTCCCCGCTGGCGGGATCGCTGCGCTCCAGCCCCATGGCGGGGGCGAACAGCACACCGAGCAGCGTGTCGCAGTCGAGCGGGCCGTCGGCTTGGGCTTCACAACGTGCCAGCAACTCCAGGCGTTGCTCATTGAGCGGCTCGAGGCGTTGCATCAGCAGGGTTTTCATCAGGGAATCCTTGTCCCCGAAGTGGTAGTTCACCGCAGCCAGGTTGACTTGGGCACGCTCGGTAATCTGCCGTAATAAAACGGCGTCATATCCGTACTTAATAAAGAGCGCCTCTGTCGCATCCAGCAGTCGAGTCTTGGTAATGTTTGGAGCGCTGAGTTTCTTCGCAGCCATAAGGGTTCCACGGGGGGGAAATATTGTTTTAAAAAATATTTTGATTTTTTATACCGGGGCCTTCGTTCGAAAGCAAGTAATGACACGGTGCCATATGCTCGAAAGCCTCCGCATCCGGCAATGTCGAGAGTTTCCTGCAGCTTTTTGCACACCGCGCAATGGGTTTGAAGCGCTGGTTTCAACGCAGCAAACCGCTCTAAATCCACCGCTGGCGAAGCGCAATGAACGCGGTTACTATTCAAACAATCTTTTAAAAACAAGAAAATAATCAGTTCCCGACGGGCACTGGCGGCTTCCCAGGTTGTTACAAAGATTTACGGGACAGCACCGCACCGTTGAGACGGCAGGCGTAGTCATGATCACAGAGCCCTCCGCGCACCCCCACCTGATTTCCCTGCAGGGCATCGGCAAAAGCTACCAGCTTGCCGGGCAACACCTGTCCATTCTGAATGACGTGTGCCTGTCCATCGCCAGCGGTGACAGCTGCGGCATTCTCGGCGCGTCCGGCTCCGGCAAAAGCACCCTGCTCAATATCCTCGGGCTGCTGGACCTGCCCAACTGCGGCCAGTACCGCTTCGCCGGTCACGATATTTTCAACAGCAGTCCCGATGAACTGGCGGCGATCCGCAACCAGCAGATCGGTTTCGTGTTCCAGAGCTTCAACCTGCTGCCGCGCCTCAGCGCTCTGGACAACGTCGCCCTGCCCCTCAGTTACCGCGGCGTATCCCGCCATGAATCGGTGGAACAGGCCTTGCGCATGCTTGATCAGGTCGGCCTGGCCGAGCGCGCCCACCACCGCCCGGCCGACCTGTCCGGTGGCCAGCGCCAGCGTGTCGCCATCGCGCGGGCGCTGGTCGGCAAGCCCTCGGTAATCCTCGCCGACGAACCCACCGGCAACCTCGACAGCAGCACCGCCCAGGACATCATGGACCTGCTTCTGGCGCTCAATCGCGAGCAACAGGTGACGCTGATCATCGTCACCCACGATGCGCACATCGCCGAGCGGCTGGAGCGCAAGATTCTGGTGCACAACGGCGTGGTGCACGAGGCCGAGCGCCTATGAGCCTGCGGGTCGAACAGAGTCTGAGCCAACTGCTGCATGAAGCGTTTATCAGCCTGCGTACCCTGGGCAAACGCTCGGTGCTGGCGCTGCTGGGTATCGTGATCGGCAGTTCGTCGGTGGTCGCCTTGATCAATATCGGCCATAACGCTGCGGTGGATGCCGCCATGATTTTCAAGGACATGGGCACCGACACCCTGGTCGTCCAGTTCCCGCCCAAAGGCAGCGCCAATGTGCCGATGCGCACCCGGCTCGACCTGGGCGCGGTGCGCCTGGCCGTACCGGGCATTGCGCACATCGGCGCGCTCAGCCTGTTCAGCGGGCCCATTGTGTTCCATGGGCGCACCGCCAATGCCAACTTCGTCGGCAGCACCCCGGATGTGCAGGCCGCCATGCGCCTGGCGGTGCGTGAAGGGCGTTTCCTGTCGGCCTTCGATGCCAACCAGACCTATGCGGTGATCGGTGACCAGGTCGCCCAGGCCCTCGGCGCACCCGGTGAACCGCTCAAAACGGGCGACCGCGTGCGCATCAACGACTACCTGTTCCTGATCATCGGCATCCTGCAGAACCAGCCACGCGCGATGCTGATGCCGGTGCAAGCCAATGAATCGCTGTTCATTCCCGCCGAGGGCATGCGGCGTATCTTTGCCAACCCGCAGATCAACAACCTGATCATCCGTGCCCGGCCAGGCCAGGATATGGAACGTGTGGCACGGGACGCCGCCGCCGCGTTGCAACCGCAACTGACCGAGCACAACGTCGACATCACGGTGCCCCAGCAAATGATCGATGGCATGACCCGCCAAAGCCGCACCTTCGCGTACCTGCTGCTGGCCCTCGGCGCGATTTCCCTGGTGGGCGGCGGTGTGGGGGTGATGAATGTGATGCTGATGAACGTGTCCGAGCGCCGTCGCGAGATCGGCATTCGCATGGCCCTGGGCGCTCGGCAACGGGATATCCGCAACCTGTTCCTGCTCGAAGCCGTCACCTTGACCGCCGTCGGCGCGCTGTGCGGCGCGGTGCTCGGCATGACCGCCGCCTGGTTCTACGCCTGGCTGTCGGGCTGGGTGTTTTCCCTGGCGGTGGCCGCCCTGCCCCTGGGCGTGGGCAGCACATTGCTGGTGGGGTTGTTCTTTGGCATCTACCCGGCGGTCTCGGCCTCACGACTGCAGCCGGTGGAGGCCTTGCGCGATGAGTAAATGGTTACTGCTGCTGGCGCTGCTCAGCCTGCCCGCCGGGGCCGCCGAGGTGGTGATCAAACCCTCGGCGCCCAGCACCACCCGCAGCGGCTATGATCGCGGCGTCTCGCTGAACGCCCAGGTGACCACCCTGACCCTGGGCGACGCCGTGTACCTGGGCCTGCGCAACAACCCGGCGATCCGCAGCGCCTACCTGCAGCGGGTCGCGCAGAAGTTCGACCTGCGGGTCGCCGAAGACGTGTTCAACCCCAAGCTCACCCTCAACAGTTATTACCGTGGCACACGCGGTTCCCAGGACAGTGCGCGCAACGCCAACCTGGCGCCGTCCACCAGCCTGCTCGGCGAATACGGCACCCGCCTGAGCATGGCCTGGACCCAGCAACTGAACAACGCCGACCGTGCCGGCCGTTACCGCAGCGACGGCCTTGACCTGGCCATCATCCAGCCGCTGATGCGTGGCGCCGGCTGGGACGCCACCACCGCGCCGCTGCGCCTGTCGCGCCTGGCGGAACAGGCCAACCGTCTCAACCTCAAGGCCACCGTGGCACAAACCATCAGCCAGATCATCGCCACCTACCGCGAGTTGCTGCGGGCCCAGGAGCAGCAGGTGATCGTGCAGGACGCGCTCAAGCGCTCCAACACCTTGCTGGAGGTGAACAAGGCGTTGATCAGTGCCGGGCGCATGGCCGAATTCGAGATCGTGCAGACCGAAGCCGACATCGCCACCCAGCAATTGGGCGTGGAGGAAGCGCAGAACCAGCTCGATACCAGTCGCCTGGCCCTGCTGCGCCTGCTGGCCCTGGACCTGTCCACACCGATTCGCGCCACCGAAGCGCTGGAAGCCCGGCCCATGGAAATCGACAAGCGCCAGGCGTTCAACCTCGCGCAAACCCAGCAACCGGAATACCTTGCCGCCCTGCTCGGCAGCCAGCGGGCCGACCTCAATCTGGTGATCGCCAAGGATTCGGGACGCTGGCAAGTGGACCTGGTGGCGGGCGCGAACCAGGTGCGCGACGCCAACGACAGCGATAATGGCCGCACCCATAACCGCAACTGGGACAGCTACGCCGGCGTGCAGGTGCAGATCCCCATCGGCGATATCAGCACGCGCCAGGCCGAAGTCAGGGCCCGGGTGGATGTCGAGGACCAGGAAATCCGTATCACCGACGCCCGCCAGGAACTCGAGCGCGCCGTCAACGATGTGGTGCGCGACCTCGGCACCCGCTGGCGCCAGTACGAGATCGCCCAGCGCGCCGTGGACCTGTCGCGGCGCAAGATCGAGATTGAACGGGAAAAACTCAGCGCCGGGCGCTCCACCAACTTCCAGGTGCTGAGCTTCGAAACTGACCTGCGCAACGCCGAAAACGCGCGGCTCAATGCGCTGATCGCTTATTTGAACGCTCAGACCCAGCTTGACTTGACGCTGGGCATGACCCTGGAAAGTTGGGAAATCGCCCTCAATGACTACTAATCGCAAACGCCTGCTGGGCGCGGTATTGATCCTGCTGGTGGCAGGCCTCGGGCTGGCCCTGCGCCCCTCGGCCGAAAGTCCGGCCGCCACCGGTGACCAGTGGCTGGCGGTGAAGCCCGACCCGCTGGTGCATCAGATCGGCCTGGTGGGCAAGATCGAGCCCGACACCACCGTCACCCTCACCGCACCGTTCGACGGCAATGTACTGGTCAATCTGGTGGAGCAAGGCCAGCGCGTCGAGGCCGGCCAGGTGCTGTTGCGCATGGACCCGGCCACTCTCGAAGTGCAACTGCGCGACGCCCTCTCGGCCCAGCTCAAGGCGCGACGCACCGTGCAGGAAATGCAGGACTGGGACAGCAGCGCCGCCGTCAGCCGCGCCCGGCGCAGCCTGCGCACCGCAGAAATGAACGCCGGCAACACCCGACGCAAGCTCACCGAAAGCGAAAACCTGTTCAAGCGCGGCATCATTCCGCGCAACGAACTCGACGACCTCAAGCAACAGACCCAGCAGCAACAACTGGACCTGGCAGCGGCGCGCAGTGAACTGCAACAGGCGCTGGAACAGGGCAAGGGCGAATACCGGCAGATCGCCGATATGGAGTTGACCAACGCCACGGTCAAATACGACGCCCTGCACAAGCTGCTCGAGGGCAAGGAGGTCAAGGCGCCCTTCTCCGGCATCGTCGTGCCCGCACCCGGCAACAGCACGGCCTCCTCAAGCGGCGCCAGCAACAACGCACCGGTACAAGCCGGCAGCAAAGTCAGCCAAGGCCAGGTGTTGTTTGGCTTGGCCAATATCGAACGCTTGAAAATCGTCGCCAAGGTTTCCGAACTGGACATCAATCAACTGCACCAGGGCCAGGCGGTGGAGGTGATGGGGGATGGTTTTGACGGCGAGCGGCTGACCGGTTCGGTCAGCGTGGTCAGCGGCCTGGCAATCGCCAATGACAGCCAGGGCAGCGCGCAGTTTCCGGTAACGTTGTCGATCCCCAGCCTCACGCCGCAGCAATTGCAGCAAGTGCGCCTGGGAATGAGCGCGCGGTTGACCATTGTGACGTACAACAATGCGCAGGCGATTGTGGTGCCGAGCGAGGCGATCCAGGCGGACAACATCGTCGAGTACCGTGCGGCGATGGACCAGCCGGTGGAACGGGTGAAGGTGACGACCGGGCAATCGACGCCCCAGGGCGTTGAAGTGTTTGGCCTCAAGCCCGGACTGGTGAAAATCTCAAAATAAATGCAGATCCAAATGTGGGAGGGGGCATCAGAGCCTGCCCCCTCCCACATTTAAATTTGTGTGAGCCTGGCGGCCAGCGCCTTGGCCTGGATCGCCACATCCGTCACCGCCGTGCTCTCCCACCACATCCCGCGCAGCGGCGGGCCCATGGCGAACAGCCGCCCACTCACCTGGCCCTGGGCATCCAGCACCGCGCCTGAAGTGTCCGCCGCAATCCCCAGCGCCAACGGCCCAGGCTGGACCAACCCGCGCTTGAGCAATTGTTGCGGCAACGGCCGGGCCACGCGGCGCCAGTCGTATTCGATGCCGCTGGAGTTGATCAGCGCGGCGCCGGATACCGGGGTGAGGCTCTGCTCGCCACGATAACGCACGCCAATGGTTACGCCGCTGGCCGAAGGTTCCAGCCCCTTGAACGACGCGGCGTGAATCCGCAACCGCCCCTGCGCGTGCAACCGCTCCACCAACTGCGCACTCAACGGCGGCGAACGGTGGTGATGACTCTCCCACCACGGCCGCACATGGCGCACGAACTGACGCTTCTCGCGTTCGCTCGCCTGGCTCCACAACCGGGCGATATGCACCCGGACCGTGTCCAGGGGCGCCTGCCAATCCACGCCCTGATCGAGCGCCCTGCGGCATTGGCGCCGCACTTCACGCAACAGTTGCCGAGGGCTGCGCAGCCTGTGATCAGCACCGAGAAAATCCTCCCAGCCCGGCGGCTGGCGGCGCACATGGGGCAACAGGCCATGGCGCGAGAACACCTCGATCGGCCCGCGATGCCCTGCTTGTTCCAGGGAGACCACGGCATCCACCATGGTCAGCCCGGAGCCGATGATCAGCACGCTTGATTGCGGGTCGAGCCGGGTCATGGCCTGTACATCCCAGGGGTCTAGCGCCGCCGCGTTCACGCCGCTGGATTCGGTCTGCGGCGTACGCGCCGCCGGGAACATGCCGGTGGCCAATACGGCAAAGGCGCCCCGCAGGCGTTCGCCGTTATCCAGAGTCAACAGGACGCCGGCCGCGTCGATGTGCACGTCGACCGCCTCTGCACGGACATGCTCGACGGTGGATGCGGACAGCGCTTCGGCCTGTGCCAGGCGCTGCTGCACGTACAGGCCAAAAATGCCCCGTGGCGGGAACAGTTCGCTGATGAGCACCGGCTGTTGCGCCGACTCCGGCCACCCTCCGGCGCCGATGTAGTCGGTGAGCCATTGGGTCAGGTCATCGGCATTGTCCGGGTCGACACTCATGCGCGCCGCATTGCCGTTCAGGGTGTGACCCAGTTCGACCGCACTGTAGGCCTCGCCGCGCCCCAGTTGCGCACGCGGCTCGATCACCAGCAGGCGCCGCCTGCCCGGCAGGCGCAGGAGTTGCACCGCCAGCATCGTGCCGCTCAGGCCGCCGCCGATGATCAATACATCAGCGTTGCGGATCGATTCACTCATGCACCTTCGCCCTTACTGTTTGCCCAGATAAATGTCATGCAAGTCACCCCGTCCCAGCAGCTCGGCGGCACTGCCACTCAACACCACTCGCCCAGTATCCAGCACGTAGCCCCGGGACGCATAGGTGAGCGCGACATTGATATTCTGTTCGGCGATCAAAAAGCTCACCTGTTGCTCGCGGTTGAGCTGCGCGATGATCGCGAAAATCTCCTGCACGATCATCGGCGCCAGGCCCATCGACGGCTCGTCGAGCAGCACCAGGGCCGGACGGGTCATCAACGCCCGGCCAATGGCGACCATTTGCTGCTCGCCACCGGAGGTCAGGCCGGCGCGGGTGTGGCGCTTGGTCTTGAGCCTGGGGAACCAGGTGTAGATGCGCTCCAGATCCTCAGCCAGCTCCCTGCGGCTCAGGCGCCGCACAAAGCCGCCGCTGCGCAGGTTGTCTTCCACCGTGAGCTGGCCGAACACATGCCGGCCTTCGAGCACATGCACCATGCCCTGGCGCACCCGTTGGCTGGGCTCTACGCCCGCCAGGTTCAGGCCTGCGTAGTCGATCCGGCCTCGGCTGACTTCGGCGCGCTCGGCCCGCACCAGCCCGGAAATGGCCTTGAGGGTGGTGCTTTTGCCCGCGCCATTGGCGCCGAGCAACGCAACGATTGCGCCCTTGGGCACACTCAGCGACACCCCGGCCACCGCCAGGATCGCCCCGTCATAGATCACTTCGATATCGTCGACCGTCAGCAGCGCCGGGTGCCCGGGCTCAGTGGCAGGCTGGCTCATGGTTTATTCATCCCCGCTGCAGGTGCGCGGCGTCAGGTGCTTTTCCTTGGCGAACGCGGCGGATTTTTCATCGATCAGCGGCCGCAACAACGCCCGGTCGGCGGCGATCCAGTCGCTGATCAGTGTCCAGTTGGTACCGTCCCACTGCTGCACTCGCGCCGAACCGCCGCCTTCATGGTCGCGGCACGACAGCTTGAGGTTTTGCATCAGGCCCAGGTAGCCCATGTCCTTGAGGCGCGCATCATCAATGTTCAGGTGTTCGAGGCCCCAGCGCCCCTCTTCGCCATTGAGCGGGCGTTTGCCAAACTTGGCCTGGGCCGTGCGAATCGCCTCCACGGCCACGGCGGCGTTCACCAGGCCCGAGTTATAGTAGACGCTGCCGAAATTCTTCAGGTCCTTGAGGTCGCTGTGGCCCTTGTCGAGGACCGACTGCTTGAGACGCTTGTGGATCTCGAAGTCGCTGCCTGCCGGGTATGGCGTGAGCGCCAGATAGCCTTTGGCGGCAGCACCGGCCGGCAGCACGTCTTCGCTGGAACTGGCCCAGATATCGCCGATGATATGGTCCACCGGGAAGCCGAAGCGCGCCGCCGTCTTCACCGCCACCGGGGTGGACACGCCCCAGGTGCGCAGGAATACCCAGTCCGGATTGGCCTGGCGTACCTGGCGCCACTGCGCCGACTGCTCGTTGCCGGGGTCGGCCACCGGAATCTGGATATTCTCGAAGCCGTACTTGTCGGCGAGCAGCTTCAACGGGCCGAGGGTTTCGCGACCGTAGGCCGAGTCGTGATAGACCGTGGCGATCTTCTTGCCCTTGAGTTTGTCGAAGCCGCCTTCGCGCTCGGCAATGTAGTTCACCAGGGTCGAGGCCTCGCTGTAGAAAGTCAGCATCACCGGGAAGTTGTAGGGAAACACCGTGCCGTCGGTGGCTTCGGTGCGACCGTAACCGAGGGTGATCAGCGGAATCTTGTCCACTTCCGCCCGTTCACTCAGTGCATAGGCGGCCGGCGCGCCGTTGGGCTGGTAGACCGCGACCGGCGCGCCATCCAGGCCATTTTTGAAGCGCTCGTAGCATTCGATGCCCTTCTCTGCGGTCCATTCGGTCTCGCACTCCTGCCACACCAGCTTCACGCCATTGATGCCGCCCTCGACTTCATTGATATAGCGCAGGTAGTCGATCATCCCGGCCCACACCTGCACGCCGCTGGAGGCATAGGCGCCGACCCGGTAGGTCGCCAGGGGAATGAATTGCTGGTCGGGCGAAGCCACGACCTGGGGCACAACACCGGCCAGGGCCACCAGCGCGAACGCGGTGCCGAGCAGGGAACGTTTCAAGGATGCAGGCATGGAAGTTTCTCTTGAGCAAAGGTTAGAAACGCAGCGGCCACTGCCGCAGACGGTCACGCAGGGTGTGCAACAGGCGAATCAAGCCCTCGGGTTCCTTGATCAGGAACACGATGATCAACACGCCAAAAATGATTTTCTGCAGGTTCTGCAACTGCCCCGCATCGACCGAACCGCCGAACAGCGCCTGCCCGGCGTGGCTGAGCAGGATCGGCAGCAGGCTGATGAAGGCCGCGCCCACGAAGTTGCCGGCAATGCTGCCCATGCCCCCGATAATGATGATGAACAGGATCTGGAATGAGCGGTTGATATCGAAGCTGCTGGCGCTGGCCGTGCCCAGGTAGGCGAACGCCCACAACGCACCGGCAATGCCTAAGTAGAACGAGCTGACCGCGAACGCCAGGCGCTTGTAGCGCACCACCGGGATGCCGACCACGGCGGCGGCGGTGTCCATGTCGCGGATCGCCATCCAGTTGCGCCCGACCTGGCTGCGCACCAGGTTGACGGCGGTCCAGGTCAACAGCAGCACCGTGACCAGGGTCAGCCAGTAGCGGCCCAACGGCGTATTGAGGTCGTGACCCAACAGCGTCAGCTGCGGTGCGGAGATGGTCCCGGACGAACCATAGTTATAGAACCAGGGGAACTTGACGAACAGCCACTCGAGAAAGAACTGCGCCGCCAGCGTCGTGACCATCAGGTAGAAGCCCTTGATCCGCGAACTGGGCAAGCCGAACAACAGGCCCACCAAGGCGCTGATAATCCCGCCGCCCAGCAGCGCCACCGGCAAGCCCAGGTCGGGCAGGCGCAGCAAAAACCCGTAGGTGGCGAACGCGCCCACCGCCATGAAGCCCGCCGCGCCCACCGACGTTTGCCCGGTGTAGCCGGTCAGCAGGTTCAAGCCCAGCCCGGCCAGGGACAGCACCAAAAAGGGGATCAGGATCGCATTGAGCCAATAGTCGTTACTCCACAGCGGCACCGCGACAAAGGCCAGGGCCAGCAGACCGAGCAGGCCCCAGGGAACGCGGCGCTGTACCAGCAAGAGCGGCGCGGTTTGAACAATGGGAATCGACATGGTTTCAGACTCGCTCAATGGCACGCTCGCCGAACAGGCCGGCGGGACGGATATACAGGAAGGCCAGCGCCAATACATAGGCGAACCACGGCGTGATACCGCCGCCGATCAACGGGCCGATGTACACCTCGGCGAGGTTCTCGGCAGCACCGACGATCAGCCCGCCGACAATCGCCCCGCCTATCGAGGTAAAGCCGCCGATAATCAACACCGGCAAGGCCTTGAGCACCACCAGCGACAACGAAAACTGCACCCCCTGGCGCGCGCCCCACAACAGCCCGGCGACCAGCCCGACGATGCCGGCAGCCGCCCAGACGATCTGCCAGATCCGATTGAGGTTGATGCCGATGGACAGCGCCGCCGTGGTGTCATCCGCCACCGCGCGCAGCGACACACCGATGCGGGTCTTGTTGAACAGCAGCGCGAGGATGCTCACCAGCACCACCGCAGCCGCCGCAGCGATCAGGTCGAACTGGCTGAGCATCAGCGGACCGACAAACAGCGGCACGTCGTCGATGCCCAGGTCCAGCGCGCGGACCTGCGAGCCCATCAGGCCCTGGGCCAGGCCTTCGATGATGAACGACAGGCCCAGCGTGGCCATGAACAGGGTGATCTGCGAGCGGTTCACCAGCGGGCGCAGGACCAGCCGCTCGATGAGCAAGGCGCCGACGCTCATCACCACCACCGTCAGCAGCAGCGCCAGGGCAAACGGCACGCCCTGGTCGTGCAGGCTGACGAAGGTCAGCGCGGCAAACAACAGCATCGCGCCCTGGGCGAAATTGAACACGCCGCTGGCCTTGTAGATCAGCACAAAGCCGATGGCGACCAGCGAGTACAGGGTGCCGGCGAGCAAACCGCCAAGCAGGGTTTCGAGGAAAGAGATCATCAATGCACCGCTCCCAGATAGGCCGCGATCACATCGGGGTTGGCCTGTACCTGGGCCGGCGTGCCGTCGCCGACTTTGCGCCCGTAATCGAGCACCACCACATGGTCGGACAGGCCCATGACCACGCCCATGTCGTGTTCGATCAACACCACGGTGGTGCCCAGGTCGCGATTCACGTCGGCGACGAAGCGCGCCATGTCCTGTTTCTCTTCGGCGTTCATGCCGGCCATGGGTTCGTCGAGCAGTAACAGGCTGGGCCCGGCGATCAGCGCACGGCCCAACTCCACGCGCTTTTGCAGGCCGTAGGATAGGTTGCCCACCAGCACATCGCGATGGGCTTGCAGCTCAAGAAACTCAAGGATGCCCTGCCCGCGCAGGCGAAACGCCTCGGCTTCACGCCGCGCGCGGGGCAGGCCGAGGGCCTGTTCGATCAGGTGGCTGCGCATGTGCCGCGACAGGCCGGTGAGGACGTTGTCGAGCACGCTCATTTTCTTGAACAGCGCATTGTTCTGGAACGTACGGCCGATGCCTCTGCGGGCGGCGCCCAGCGGGTCGATCCGCCGCAAGGGTTGGGCCTCGAACACAATCTCACCGGCATCGAAACGGTAGACACCGTTGAGCACATTGAGCAACGAGCTCTTGCCCGCGCCATTGGGGCCGATCAGCGCGCAGATCTCGCCGCGCTGCACCTCGAACGACAGCGCATTGATCGCCTTGACACCCTTGAACGACAGCGAAATATCGCGCACCTGCAAAATGGCCTGGCTCATGCAATGTCCCGTTTTAATTCGGCCAGCCAGGTTGGCTCGGCGGTGGTTTTAAGCGGCTGCCAGATATAGCCCAGACGCTGAAACCCGAGCAGCTTGCGCACACGGTTTTTCAGCAACCGGCGCAGACCGCCCTGTGGATGGGCGATGGCCCATTCACACAGGCGTCGGCGCCAGGTGCCGTGGGCGGCGAGGCGGCTTTCGATCTCGTCGGCCAGGTGTTGCAAACGCTCGGGTGACAGCAGCAGACCGGTGGGGGCGACTTCGCTGCGATCGCGTCGCGCCGAGGCCAGGGTCTCCGGAAACGCCAGGCCGTGGCCGCTGTCGAGCCATTGCTCCAGCACCACGGCGAGACCGCCTTGCCACTGGGTGCCCTCCTCGCTCCACAGCACGGTTTCAGCGCCGGGCTGCCACCAGCGTTGCAGGCGTTGCGCCGGGTCGGACGGGCCGAGCAGTTGAGCGAAGTCCACGCGCTGGGTGAATGCCCAATCGGGTTGCCGACCCTGGACGCAGGCGTGGCTGGGGTGGAGGCGCCAGAGCTGTTGCTCCAGGGCTGGTGGCTCCAGATTATCGGCCAGGGTCAGCACCTGCCCGCCCACAGATTGGGCGGCCAGCGCCAGCAACAGCAGGTTCGGCTCAAATGCGCCGCTGAGCGCCAGCCGCGACTGTTCGCTGAAGCCTTGCTGGCGCAAGCCATCAGTCGCGCGTTCGACGTCACGCAACACATCGATCCAGCGCCAGGCATGCCATTGGCCCTGGCGTTTGTGGCGCAGGGCGACCTGCAAGGGTGTGAGCTGCGCCCAGTGGTGCAGGCGTTCCAGGGCGGCTTTGGGTTCGGGCACGCTCATAGGGATGACTCCTATTGGATGTTTGAGCGTGCGGTGGTCCGCTGGCTGAAATGTTCAAAACGACACAGGGCAAATGTGGGAGGGGGCTTGCCCCCGATGGCGGTATGTCAGTTAAACCACTGTTGACTGACCCACCGCTATCGGGGGCAAGCCCCCTCCCACAGGGGTTTTGTGTGAACCGGACAGGTCGCGGTAGCCGGCGCCGGGGTGATTGGCGCCCAACCTCGGCCCCTCGCCAAACAGCTTCTCGCGCAACGTGCCCTGGGCGTATTCGGTCTTGTACACGCCACGCTTCTGCAGCTCCGGCACCAGCCACTCCACGGCGTCGACAAAGGTCTCGTGGGTCAGCGCATACGCCAGGTTGAAGCCGTCCACATCGGTCTCCTCGACCCACTCCTGCAGCAGGTCCGCCACCGTCTGCGGGCCGCCGACAAACAGCGGGCCGAAGCCGCCGATGCCAACCCAGTTGGCCAGTTCATTCGGCGTCCAGACCTTGTCGGGATCGGCCGTGGAAAAGGCTTCCACCGCCGACTGGATGGCGTTGGTGTGCACATGCTTGAGCGGCTCGTCGGGTTTGAACTGGCTGAAATCGATACCGGTCCAGCCGGAGATCAGCGCCATCGCGCCTTCGTAGCTGACATAGGACTTATAGTCATCGAACTTGGCCTTGGCCTGCGCGTCGGTCTCGCCGACGATCACCGTCTGCAGGTTGAAGATGAGGATTTTGCGCGGATCGCGCCCCGCCTCGGCCGCACGCCGGCGAATATCGGCGACGGTCTTTTTCAGCAGCACCTTGGACGGCGCGGCCACGAACACGCACTCGGCCTGTTCGGCGGCGAATTGCTTGCCACGGCTGGAGGCGCCGGCCTGGTACAGCACCGGCGTGCGCTGCGGCGAGGGTTCGCACAGGTGGATGCCGGGCACCTGGAAGTGTTTGCCCACATGACGAATCTCGTGGATCTTGCGCGGGTCGCTGAACACCCGGCGCTCGCGATCACGTACTACCGCGCCCTCTTCCCAGCTGCCTTCCCAGAGTTTGTAGCAAACCTGCAGGTATTCCTCGGCATAGTCATAGCGCGCATCGTGTTCGGTCTGGGCTTTTTGCCCAAGGTTCCTGGCACCGCTTTCCAGATAGGAGGTGACAATATTCCAACCGACCCGGCCCTTGGTCAGGTGGTCGAGGGTGGAGAGCCTGCGCGCGAACGGGTACGGATGCTCGAAGGACAGCGACGCCGTCAGGCCGAACCCCAGGTGCTCGGTGACCAGGGCCATCGGTGCGATCAGCGACAGCGGATCATTGACCGGCACTTGCGTCGCCTGGCGGATCGCCGCGTCGCCATTGCCGTTGTAGACGTCGTAGATGCCCAGCACATCGGCGATGAACAGCCCGTCGAACTTGCCGCGCTCGAGGATTTTCGCCAGGTCCGTCCAGTATTCCAGGTCCTTGTATTGCCAGGAACGGTCCCGGGGGTGCGCCCACAAACCGGGCGACTGGTGGCCGACACAGTTCATGTCGAAGGCATTCAGGCGAATTTCGCGAGACATCAAAGCACTCCGTTGAGGTGGTAGTTGCCGACGATCCGGTATTTCACGCGCAGCGGGTCATCCACCGGCGACGGCAGCGCGGTGCGGTGGCCGGTCAATTCGAACTGCGCATTGCTGGCGGCGATAAGGGCTTCGGCGGCGGCGATCTGTGCCTCGGTGACAGCCACCGGGCTCGGGTCGGTTTCGGCGCGCTCGAACAGGGCCGCAGCCACGTCGACACGAATCTGTAAATCGCCGAAGCGGCTGATCACGTAAGGGTCGTCGCTGCGCTCGACAAAGCGGCGGGTGGTTTCCAGCAGTTGGCGTGCGTGGTTCAGTGTGTGGCTCAGTACGGTCATCGGGTCAGCTTCCTCAGTTCCAGGCATGGCGTGCAGGCTTCACGCCGTTGAGCACGAAGTTGCCGATCAGGTGGTATTTCCAGCGCGCCGGGTCGTGCAAGGTGTGGGTGCGCGCGTTACGCCAGAAGCGGTCGAGGTTGTGCTTGCCGGTGACCGAGCGAGTGCCGGCCAGCTCGAAGAGTTTGCTGCTGGCAAGCAAGGCCGTTTCGGCGGACAGCACCTTGGCCTGGGCGACGATCAGCGAAGCGTTGGCGACGGTGTCTTCAGTCGGTTCGGCGAGGGCCAGGTCGACCGCCCTGCCCGCCTTGGCGAGAATCGCTTCGGTGCCGTGCACGCGCCACGCCAGATCGCCGATGGCGGCAATGGTGAATGGGTCTTGCCAGCCGTGATCCTGCTGGCTGTCGATCCAGGGCCGTGCCTGGCGGGCGTGAATCTTCGCCTGCTCCAGCGCGCCCAGCGCAATTCCGGTATCGACTGCGGCCTGGATAATCTGTGAGATCGGGCCGTCGGCGGTGGGTTGATCAAACGCCAGGTGTGCGGGGATGACCGCACTCAAGGGCACGCTCACACCGTCGAGGGTCACGCCACCACTGGCGGTGGTGCGTTGGCCGAAGCCGTCCCAGCTGTCAATCACCGTAAGGCCGGGCGCATCGCGCTCGATAAAGGCAATCAGCGCCTGCCCGTGCTCGTTGTTGCCGACGGTCGGCACGATGTGCGCAAACAACGCGCCGGTGCAGTAGAACTTCTCGCCGTCAACGCGGGCGAAGTCGCCGTCGACGCGGATCTGCGTGTCGAACGTGCCGGCGTTTTTGCTCTTGGCTTCGGAAAAGGCATTGCCGAAGCGATAGCCCGCCAGCACCTTGCCGAAGTAGTGGCGCTTCTGCTCCTCGGTGCCGGTTTGCAGGAGGATATCCACCACGCCGAGATGGTTCTGCGGGATCTGCCCCAGTGACGGGTCGGCGGCGGAGATCAGCTTGATCACCTCGGCCACGGTCACATACGAAACCTCGGCGCCGCCGTAGGCTTTGGGAATGGTGATGCCCCACAGGCCGCTGGCAGAGAACTCGTCGAGTTCCGCCACCGGCAGGCGCCGCTCACGGTCGCGCTCGCTGGCCTCCAGGGCAAACCGCGCCGCCAGCCGCGTGGCGACCTCAATGGCTTCCGCGTCCGAGCGGATGATATGGGCTGAATGTTGAGGGTGGGCTGACATGGGCCGACTCCAGGCTCCGAATGAATAACGGAGCCTTTGCAGGAGTCGTGCCGTTTATAAATCACCCTGAAAATCAACAGGCTGTAGAAACAAGCGCTGTTTTTCGCGATCTCCGGGCAGCAAAATGTTCAATTGCTGTTGCGCTACCAACAGCTGAACCAGACGGCGTTTTTATGGAAAGCCTGCAACACGCCGCATCAGATGGTCTGGCTACGAGCGCCAAGTGGCCTGACCTCATACTTGCCCTCGACCACGCTATTGACCGCATGCTCCACCTCAGCCCTCGCCTGTGCTGCGCGCTCAGGGTTATTGGCTTCCCAGCGCTCAATATTTCGCCGCCCGAATTGGTCGATAAATGCATTCTTCCTGTCGGCCATGATGGTGGTCATTTGTTGCGTGCCGACATTGTGTTCCGGGCTCTTGTCGCGGTACGGGAAGTCCTGACCGCCCGCCACCCAGTTTTCGGTAAAAAATTGCTGGAGTGCGGGCTCGGGCAATACCGATAATCTGTAGGCGACTTCAAGAGCAGGCCCGAGCGCCTTTTCGTGGCTCTGGATATTTTTGGCCTCATAGATATCGTTTTCGGTCTTGACCATATCCTTGATGGTGGAAAGAAGCGGCCTGCTGCGCGGGATGGTGCTGATGCCCGTCAGCGAGGGCGGGAAATCGCTGGAGAAGGTGGAATCCTTGCGCTCGAACAAGCTGGTCGATTGCAACGGATTTTCCGGGCGCGCGCCCTGGGTTGCACGTTCAAAGCTCTCTGCCTTGGAAAGCCCGCCAAATCCCAACGTCCCGCTCCCGCCAAAATCTACCGTCATGCCCCTGTATTGGTCGTTGGCCGTGTCGGGTTGAAAATAACCAAAGTTGCAAAATGAAAAATTCAGGTAATCCCAGTTATTAATCAACCGCGAGGCAAAGTAGTGCTGCTGCTGTTCCTGCTTGAGTTCTGACGGCAGCAAGTCATTGAGTTTCTCCAGCACCGAAAACTTGATCAGGTTTTCAGCCTTTACTTTATCCAGCACGCCCGGCGCCTGCCGATGCTGGCCGTCAGGAAAAGCTTGATAAATATCTTCAAGACGGCTGTCCGCTTTGTTATAGGACTGAACGAGCGCATGATAGGAATCGATGACTTTCTTGACGGCTGGCGCGCTGACGAGCGACTTTTCACCTTCGGCCTTGAGTAACTCTGGCATCACCTTGGTATCTAACAGGAATGTACCGAGGTCCTTGAAGCTCGGCTCGACCTTGGACGCAACACACGCAAATTTTGACAAGTCCGCATTCGCGGAAAAGTCTCCTCTGGTGGCTTTATTAAAGTCAAAAAAACCTTCACAACCATTGCACAGCATCATCTTGGGCGCGCCCAAGCCGGTCATCGAGAACAGATTACCCATTACCACTTCTTCAGCGGCGACGTAATTGGTGTAGTAAGGGTTTTTTACGCGATATAGCTCATTATCATGTTCGATAAACTGGGCATCACGCGTGAATAAAATCCCATTACTGCTGCGCTCCACGGGCACTCCACCCGAGAGGTTGACGGGCGCCTTCGGCATCGTCCCGCGAGCGCGCTCTGTATCGGTGTTGGTTGTTGATGTACTCGAAGGCGCGGTCGTCGAGGTATAAGGAACCAATGACGGTGACGTGGAAGAAACTAACATAGCCATGACCTCTGCATAAAATAGACACACTCTAACGATCGCTTCACCCACTCAAAGTCGGCGAAGGGGATTCCAATATCAGCACAGCATTCAATTACTGACCCGACGCATGCTGTATTTACTTTTTCAAGGTTGCTTCCATGGATTGGAAACATAGGTAACAGGAATCCCTTCAAACTGCTTTTTATTCGAAGCCGAATTAAACGACACCCAAAGTCCCGAGCGCGTTCTAGGCATCATCTCCAACACCTTGCCCTTGATAGTGCCGCTGCCAAACGCCTTGTCCTCCAGCACGTCAATAATTTTATCCAGTGCGATACTGCCGGCGTCGGCCTCACCTGCCGGAAGCCGCTGATTCACGCGCACATGAATATGCAGGCCGGCGGTTGAGTCTCCGTAGATCGGGCTGTGCAAATATATTTGCACAGTGTCCTTGCCCGGCTGATAACCGTAAACCTGCTCGATGGAACGCATGCTCACTTCCTTAAAGGATTTAAGCAGGCCAAGGTGTTCTTTTTTAACATCGATGGGATTCACCAAAAACGTGCGGTTTGTACGCCTTTCATATTCGCCTACACGTTCGCGCACATTCACACCCTCACCGGTATTCATGGGATTTTTGAAAATCTCTTGAAACGCCTGGCGATGTTCAAACAGATCAGGTGGTATCCAGTACCCCACCAGCGCAAAGCCGCCGGTATCACGAGTGCGGGCGCTCAAGTTCAAGGGCTCTGGAAAAATCTCGGGATATTTTTCTATGTATCGCGTATTGGGCATCAATACGATGCCGCCCTGCGAAGTGAACGGCGTTACTGGAAACTGCTCGGGGTGTTGCCGGAAAGCGAGGAACTTTTTGTCGTCAGCCTGCGTAAAAAAGTTGTAGATGAAATCAGGCAGCACCTGATTGTGCGTATAGCGAGCGATGCGTGTTTCCAAGCCGGCCTCGGAGACAAGCCCTACTTGAGGCATGTTGTATTTATCGGCGGATTTTTTTGCGCACAATGGGGCTCGGGCCAGGGCGGTTCTATCAACGGGAGGGAGATTGACGCCTTTATCCTCGCGGTAGTTGCGATACCGTAAAGGTGTGGCGAACGTGGCCCGTTTCTTTTCTTCTGCGCCGACCACATGCTCAGCCTCCCAGCTACGCCAGTGTGGCGGGCACTCACTGTTGGACTTGACCGGACTGGCGTGCGTATTGATTAATGACGCATCATTATCTAACGGCGAAGGCGGTCTGGTCATACCAAGTGGGCTTACAGCCATGGGCATCTCCCCTTATTCCAGTGTTCTCCATCTGGAGAACTCGGGAAAAAAGTAATGCACCCAACTTGGGACGTCGCGATGACTAATCCGAGAATCGCGACAGAGCTTTCGGTGTTGCTTCAAATCACCACATTGCGAACAAACCGAACAGCCCCGACGCCATCATTGCAATAGACGTGGGCTTGATCGCTGGAAAACATAAAGAACTCACCTGCCGCTATGTGTTTGTTCGTGCCCTCCAACGTCAGGGTCAAACAGCCGTCGAACACAAAGACCTGCACGCTCCAGCCTTGCGGATCAGGTTCCGGACGATAGCGATCACCCGGTTCCAGGCGCATCTCCCACAGTTCGACTTCCCGCCGCGCCGTGGCCTTGGCCAGCAACACGGCTTTGCTGCCGGGGATATCGCCCGCCCAGGCCAGTTCGTTGATGCGACTGTGGTCGCCGGCGTCCGGCGCCTGGATCAAATCGCTGAACGCCACCTCCAGCGCTTCGGCCACACGGTCCAGGGTGGACAGGCTGACGTTCTTTTCGCCGGCCTCGATGGCCACCAGCATGCGCCGACTGACTCCGGATTTTTCCGCAAGCGCGGTCTGGCTCAGGTCGGCGGCATGGCGCAGGCGCCGAACGTTCTGGCTGACGTGCTGCAGGACCGAAGCCCGGTGTGGATTTTCTTTGTGCACTATATTGCTCAATGGGTGGGTGTGCGCAGTATACTGCCCAGTGTGCGGCGCATTGTGCGGTCCGTGCCTTTCCCTTGCAAGACCGAGCCGCCATGACTGCACCGAACTCCCCTTCGCGTTTCAATCGCTTCAGCAAAGCCGAATGCATCCTGGTGGTCATCACCATGATCTGGGGCGGCACCTTCTTGCTGGTGCAGCATGCCATGAGCGTCAGCGGGCCGATGTTTTTCGTCGGCCTGCGCTTTGCGGCAGCGGCCATTGTGGTCGGCTTCTTCTCCCTGCTTACACTACGCGACCTGACGCTGTTCGAGTTGAAGGCCGGGGTGTTCATCGGCGTGGCGATCATGTTCGGCTACGGCTTGCAGACCATCGGCCTGCAGACGATCCTGAGCAGCCAGTCGGCATTCATCACCGCGCTCTATGTGCCCTTCGTGCCGTTGTTGCAGTGGCTGGTGCTGGGTCGGCGCCCGGGCTTGATGCCGAGCATTGGCATCATGCTGGCGTTTGCCGGGTTGATGCTGTTGACCGGCCCGGCCGGTGCGTCGCTGAATTTCAGCCCCGGTGAAATCGCCACGCTGATCGGTGCCGTGGCGATTGCCGCCGAAATCATCCTGATCAGCGCTTTTGCCGGGCAAGTGGACGTGCGGCGGGTGACCGTGGTGCAACTGGCCACGGCGTCGCTGCTGTCATTCCTGATGGTGGTGCCGATGGGCGAGCCGTTGCCGGGCTTTTCCTGGCTGTTGTTGTTCAGCGCGGTGGGCCTGGGTCTGACCAGTGCGGTGATCCAGGTGGCGATGAACTGGGCGCAGCAGAGTGTATCGCCGACCCGCGCCACCTTGATCTATGCCGGCGAGCCGGTGTGGGCCGGCGTGGTCGGGCGGATTGCCGGCGAGCGCTTCCCGCCGATCGCGATGGCAGGCGCGGTGTTGATTGTAGTGGCGGTGATTGTGAGTGAGTTGAAGACACGCGGACAAAAAGCCGTCGAGTTGCGCGATGAAAGGGAACAGGAACAGCAAGGGTAGGGTCCGAATGTAGCGGTGGCTTGATCGTTCCCACGCTCTGCGTGGGAATGCAGCCCCGGACGCTCCGCGTCCAAGCTCGCACAACTTGAGCCCTGCGCCATGGTGACGCAGAGCGTCACAGGAAGCATTCCCACGCAGAGCGTGGGAACGATCTAATGCCAAATGAGCAATTTCAGCCTACCTTGTAGGATCCTGCCACATCTTGCCGTTTGGTGATCGCGAAAGCGGCACGTATGATGCATCCCAAACTCCCGCAGATTAGAAGCCTATGTCCCTGATAGTTCTACTGCTTCTGCCATTCATTGGCAGCTGTCTGGCGGCCTTGCTGCCGCACAATGCACGTAATAGCGAATCCCTGCTGGCCGGCCTGGTGGCTCTGGTCGGCACCGTTCAAGTCGCCCTGCTCTACCCCCAGATCGCCCACGGTGGCGTCATCCGTGAAGAGTTCATGTGGCTGCCCAGCCTCGGCCTGAACTTTGTGCTGCGCCTGGATGGCTTCGCGTGGCTGTTCTCGATGCTGGTGCTGGGTATCGGTACGCTGGTGGCGCTGTATGCACGTTACTACATGTCACCGGATGACCCGGTGCCGCGGTTCTTCGCGTTTTTCCTGGCCTTCATGGGGGCCATGCTCGGGCTGGTGATTTCCGGCAACCTGATCCAGATCGTGTTTTTCTGGGAACTGACCAGCCTGTTTTCCTTCCTGTTGATCGGTTACTGGCACCACCGCGCCGATGCGCGACGGGGTGCGTACATGGCGCTGATGGTCACCGGCGCAGGGGGTTTGTGCCTGCTGGCCGGGGTGATGCTGCTGGGGCACATCGTCGGCAGCTACGACCTGGACCAGGTGCTGGTGGCGGGCGATCAGATTCGCGCGCATTCGCTGTACCCGGTCATGCTGGCCCTGGTGCTGATCGGCGCCCTGAGCAAAAGCGCACAGTTCCCCTTTCACTTCTGGCTGCCCCACGCCATGGCCGCGCCGACACCGGTTTCGGCCTATCTGCACTCGGCGACGATGGTGAAGGCCGGCGTGTTCCTGCTGGCCCGCCTGTGGCCGTCGCTGTCCGGCAGCGAAGAGTGGTTCTGGATCGTCGGCGGTGCCGGCGCGCTCACCCTCCTCCTCGGCGCCTACTGCGCCATGTTCCAGAATGACCTCAAGGGCCTGCTGGCCTACTCCACCATCAGTCACCTCGGGCTGATCACCCTGCTGCTGGGCCTCAACAGCCCGCTGGCCGCCGTCGCGGCAGTGTTCCATATCCTCAACCACGCCACCTTCAAGGCCTCGCTGTTCATGGCGGCGGGCATTATCGACCACGAAAGCGGCACGCGGGACATCCGCAAGCTCAGTGGGCTGGTGCGCCTGATCCCGTTCACCGCGACCCTGGCGATGGTGGCCAGTGCCTCCATGGCCGGCGTGCCGTTGCTCAATGGCTTCCTGTCCAAAGAGATGTTCTTCGCCGAAACCGTATTCATCTCGTCGACAAAATGGGTGGAAGTCATGCTGCCCGTGATCGCGACCATCGCCGGCACCTTCAGCGTGGCCTATGCGTTGCGGTTCACCGTGGACGTGTTCTTCGGCCCACCGGCCACCGACCTGCCGCACACCCCCCACGAACCGCCACGCTGGATGCGCGCACCGGTTGAACTGCTGGTGTTCGCCTGCCTGCTGGTGGGTATCTTCCCGGCGCAGATGGTCGGCTCGATCCTGGCCGCCGCCGCCTTGCCCGTGGTGGGCGGCGCGCTGCCTGAATACAGCCTGGCGATCTGGCACGGCTGGAACGCGCCGATGATCATGAGCCTGGTGGCGATGTCCGGCGGTGTGGTGCTGTACCTGATGCTGCGCAAGCAACTCAAGCGTGGCCGTTTCACCTACCCGCCGCTGATTGGCTACTTCAACGGCAAGCGCGGCTTCGAGCGTTGCCTGGTGGTGATGATGCGCGGGGTGCGCAAGATCGAAAAACGCATCAGCACCAAACGCCTGCAAACCCAATTGTTCCTGCTGGTGACCGTGGCGGTGATCGGCGCCCTGATCCCGATGCTCAACAGCGGCCTGACCTGGGGTGACCGGCCGAAGATCCCCGGCTCCATCGTGTTCGTCACCCTGTGGGTGCTGGCGATTGCCTGCGCGCTGGGCGCTGCCTGGCAGGCCAAGTATCACCGGCTGGCAGCCCTGACCATGGTCAGCGTGTGCGGCCTGATGACGTGCATTACCTTCGTGTGGTTCTCGGCGCCGGACCTGGCCCTGACGCAACTGGTGGTGGAAGTGGTCACCACCGTGTTGATCCTGCTCGGCCTGCGCTGGCTGCCACGGCGGATCGAAGAGGTGTCGCCACTGCCCAACACGCTGCGCAAGGCGCGGATTCGCCGCGTGCGCGACTTCCTGCTGTCCTCCGTGGTAGGTGGCGGCATGGCGCTGTTGTCCTACGCGATGCTGACACGCCAGACCCCCAACGATATCTCTTCGTTCTACCTCAGTCGCGCCCTGCCCGAGGGCGGCGGCAGCAATGTGGTGAACGTGATGCTGGTGGATTTCCGCGGCTTCGATACTCTTGGCGAAATCACCGTGCTCGGCGCCGTGGCCCTGACCGTGTACGCCCTGCTGCGACGCTTCCGTCCTTCGAAAGAAAGCATGGAACTGCCGCCGCAACAGCGCCAGCTGGCGCCGGACGTGGCCACCGACCTGGTCAACCCGCGCCAGGCCAGCGACACCGCCCTGGGCTTCATGATGGTGCCGGCGGTGCTGGTACGCCTGCTGTTGCCGATCGCGATGGTGGTGTCGTTCTACCTGTTCATGCGCGGCCATAACCAGCCGGGCGGCGGTTTTGTCGCCGGGTTGGTGATGTCGGTGGCGTTTATCCTGCAATACATGGTGGCCGGCACGCAGTGGGTCGAGGCGCAGATGAGCCTGCGGCCGATGCGCTGGATGGGCTTCGGCCTGTTGGCAGCGACGCTCACCGGGCTCGGCGCGTTGTTTGCCGGCTACCCGTTCCTCACCACCCATACCTGGCATTTGAGCTTGCCGGTGCTGGGCGACATCCATGTCGCCAGCGCGCTGTTCTTCGATGTCGGCGTCTACGCCATGGTCGTCGGCTCGACCCTGCTGATGCTCACCGCCCTCGGCCACCAGTCGGTGCGCGCGCATAAACCGAGCAACCAGCCCAAAGCCGTCGTCAACCCACAAGGAGCTGCCGCCTGATGGAAGAAGTCATTGCAATTGCCATTGGGGTCCTGGCGGCCTCCGGCGTCTGGTTGATCCTGCGCCCACGGACGTTCCAGGTGGTGATGGGCCTGTGCCTGTTGTCATACGGGGTCAACCTGTTCATTTTCAGCATGGGCAGCCTGTTTATCGGCAAGGAGCCGATCATCAAGGACGGCGTGCCGCAAGACCTGCTCAACTACACCGACCCCCTGCCCCAGGCGCTGGTGCTCACGGCCATCGTGATCAGCTTCGCCATGACCGCGCTGTTCCTGGTGGTGCTACTGGCCTCCCGCGGCCTGACCGGTACTGACCATGTGGACGGCCGGGAGCCCAAGGAATGAATTGGGTCAACCAACTGATCGTTGCGCCGATCCTGCTGCCGTTACTGACCGCAGCGCTGATGCTGATGCTCGGCGAGAAACGCCGCCCGCTCAAAGCCAGGATCAATCTGTTCTCCAGCATCATCGGCCTGGGCATCGCCGTATTGCTGCTGTACTGGACACAACAAGGCGGCCCCGGCTCGATCGGCGTGTACCTGCCGGGCAACTGGCAAGTGCCGTTCGGTATCGTGCTGGTGGTGGATCAACTGTCGGCGCTGATGCTGGTGCTGACCGGGATCATCGGCGTCAGCGCGCTGTTGTTCGCGATGGCCCGCTGGGACCGTGCCGGCACCAGTTTCCATGCGCTGTTCCAGGTGCAGATGATGGGCCTGTACGGTGCCTTCCTCACCGCCGACCTGTTCAATCTGTTCGTGTTCTTCGAAGTGTTGCTGGCGGCCTCCTACGGCTTGATGCTGCACGGCTCCGGCCGCGCCCGGGTGTCGTCGGGGCTGCATTACATCGCGATCAACCTGCTGGCGTCGTCGCTGTTCCTGATCGGCGCGGCGATAATCTACGGGGTGACCGGCACGCTGAACTTCGCTGACCTGGCACTGAAAATCCCGCTGGTGCCGGAGGCCGATCGCGGCCTGCTGCACGCCGGCGCGGCGATCCTGGCCACCGCGTTCCTGGCCAAGGCCGGCATGTGGCCGCTGAACTTCTGGCTGGCGCCCGCCTACTCATCGGCCAGCGCGCCGGTGGCGGCGATGTTCGCGATCATGACCAAAGTCGGCGTGTACACCGTGCTGCGCCTGTGGACCTTGCTGTTTTCCGGCCAGGCCGGCGCTTCGGCGTTGTTTGGCGGTGACTGGCTGGTGTACGGCGGCATGGCGACCATCCTCTGCGCGGCGCTGGCGATGCTCGCGGCGCAGCGCCTGGAACGCATGGCGAGCCTGAGCATCCTCGTCTCGGCCGGCATCCTGCTGTCGGCCGTGGGGTTTGCCCAGCCCAGCCTGACGGCCGGGGCGCTGTTCTATCTGGTCAGCTCCACCCTGGCGTTGAGCGCGCTGTTTTTGCTCGCGGAATTGATCGAACGCTCGCGCTCGGCCAATGACCTGCCGCTGGACGAGGAAATCGACGCCCTGCCCAAGGCCATGGAATCCCTGCATCCACGGCCCGGCGTCAACCTCGACGATGAACAGAAAGCCGTGATCGGCCAGGTGATCCCCTGGACCATGGCGTTCCTGGGCCTGAGCTTTATTGCCTGCGCGCTGCTGATCATCGGCATGCCGCCCCTGTCCGGGTTTATCGGCAAGCTCAGTCTGCTGCATGCGCTGGTCAATCCGCTGGGCCTGGGCAACGCGGTGGATGAGCCTGTCCGCCCGGCGGCCTGGGGCCTGGTGGCGCTGTTGATCCTGTCGGGGCTGGCCTCGCTGATTGCCTTCGCCCGGCTTGGCATCCAGCGTTTCTGGACCCCGGAAGAACGGCCCTCGCCCCTGCTGCGCCGCTACGAATGTGTGCCGATCTTCCTGCTGCTGGGCCTGAGTATCGCGCTGACCTTCAAGGCCGAGCCACTGATGCGCTACACGCTGGCCACCGCCAAGAGCCTTAACAACCCGGAAAGCTACGTCATGGCGGTGATGGCGACGCGTCCGGTGCCAAGCCCGGAAGCCCAGGCAGCCGCCCTGGAGGTGCAACCATGAAGCTCCTGTTTCCCGCCCCGTGGTTGTCGCTGGCCCTGCTGGGTTTGTGGCTGGTGCTGAACCTGTCCATGAGCCCCGGCAACCTGTTGCTCGGTGCATTGCTGGGCGTGCTGGCACCGCTGATGATGGCGCCACTGCGCCCGCAACCGATCAGCCTGCGCCGTCCGGGCGTAATCCTGCGCCTGTTCCTGCGGGTGGGCCGCGACGTGATTGTCTCCAACCTGCAAGTGGCCTGGGGCGTGTTGACCTGCGGCTCACGCCCGCCGCGAGCGCGCTTCATCAAAATCCCCATCGACCTGCGCAGCCCCAACGGCCTCGCGGCGCTGTCGATGATCACGACGGTAATCCCCGGCACGATCTGGTCGGAACTGGCGCTGGACCGCAGCGTCCTGCTGCTGCATGTGTTCGACCTGGACGATGAGGCGCAGTTTATCGAGCATTTCAAATCCGCCTACGAACGGCCCCTGATGGAGATCTTCGAATGAGCGCCCTGCTCTCCAATGCGATCCTGTTGAGCCTGTTCCTGTTCTCCCTGGCCATGGTGCTGACGTTGATCCGCCTGTTCAAGGGCCCGTCGGCCCAAGACCGCGTACTGGCGCTGGATTATCTGTACATCCTGGCGATGCTGATGATGCTGGTGCTGGGCATCCGTTACGCCAGTGACACCTACTTTGAAGCGGCGCTGCTGATTGCGCTGTTCGGCTTTGTCGGCTCGTTCGCCCTGGCCAAATTCCTGTTGCGTGGGGAGGTGATTGAATGATGCCGTTATGGATGGAAGCCGTCGTCGGAGTGCTGCTGGTCCTGAGCAGCGTGTTTGCGCTGATAGGGGCGCTCGGGTTGTTGCGCATGAAGGATTTTTTCCAGCGCATGCACCCGCCGGCGCTCGCCTCGACACTCGGCGCGTGGTGCGTGGCGTTGGCATCGATCATCTACTTTTCGGTACTCAAGTCCGGGCCGGTGCTGCACGGGTGGTTGATTCCGATTCTGCTGTCGATCACCGTGCCGGTGACCACCCTGCTGCTGGCGCGCACGGCGCTGTTCCGCAAGCGCATGGCCGGTGACGATGTCCCGGCCGAAGTCAGCAGCCGCCGCTGAGCGCTGAAGAGAACACACTCCAAATGTGGGAGGGGGCTTGCCCCCGATGGCGGTGGGTCAGTTACCGATGAACTGACTGATCCACTGCTATCGGGAGCAAGCCCCCTCCCACATTTGGAACTGTACTAGGCGAAAGATCGGATTCGCTCGGCCAATTCTGCCAGTTCGGCATCATCCGCCCGCACGTGGTCGTGGGACGAGATATAACCTTCATAAGCCTCAAAAAACTTATCCAATTTCGAGCTAAACGGCTTGAACGCACTGTCCTGCCCCGTCCCATGCATGGGAAACAACTTCGCATGCAGATGATCAACCCCATACCCTTCCAGCATCATCCCCGTACGCGCCACATCGGGAAACGCCCGGTCGATCAGCAAGGCGGTTTTCTTGGTGGCCACGATCAGATCAGCCAGCACCTCATCCGACTGCGCAAACGCATAACTGCCGTAATGTTGCTTGGGGATGACCACGCTAAAGCCTGGGGTGTTGGGGAAAATCGAGAGGAACGCCATGTGATGTTCGTCCTCCCACAGGATATGGGCTGGGGAGGTTTTGCGGACAATGCTGCAGAAAATACACTCCATTTGAATCACCGCCAATTTCGTCTTGGGTTTGGTCGTGTTAACCATCTAAAGCTAGGAGCGAACAAGCGTCAAACTCAATGGGCATTTTGGAAAATATCCTAAAATCTGGATATTGCCGCATCGCCACGCACGGAAATTTCTGACAGCGTTTTAGGGTTGCCGCTGGGAAGCTGGCTGCCTAATCTTCAGTGGTCGCTGTAAATTCAGCGACCGGGTTTCGCAGCCCGGTTAAACTCTAGACGCACAGCGTCCACCTCAAGATAGCGGGCGCTTTTTTATGCCTGATGTTATGGCGGCTGTGCGCGGGATACCTTCGGGTATGCCGGGTGCCTAGAGTCCCGGTCTGCGAACCTGCGTACAGCTGCCACCCCAATATCGTTTCGCAGCGATGGGTGGTGACTCCAATACTCTAGGAGCTCTGCCATGATTAAAGACAGCCCAAATCCGCCGTCAGATTCAACCGCGTTTCACACTGCCGCTCATCGAGCAATAAATCACTACCTGAACCCGTCTGAAAAACCAGATCCATCTGCTGAGGATCATGGTGTGTTTACCGTACGTGAAGGATTAGACGCCGAGACGTTGCTGGTCAACGCGTCGGAGGATCTTGCGTCGGTTCAAGCGCTGGCAAGTCATTTGGCTTTTGAGATCGAAGGCACCACGCGTAGCGTGGCCTTGGGAATTTGCCGGATGCTGGAGGGGATTCAGCTGATGGTGGATAAAACGCTAAACCTCAAAGATATACCCGTTCAAAGATAGATCTGAATCTGAAGACTGAACAAAGTGAGCACGGTCAAAAGTGGGAGGGGGCTTGCTCCCGATGGCGGTGGGTCAGTTGCTGATGAACTGACTGAACTACCGCTATCGGGCCAAGCCCCCTCCCACATTTGGAGCGAGTTACCGATCAGGCCTGATCAGCCAACCGCCACGTCGTCCCGCCCTTCCCGTCTTCCAGGACCACACCCATCGCGGTCAGTTGGTCACGGATACGGTCGGATTCCGCCCAGTCTTTACCAGCCCGAGCAGCCAGACGCGCCTGTATCAAGGCATCCACTTGCGCCGCGTCCACACGCCCTTCAGCGCCGGCTTGCAGGAAGTCATCAGCCTCCATCTGCAACACGCCCAGCACGCTGGCCAGCTCTTTCAGACGCGCCGCCAGACCTGCCGCTGCGTCGAGATCGCTCTCGCGCAGACGGTTGATCTCACGCACCATCTCAAACAGCACGGCGCAGGCTTCGGGGGTGCCGAAGTCGTCGTTCATGACTTCGGTGAAGCGTGCCACGAACGCTTCGCCGCCGGCCGGGGCCACTGCGGGCAAGCCTTTCAACGCGTGGTAGAACCGCTCCAGGGCGCCCTTGGCGTCCTTGAGGTTGTCTTCCGAATAGTTGATAGCGCTGCGGTAATGGCTGGACACCAGCAGGTAACGCACCACTTCCGGATGGTACTTTTCCAGCACGTCGCGAATGGTGAAGAAGTTGTTCAAGGACTTGGACATCTTCTCGCCATTGATGCGGATCATGCCGCAGTGCATCCAGGCGTTGGCGTAAGTCTTGCCGGTGGCGGCTTCGCTCTGGGCGATTTCGTTTTCGTGGTGCGGAAACTCCAGGTCGCTGCCGCCGCCATGAATGTCGAAGGTCTCGCCCAGGCAGCAGGTGGACATCACCGAGCATTCGATGTGCCAGCCCGGACGCCCGGCGCCCCACGGCGACTCCCAGCTCGGCTCGCCGGGCTTGGTGGCTTTCCACAGCACGAAGTCGAGCGGGTCCTGCTTGGCTTCGTCGACTTCGATACGCGCACCGATGCGCAGGTCTTCGATCCGCTTGCGCGACAGCTTGCCGTAGCCCATGAACTTGGCGACGCGGTAGTACACGTCGCCATTGCCCGGGGCGTAGGCGTAGCCCTTGTCGATCAGGGTCTGGATCATCGCGTGCATGCCAGGGATGTGGTCCGTGGCACGCGGTTCCATGTCCGGCTTGAGGATGTTGAGGCGCGCCTCGTCCTCGTGCATCGCAGCGATCATGCGCTCGGTCAGCGCGTCGAACGACTCGCCGTTTTCATTGGCGCGGTTGATGATCTTGTCGTCGATGTCGGTGATGTTGCGCACATAGGTCAAGTCATAGCCGCTGAACCGCAACCAGCGGGTCACCAGGTCGAAGGCAACCATGCTGCGGCCGTGGCCGATGTGGCAGTAGTCGTAGACGGTCATGCCGCACACGTACATGCGCACCTTGTTGCCATCCAGCGGCTTGAAGACTTCTTTGGTCTTGCTGAGTGTGTTGTAGATCGTTAGCACGACAGTTCCTTAAACAGAATCACTGGCCCCACGAATCACGCAAGGTCACGGTACGGTTGAATACCGGCCGACCAGGTTTGGAGTCCTTGATATCCGCGCAGAAGTAACCTTCGCGCTCGAACTGGAACCGGTCTTCCGGCTGTGCGTCGCCCAAAGAGGGTTCGGCACGACAACCGGTGAGCACTTGCAGGGAGTCAGGGTTGATGTTGTCGAGGAAACTGGCGCTGTCTTCGGCCTTTTCAGGATTCGGCGAGCGGAACAGACGATCGTACAAACGCACTTCGCACTCGATGCTGGCAGCGGCCGGCACCCAGTGGACCACGCCCTTGACCTTGCGGCCTTCAGGGTTCTTGCCCAGGGTGTCCGGGTCGTACGAGCAGCGCAGTTCGACGATGTTGCCGTCGGCGTCCTTGATCGCTTCATCGGCACGAATCACGTAGCTGCCACGCAGGCGCACTTCGCCGTTCGGCTCCAGGCGCTTGTAGCCTTTGGGCGGCTCTTCCATGAAGTCATCGCGGTCGATGTAGATTTCACGGGCGAACGGCAGCTTGCGCACGCCGAGTTCTTCTTTCTGCGGATGACGCGGCAGTTCGAGGTTTTCGACCTGGCCTTCCGGGTAATTGGTGATCACGACTTTCAGCGGACGCAGCACGCACATGGCGCGCGGGGCATTGGCGTCGAGGTCCTGGCGGATGCTGAACTCGAGCATGCCGAAGTCGACCACGCCGTCGGAGCGGTTGGTGCCGACCATGTCGCAGAAATTGCGGATCGATGCCGGGGTATAGCCGCGACGGCGGAAGCCCGACAGAGTCGACATACGCGGGTCATCCCAGCCATGCACGTGCTTTTCATCCACCAGTTGCTTGAGCTTGCGCTTGCTGGTGATGGTGTAGTTCAGGTTCAGGCGGCTGAATTCGTACTGGCGCGGCTGGGCCGGCACCGGCAGGTTGCTCAGGAACCACTCGTACAGCGGACGATGGCTCTCGAATTCCAGGGTGCAGATGGAGTGGGTGATGCCTTCGATGGCGTCCGACTGACCGTGGGTGAAGTCGTAGTTGGGGTAGATGCACCACTTGTCACCGGTCTGGTGGTGGTGGGCATGGCGGATGCGGTACATGATCGGATCGCGCAGGTTCATGTTCGGCGAGGCCATGTCGATCTTGGCGCGCAGTACGCGGGCGCCGTCCGGGAATTCGCCGGCGCGCATACGGTTGAACCAGTCCAGGTTCTCTTCCACCGAACGGTCGCGGAACGGGCTGTTCTTGCCCGGCTCGGTCAGGGTGCCACGGTATTCCTTGGCCTGTTCCGGGCTCAGGTCGTCGACGTAGGCCTTGCCGGCCTTGATCAGCTCGACGGCCCAGTCGAACAACTGGTCGAAATACTTGGAGGCATAGCGCACTTCACCGGACCACTCGAAGCCCAGCCACTTGATGTCGCTTTCGATGGCGTCGATGTATTCCTGGTCTTCCTTGGCCGGGTTGGTGTCGTCGAAACGCAGGTGCGTGACGCCACCGAACTCCTGGGCCAGACCGAAGTTCACACAGATCGACTTGGCGTGACCGATGTGCAGGTAACCGTTGGGCTCTGGCGGGAAACGGGTGACGATCTGCGTGTGCTTGCCCGAATCCAGGTCCGCCTGGATGATCGGGCGCAGGAAGTTGACCGGGACGGCAGGTCCGGCCTTGGCATTCGGGGTAGGGTCGACAGTGGGCTTGCTCATAGGATCCTTGAACAGACAGGTTCGTGGCCGGGTGGGGCCAGATAAAACAAAGGGCTCATAATAGCCGATGCAGTCAAGACACTGACAGGCCGGGACCGAAAACTGCTGTTTAATTACTGCTTTTATGGCCGGGGCGGTAAAAAACCACCTCGAAATTCCTGCGGGGCACGCTAAACTGCGCGCCTTGGCCGTCGTTTAAGCCAGACAGGTAAGGTGCCCCGGGCACTCAAACCCACGAATTCCCTGAAAAGAGTAGTGAACATGACTCAAGTCAAACTGACCACCAACCACGGTGACATCGTCATCGAGTTGAACGCCGAGAAAGCGCCGATCACCGTCGCCAACTTCATCGAGTACGTCAACGCCGGCCACTACGAAAACACCGTTTTCCACCGTGTCATCGGCAACTTCATGATCCAGGGCGGCGGTTTCGAGCCAGGCATGAAAGAGAAGAAAGACAAGCGCCCAAGCATCCAGAACGAAGCAGACAACGGCCTTTCCAACGACAAGTACACCGTCGCCATGGCCCGTACCATGGAGCCGCATTCGGCCTCCGCGCAGTTCTTCATCAACGTGGCCGACAACGCTTTCCTCAACCACAGCGGCAAGAACGTGCAGGGCTGGGGTTACGCGGTATTCGGTAAAGTCACCGAAGGCCAGGACGTCGTCGACAAGATCAAAGGCGTGTCCACCACGTCCAAAGCCGGTCACCAGGACGTTCCAGCCGAAGACGTCATCGTCGAGAAAGCCGAGATCGTTGGGTGATATTGCTGATTTCAGACTTGCATCTGGAAGAGGAGCGCCCGGACATTACCCGGGCGTTTCTGGATCTGCTCCATGGCCGCGCCCGTGGTGCCCAGGCGTTGTACATTCTGGGGGACTTCTTCGAAGCCTGGATTGGCGACGATGGGATGACCGCGTTCCAGCGCTCCATCTGTGACGCGCTGCGCGAACTGAGCGACAGCGGCACCGCGATTTTCATCATGCACGGCAACCGCGATTTCCTGATCGGCAAGGCGTTCTGCAAAGCCGCAGGCGCCAGCTTGCTCAACGACCCGAGTGTCGTGCAGTTTTATGGCGAGCCCGTGCTGCTGATGCACGGCGACAGCCTCTGCACCCGCGACCTCGGCTATATGAAGCTGCGGCGCATCCTGCGTAACCCGGTTGTGCTGTTTATCCTGCGCCACCTGCCCCTGGGCACACGCCACAAGCTGGCGCGAAAGCTGCGCAGCGAGAGCCGTGCACAGACGGGCATGAAGGCCAACGACATTGTCGATGTCACCGCCGAAGAAGTACCGCGAGTGATGCAGCAATTCGGCGTGCGCACCCTGGTCCACGGCCACACGCACCGCCCCGCCATTCATAAGTTGCAGATTGGCGACCAGGCGGCCAAGCGGATTGTGCTGGGAGATTGGGACAAGCAAGGCTGGGCGTTGCAGGTGGATGAGCAAGGCTTTCAACTGGCGGCGTTTGACTTCGTCAATCCGCAGCTGGCCCTGCCTGGCGCTTGATCCGCAACACCACTGATCCCATGTGAACAGAGATCAAACTGTGGGAGGGGGCTTGCCCCCGATGAGGGAGTGTCAGTTGATACATCTGTGACTGACCCACCGCCATCGGGGGCAAGCCCCCTCCCACAGTTGATTGCGTTCCAATCCGTTCGGATCAGTGGCCGCTTGCTACCGGCCCGGTTTTCGCGCCAAACGGCGGCTTGGCCAGCCATACCAGCAACAATCCGCAGTTGGCCCTGCCTGGCGCTTGATACCTGACAACACACATCCAATGTGGGAGGGGGCTTGCCCCCGATGAGGGTGTGTCAGTTGATACATCTGTAACTGACCCACCGCCATCGGGGGCAAGCCCCCTCCCACAGTTGATTGCATTTCAGCCCTGGGCAATCAGTGGCCCGAAGCCTCCGGCCCGGCCTTGGCACCGAACGGCGGCTTGGCCAGCCACACCAGCAACATCAAGCCCGCGAAGATCCACCCCATCAAGGTGAAATAGTCCACGGTGGACATCATGTAGGCCTGGCTGGTGAGGATCTGGTCCAACTGCGCATACGCTTTCTGCCCCGCCCCGCCGAGGGCCTGTATCGCGTCGCGCGT
>Ga0105246_10000036_pt1 | contig 49669 bp, 45 predicted proteins | sample KBSM64metaG_FD_99694 | JGI IMG/M metagenome (GOLD analysis project Ga0105246, IMG submission 99694) | Miscanthus rhizosphere microbial communities from Kellogg Biological Station, Michigan, USA - KBS M6-4 metaG | ecosystem: Host-associated > Plants > Roots > Rhizosphere > Soil | place... | reverse complement strand
GCCCGTGGCACCATCGCCGACCTGATGAACGGCTTCCTGCGTTGGCGCGATCTTTCCCTGACTCTTGCCCCGTCGGAGCTGCTGCGAACCGTGCTCGAGGAAACCGGCTATGAGGCGATGCTCAAGGCCGAGCGTTCGGCCGAAAGCGCCGGCCGGCTCGACAACCTCGCCGAACTGGCGCGGGCGATGGAGGATTACGAAACCCTGGGCGACTTTCTGGAACACGTCAGCCTGGTGATGGACAACGACGCCAACGACGACGAGGAAAAGGTCACCATCATGACCATCCACGCGGCCAAGGGGCTGGAGTTCGACAACGTGTTCCTCCCCGGCTGGGAAGAAGGCGTGTTCCCCAGTCAGCGCGCACTCGACGAAGGCGGTCTCGCCGCGCTCGAGGAAGAACGGCGGCTGGCCTACGTCGCGATCACCCGCGCACGGCGCAAGTGCACGATCTTTCACGCCGCCAACCGGCGCATCTACGGCCAGTGGACCAGCTCGATCCCGAGCCGTTTCATCGCCGAGTTGCCGGCCGAGCACATCGATCAGGAGACAACTCTCACCGGCGGCGCTTCATTGTGGCGGGCTAACTGGAGCGAAACGGAAGACCCCTTTGCTCATGTGAGCGCCTCGCGCCCCGATCGCAGCCGCGCCCGCGGGCCCGGCTGGCAGCGCGCGATATCGAGCGGCTACGACCCCGTGCCCAAGCGCCTAGCGGAACCGGGCCGCAGCGCCGCCAGCTTCGCTGCCAAGCCGCGCGCCGATATCGCTATCGGCTCGCGAGTGTTCCATGACAAGTTCGGTTACGGCGAAGTGCTCGGCCAGGAAGGCAACAAGCTGGAGATCGAATTCGAGACTAGCGGCCGCAAGAAGGTGATCGACAGCTTCGTCAAGCCGGCGTGAGGGAAGCCTCGGTTGGCGAGGCGCCCGGCTCAGACCAGACCGGGCAGCAGCCTTGCGCGCACGTGCGCGGAATACTCTCGATACGCGGGATCGGCTGAGAGGAACTTCTCCTCCTCGACCGCGCGGAGCCACAAGGCAGACCATGAGACCGCGTAGACGGCGATGTTCCACGGTCCGAAATAGAGCAACAGGAACCCGATCTGGCCGACGATGTAGCCAAAGTACATCGGGTGGCGCACGAAGCGATAGAGACCGCCGCGTTTGACACCGCGGTTGGCGGGCACGAGACCGAAGCTGCGCCGGAGAGAGAGCTTAGCGCCGAGTGCAATCGCCGCCCCGCCGAAGACCATCAGTGCCGAAACCGCATTCGAAGCGAGCTGAATGCCGCTGGGCGTCACCAGCAACGCCGCACCGGTCCCGACAAAGGCCAACGTAACTGGATACAGCGCAGTGGCCGCGTCGCCGCGACGCTGCGCCAGGATCAGAATGACGCCCACGATCTCGCTGATCAGGAACAGCGCCAGCTGTGGATGCTCCGTCACCTGCGGAGCGATGCGGAAGATGATTCCGAGGCTGAGGCAAATCAGAAACAGGCGCTCGGCCACGCGGACAAACGATTTCGACATCTCAGTTCCCTGCAAATCGCGGGAAACCTAGCGTTTCACGGTTTATTTTGTCCTAATGGAATCAGCCGATCGACTGCCCGAGGAAGCCGGGCACCGGGCCGTTCCATTCGCCGTCGTCCGCCGCTTCGAGCGGCTGGGGCTCGCGCTGCCTTGCCGGGCGGCGCGCATCCGACGCCGGCCTCTCGGCACGCGGCCTGTCCTCGCGCGGGTTTTCGCCACGCGGGCGCTCGCCGGAGCGCGGCTTGCGCGGTTCGGCCGGGCGTTTTTCTTCCCTGGCTCCGTACACCGCGATCGCCAGCCCGGTGAGCTTCTCGACGTTGGCGATCGCCTCGGCGTCCTCAGGCGTAACCATCGTGAACGCCTTGCCCTTGGCGCCCGCGCGACCGGTGCGGCCGATACGGTGAACGTAATCGTCCGGGTGCCACGGCGTGTCGTAATTGAACACGTGGCTGACGCCCTTGATGTCGAGCCCGCGCGCCGCGACGTCGCTGGCGACGAGGATGTTGATCTCTCCCTTCTTGAACCGGTCGAGTTCGGCGATGCGGCTGCCCTGGTCCATGTCGCCGTGAATCTCGCCGGTCGAGAAGCCCTGGCGCTTGAGGCTCTTGTTGAGCTCGCGCACAGTGGTCTTGCGGTTGGCGAAGATCAGCGCGCTGACCACGTCGTCGGCCCGCAGAAGCTCGACCAGCCTGTCGCGCTTCTCGCGCGAGGAAACCTTGACCTTGAACTGCTCGATGTTGACGTTCGCCGTCGCCGGGCGAGCCACCTCGATCGACTTGGGGTTGGTCAGGAACTTGTCGGCCAGCTTCTTGATCGGCGGCGGCATCGTCGCGCTGAACAGGAGCGTCTGGCGGTTGGCGGGGAGCTTTTCGCAGATGAATTCGATGTCGGGGATGAAGCCCATGTCGAGCATCCGGTCGGCCTCATCGATCACCAGGAGATCGCAGCCCGTGAGCAGGATCTTGCCGCGCTCGAACAGGTCCATCAGTCGCCCCGGGGTGGCGATCAGCACGTCAACACCCTCGTCGAGCGCCTTGACCTGGTCGCCCATCTGCACCCCGCCGATCAGCAGCGCCATCTTGAGGTCGTGGTTTTTGCCGTATTTGTCGAAGTTCTCGGCCACCTGCTGTGCCAGCTCACGGGTGGGCTCGAGGATGAGCGAGCGCGGCATCCGCGCGCGGCGGCGGCCGTGGGCGAGGATATCGATCATCGGCAGCACGAAGCTGGCGGTCTTGCCCGTGCCGGTCTGCGCGATCGCGATCAGGTCCTTCATCATCTGGACCTGCGGGATTGCCTGCGCCTGGATCGGCGTCGGCTCGGTGTAGCCGGCCGCTTCGACCGCTTGCAGCAATTCGTCAGACAGGCCGAGATCGGCGAATTTCATTGGGTGTGTTTTCCGAAGCCAGAGATGGCGCAAGACGCCAAGGGTCGGCGCGCGGACAAGTTCCCACGGACCGTCGCGCGCCCTAGGCGGGAGACCGCGCAAAAGTCAAGAAAAGGCCGAGCGCGGGCACCGGGCCTCAACCTTTAGTCCTTGATCGCCACCAGGCGGTTGATGCGGGAAACCTGGCAACTGGCGCCGGTGCGCGCGCGCAGCGTGTCACGGCCGGTGCACAGCCGGCCGTCCGTGTTTCGCTCGACATAAGCGCCAAGATAGAATGCATCGGCGTCGCAGATGCGTTCGAGCGCGACGCTGAGCAGCCGGTGGTCGCGCATGAACAACAGCAGGCGATTCGACTGCGTCGGCGCGATCCCTACGATGTCGTCGATCGCCACGCAGCGGCCGAGCTTCTTTTCCTTGTAGCGCGTGGCGTCCCCGGCACGCGGCGGCGGATCGATCGACTCGCGGCGCACCGACGGCGTGCTCGGCACCAGGCGAATGACCATATGCTGCTCGATGCGAACTTGCTGCTGCACCTCGGGACGGTAGCTGTCGCGAAAATCCCGGAAGGGGTCGGGTTGCTGCCGCGCTTGGCCGAACTTCGCACTTGCCGGACGCGGTATTGCCTCATGGACCGCGTGCGATGCCGGAGCCAGCGCCACCGGTGGGGGCACGGCCAACGCGAAGGCAGCGACTGTGGCGGTGAAGGCGCTCATCCGGGTGGGTTCGGTTCCTGGCGGCCGAATGCCCCGGCCAGTCGCGCCTGTCCTTAGGCTGGCTGCTTGAATGTTCGCTTAACTCGCCTTTTGGACTTCGCAAGTTTGGCCTTGGCAAGGCGGACGCTCCGCTGGCAGAGCGTTGCGCAATGGCAACGGCGGATTTTCTCGACGCGACGGCGGCTTTGCTCGGCCCACGCGGTTTCACACGCGATCCGGAGCTGATCGGCCCCTGGCTGACCGACTGGCGCGGACGCTACACCGGCCGTGCGCTCGGCCTCGCCTCACCCGCCTCGACCGCCGAAGTGGCCGCGCTTGTCCGCCTGTGCGCCGCGCACGGCGTCCCAATCGTGCCTCAGGGCGGCAACAGCGGGATGTGCGGCGGGGCGACGCCCGACGAAAGCGGCGCAGCGATCCTCCTGTCGCTGCGGCGAATGAATGCGATCCGCCGGCTGGACGCGACCGCCCGCGAGGCGGTGTGCGAAGCGGGCGTGATTCTGCAGGCGCTTCACGAAGGGGCAGCCGCCGAGGGCCTGCGCTTTCCGTTGACGCTCGGCGGCAAGGGCACGGCAACGATCGGCGGGCTGATCTCGACCAACGCCGGCGGCACGCAGGTGTTGCGCCACGGCTCGATGCGCGCGCAGGTGCTGGGAATCGAGGCGGTGCTGGCCGACGGCAGTCTGTTCGATGCGCTGACCCCGCTGAAGAAGGACAACCGCGGGTTCGATCTCAAGCAGTTGCTGATCGGTTCGGAAGGCACGTTGGGGATCATCACCGCGGCGACGCTGCGGCTGCTGCCGGCGCTGGCCGACCGGGCAGTGCTGTGGGCCGGGCTCGGCGCCGTGGGCGACGCGCCGAAGCTGCTCGCGCACGCTGAGCGCGTTGCCGGCGACGCGCTCGAAGGTTTCGAGTTGATGCCGCAACACAGCTTGCAGGCGGTGCTGGCGCATGTGAAGGGCTCACGCAATCCGCTGCAGGGAGAGCACGCCTGGCACGTTCTGATCGAGCTGGTCGCCGACGCGGCGCATGCCGCGGCGCTGCCGGCGCTGGCGCAAACCCTGCTCGAAAGCGCTTTCGAGGCCGGGCTGGTTGAGGACGCCACGATCGCCGCCAACGAGGCACAGGCCGAGGCGTTCTGGCTGCTGCGCGACGAGATCGCCCCGGCCGAGCGAGCGCTGGGCCCCGCAATGCAGCACGACATCTCGGTCCCGGTCGCGCGGATGGCGGCGTTCATCGAGGACACTGCGCCGCAAGTGGAAGCGCGCTTTCCCGGCGTGCGGGTGGTGGCGTTCGGCCATCTCGGCGACGGCAACGTGCATTATCACGTCCTTGCTCCGGAAGGCGCGCTCCGCGGCGATTGGGAGTTGGGACAAGGAAAGGAAATCAGCACCTTCGTGCACGATCTTGTCGCCCAATGGCACGGCTCGATCAGCGCCGAGCACGGCATCGGGCAGCTCAAGCGCGACGAGCTCGAGCGGCTCGGCGACCCGGTTCAGTTGCAATTGATGCGCGCCGTCAAGCAGGCGCTCGATCCCGAGGGGTTGCTCAATCCTGGCAAGCTGGTGCCGCTTGCGCCGGGGGCCGCCAACCCGTAAAGCGCGCGCTTCGAACGGCCCGGGACCTTTGCGTCCAGGCGAAAACAGACACATTGTCGGAGAGACCCGATGGCCAGCGCGCCGCAGCCCCAGTTGCCCCTTTTTTACAAAGACCTCGCGCCGCTCAACAGTCGCGATCACGCCAACTTCCGCGCCCGATCGCTCGATCACGCGCCGTGGGCCGCCGGTCAGCACGCGATCCCGCTCACGGTCGACGAGTTCGCGCTGGCCCATCGCCACTTCCCGATCGTCTTCTCGGTCGGCGACAACCCGGTGCCGCTGGCGCTGTTGGGGTTGAACGATGGCGTCAGCGTGTTCTTCGACGACGATGGCAAGCCGGCCGAAGATTTCTACATCCCCGCATATATCCGCCGCTACCCGTTCCTGCTCGCCCGGCTCGATCCGAACAGCGAGACTATGTCGCTGTGCTTCGACCCCTCGAGCGGCTTGGTCGAAGAAGGCACCGAAGGCCAGCCACTATTCGACGGCGACCAGCCGAGCGCGACGACGATGGAACTGATGGATTTCTGCCAGAAGTTCGAAGAGGCCGGCATGCGCACGCAGCAGTTCATGGAAGAGATCACTAAGGCCGAGTTGCTGATGGAAGGCGAAGTGGCGATCTCGCGCCCGGAAGACCCGGACAAGCCCTACGTCTATCGCGGCTTCCAGATGATTAACCAGGAGAAGCTGCAGGAAGTGCGCGGCGACAAGCTGCGCAGCTGGAACCAGAGCGGGCTGCTGCCGCTGATCTATGCGCACCTGTTCTCGCTCGACATCATGCGAATCGTGTTCGGCAAGCAGGTCGCCCAAGGCAAACTTCCGGAGCCCGTCCTGGCGGACGCAAGCGTCTAAGCGACAATTTGCGACGCACGTGGGCCTTGAACATTCGAGGCTCTGGCCTATGTAGGACTGGTCCGGGCGGCGCTTCCCTCATGGCCCGTTCGGATAGGTGCGCTCCGGCGCACCTCCTCCCTGAACCTTGGCCACCTCGTGCTTCGTGCACGAGGTGGTTTTTTCTTGCCCTTCTGGTGGCGCTATCCCCTGCGGCTACTTGAGTGCGCCATTTGTAGCCCTATCGCCGCGACTACTTCAGTGCGCTATTCTGCCGCCTGCCGCATCGAGCCGAGCGCAGGGAACTCGCTCGCCAGGCGTCGAACGAGGCCGACGAGCAGATCCGCCACCGGGTCGAAACCCGGCCCCGGTTCATTGAGTCGCTCGTCGAGATAGACGGCACGGCAGATCTCCACCTGCAGGCCATGAAGGCCGCGCGCCGGAGCCGCGTGGCGATCGAGCACATAGCCGCCGGCATAGGGCCTGTTGTGCGCCGCGCGACGCCCGGCGGCGGCAAAATGATCGAACGCGGCGGCGCAAAGCGCGCCGTCGCAAGAACTGCCGAAGCGGTCGCCAACGACGAAATCGGCCGAAGCCTGCGCCCCGCGTTTGGGCCCTAGCGGCGGCATCGAGTGGAGGTCGATCAGCAGGGCCGCCCCCCACCGCGCCTTCAGGGTCTTGAGTTCTCCCGCCAGCGCTGCGTGATAAGGTGCGTGAACGCCGGACAGGCGGGCATCCAGCTCAACCCGCGTCAGGCGCCGCTTCCAGATCTCGCCCTGCCCGGGGAGCCGCCGCGGCACCAGCCCCAGGCCACCGCGCGCCCGGCGCGCCGTACGCAGGCCGTCGCGCGCGTCGGGACCGTCGCTGTCGGCAAGCATGTCCCAGTCCATCTCTTCAGGAGCGCGGTTGAGATCGATCATTGCTCGCGGTGCGTGCGCCACAAGCAAGCCGGCGCCGGTCTCGCGCGCGACCACGCGTGCCAGCAGGTCGACGTAGCGATCCTCGAGCTTCAGCCCCGCTCCCGCCGGATCGCGCATCTGCCGAAGCAAGCCGGAGGGATAACTCCGCCCCGCATGTGGCACCGCGATCAGCACCGGAATCGGCGAAGGTTTGCGCCTGAACAGCGTATACGCGAACTCGTCCGCCCCTTCGGGAATCGCGCCGCCGCCGAGGGTCTGGTAGCCAGGCAAGGGCGCGGAGTCGGGAATCACGTTTGCTTGCTGCCCCTTCCGCAACCCTGTGTCAAAGCAGGGCAGTGGCTACAACGGGCGAGATTTTTAACGTAGCCTCGATTATTCGCAGGCCACAAAGCAACGAGGAAAGCCCGATGATCCGTATCCTGCTGGCAGAGGACGACGAGGCGATGCGCACCTACCTGGCGCGCGCGCTCGAAAATGCCGGCTACTCGGTCGCCGCGGTCGATCGCGGAACGGCGGCGCTGCCACTGTTGGAGGCGGAGGATTTCGACCTCCTCCTCTCGGACATCGTCATGCCCGAAATGGACGGGATCGAACTCGCTCAGCGCTGTTCGGAGATGAGCCCGCAGACCAAGGTGATGTTCATCACCGGCTTCGCTGCTGTCTCGCTCAGGCCGAACCAGGAGCTGCCGCAGACGAAGGTGTTGTCGAAGCCGTTCCACCTCAAGGACCTGGTGCTCGAGGTCGAGCGCATGTTCGAGGATCGCGCGACCGCCTCTTTGTAACTTGAAAGCCCGGCGGGGCGGCGCTAGATGCCGCGCCTGCCGCGGGGCTCGCTCCCGGCCTGATCGATGGTGCGGGCGTATAGCTCAGTGGTAGAGCACCGTGTTGACATCGCGGGGGTCGCAAGTTCAATCCTTGCTACGCCCACCATCGGTTGAAGTACGAACGAGGCGCCCGATTGCGGCGCCTTTTTTGTTCGCTTCGTCCTATCAATTGAACCACGGGCCCCTATGTCCGCCACATGGGTCATATGAAAACGGTCGCGCGCATCAACGCCATAAGCGGCGCGATTCCGGCCATCGACGTCGACCTCGACTATCGCGAGTGGGCTCAGGAGCAGCTGTCGGACCCCCGCGAGGCGCGGTTGTTCGGGCGCATGGCCGAGCGCTCGGGCATCGATCATCGCTGGTCGGTGCTGGGCGACGACGCCGGGCGCGAGCCGGGGCGGTTCTACACCCGCGGCACGCCGCCGACGACCGCCGAGCGAATGACGGTCTATGCCCGCGAGGCGCCCAAGTTGGCGCTGCAGGCGATCGCCGGGCTACCCAACACCGAGGGCGTTACCCACCTCGTCGTCGCCAGTTGCACCGGGTTCGTCGCGCCGGGAGTCGATCAGGCCATCGCCCGCGAGCTCGGTTTGCCGGGCGACGTCGAGCGCGTCGTGGTCGGCTTCATGGGCTGCTACGCCGGGGCGACGGCCTTGCGGACAGCCGGTCATATCGTCCGCTCGGTGCCCGCGGCGCGAGTGCTGGTGGTGGCGGTCGAACTGTGTAGCCTGCACTTGCAGGAAGATGCGAAGCTCGAATCAATGCTCGCGATGGCCCAATTCAGCGACGGCGCCGCAGCGGCGATCGTTTCAGCCTCCGGTGCCGGCCTGGCGCTCGGCGAGAACCTCTCGGCGACCCTGATGGAAAGCGAGTCGCTGATCACCTGGACCATCGGCGACACAGGCTTCGTGATGAACCTGTCGGGCGAAGTGCCCGGACGGCTGGCGAACGCGCTCGGCGATGGGGCCCTGGCCGATCGGGTGCTCGACGGCGCAGACGCGTCGGACATCGATGCCTGGGCGGTCCATCCCGGAGGCAAGTCGATCCTCGACGCGGTCGAGCGGGCGTTCGCGCTGACCCAGGGGGCGCTGGCCGAATCGCGCGAGGTGCTGCGAAGCTGCGGCAACATGTCGTCGGCGACGATCCTGTTCGTGCTCGAGAAAATCATGCCCCGGCGCCCGGCCACCGGCGTGGCCATGGCCTTCGGCCCGGGCCTGGCGATGGAGGGCTTCCGTTTCGGCTGGACCGAAGGCGATGCTCCGTAACCGACTCCAGACCGAAGAATTGATGGACGACCCGGGGCTCGACGCCGCGACTTACCGAGCCGTGCTGCACGATCTCGCCAAGGTCAATCGCGCGACTTTCGCCTATCGTCCGACGCTCGATTTCCTTCGCCGCGCCGTCGGCTCCCGCAAGAGCTTGCGCCTGCTCGACGTCGGCTTCGGGGACGGCGACATGCTCCGGCGCGTCGCCCGATGGGCCAGCCGGCGCGGCATCGCCGCCCAACTGACGGGCATCGACCTCAACCCGCGCAGCGTTGCGGCGGCGCTCGAAACGCCCTCGACCGCGCCGATCCGCTATCTCGCCGGCGATTACGCCGCCTTGGCCGGCGAAGGCTTCGACTGCGTCATCTCCAGCCTGGTTGCGCATCACATGAGCCATGATCAACTGATCGCCTTCCTGCGCTTCATGGACCGCGAGGCGCGCGTCGGCTGGTTCGTCAACGACCTTCACCGCCACGCCTTTGCGCACGCCTCGTTCCCGCTGCTGGCGAGCGTGATGGGCTGGCATCGTATTGTCCGGCTCGACGGCGCGACCTCAATCGCGCGCAGCTTCCGCCCGCGGGAGTGGCCGCCTCTCCTGGCCGAGGCCGGGATCGATGGCGCCCGCGTGCGCCGTCGCTTCCCGTTCAGACTGTGCGTCGAGAAAATCCGCTCATAATCGGCGCCGGGCCGGCCGGCTGCGCCGCCGCGATCGTGCTCGCGCGAGCCGGAGCGAAGCCGCTGCTGGTCGACCGCGACGCCGAGCCCGGCGATGCGCTGTGCGGCGGTTTCCTGAGCTGGCGCACTGCCGATCGGCTGCGCCAGCTCGGTGTTGATCCAGCGGAACTGGGCGCGCACCCAGTGGAGCGGCTGATGCTGTTCGGTAGCGGACGTCCGGCAGAGATCGCCCTGCCAAAGCGCGCGTTCGGGCTTTCGCGCAAAGCCCTCGACGGCGCGCTGCGGGCGCAGGCGATCGCGGCAGGCGCCGAGCCCTCGATCGACACGATCCGGCAGATCGAAGGTATGCATGTGATCGGCCGCGCGCACGAATGGCAGGCCGACAGCCTGTTCCTCGCTACCGGCAAGCATGACCTGCGCGGAACGGCCCGTCCGCGCTCTGCGAAGGACCCGGCGCTCGGCTTGCGCCTGCGGCTCAATCCGTCCGCCGGCCTGGCGAAGCGACTGACGCATATCATCGAGCTGCACTTGTTCGACGGCGGCTATGCCGGGATCGTGCTGCAGGAAGACGGCAGTGCCAATGTCTGCCTGGCGGTCCGCAAGTCGTTGATCGGCGGGGCCGGCGCCAACCCGATTGCGATGCTCGCCCACCTGGCTGCCAAGCATCCGCACTTCGCGCTACGGCTCGAACCGGGGTGGCGCGAAATTCGGCTCGATACGATCGGTGCGATACCCTACGGCTGGAGCGCGCGAACGAGTGAGCCGGGCCTGTTCCGGCTGGGCGACCAGGCCGCGGTGATCCCCTCGCTCGCCGGCGAAGGGATCGACATCGCACTCGCCAGCGGCATCGCTGCGGCCGAGGCCTGGCTGGCAGGCAGCGCCGATGCCGCTCCGACCTACCAGCAAGCGCTGTTTGAACGCGTTCGCGGCCCGTTGATGTGGGCCGGCGCCGCCTGGGGCCTCGCCGAACGGCCGGCGATCACGCGCGTCGGCCTGACCGTCGCACGTCTCGCTCCAAGCCTCGTCGCCCGGCTGGTCGACGCAACCCGGCTCGTCTGACTCCGCTCGCTTGCGCTCCCCCGCCCTGCTCCTTAAGAGCGCCGCAAATCCACTCACCCGAGCACGGCAAGGACACCCATGGCGAAGATCAAGGTTGCGAACCCGATCGTCGAGATCGACGGCGACGAGATGACGCGGATCATCTGGCAGTGGATCCGCGAGCGGTTGATTCTGCCCTACCTCGACGTCGACCTGAAGTACTACGACCTCGGCATCGAGAAACGAGACGAGACGCGCGACCAGATCACGATCGATAGCGCCAACGCGATCAAGCAATACGGCGTCGGCGTGAAGTGTGCGACGATCACGCCGGACGAAGCGCGCGTCGAGGAGTTCAAGCTTCACGACATGTACAAATCGCCCAACGGGACGATCCGAAACATCCTCGGCGGGACGATCTTCCGTGAGCCGATTGTCATCTCGAACGTGCCGCGATTGATCCCCGGGTGGACCGACCCGATCGTGGTCGGCCGCCATGCCTTCGGCGACCAGTACCGCGCGACCGACTTTCTCGTCCCCGGCCCCGGCAAGTTGCGCCTCGTCTGGGAAGGCGAGGACGGTAAGGTCATCGACCGCGAGGTGTACGACTTCAAGGCGAGCGGCGTGGCGATGTCGATGTACAACCTCGACGATTCGATCCGCGACTTCGCCCGGGCGAGCATGAACTATGCGCTCGACCGCGGCTGGCCGCTATACCTCAGCACCAAGAATACCATCATCAAGGCCTACGACGGGCGCTTCAAGGACCTGTTCCAGCAGGTGTTCGAGAACGAAGGCTTCAAGGAGAAGTTCGCCGAGGCCGGCATCGAGTATCAGCATCGCCTGATCGACGACATGGTCGCCTCCGCGCTCAAATGGAGCGGCAAGTTCGTCTGGGCCTGCAAGAACTACGACGGCGACGTTCAGTCCGACCAGGTCGCGCAGGGCTTCGGCTCGCTCGGCCTGATGACCAGCGTGCTGATGACGCCGGACGGCAAGACCATCGAGGCCGAGGCGGCGCACGGCACGGTCACCCGCCACTACCGCCAGCACCAGCAGGGCAAGGCGACTAGCACCAACCCGATCGCCAGCATCTTCGCCTGGACCCGCGGCCTCATTTACCGCGGCCGCTTCGACAATACGCCCGACGTGGTCAAGTTCGCCGAGGCGCTCGAGAAGGTCTGCATTGAGACTGTCGAGCGCGGCCAGATGACCAAGGACTTGGCGCTGCTGATCGGCCCCGACCAGGCGTGGATGACCACCGAGCAGTTCTTCGAGGCGATCGTGAAGAACCTCGAAACCGAAATGGCGAACTGGGAAACGGTCGAGGCATAAAAACCGGCGTCGGCGGGTTGTGCGGCGAGGTGCCGGTGACCTAGACCTTCGCCGATGCATGACGAACTGATCTCCCCGTTCCTGTCCGACGCGCTGGTGATCCTCGGCGCGGCGGGGATCGTCATCCCGCTGTTCGCGCGGCTGCGGATAACTCCCGTCATTGGATTCATCCTCGTTGGCGTGCTGGTTGGACCCTTCGGCCTTGGCCGCATTGTGCCGCAAGCCCCGTGGTTGACCTGGGTCACGATCACCGACCCCGAAGGGCTGGCACCGTTCGCCGAGTTCGGCATCACCCTGCTGCTGTTCACGATCGGCCTGGAGCTCTCGTTCAAGCGGCTGTGGACGATGCGGCGGTTGGTGTTCGGGCTCGGCGCGCTCGAGCTGGCGGCGATCGGATTGCTGCTCGCGGGCCTGCTCATGCTGATGGGCCAAGCCTGGACCGGAGCGCTCGGGCTTGGACTCGCGTTGGCGCTGTCGTCGACCGCGCTGGTGCTGCCGATCGCCGGCACGCAGACTCCGGTCGGCCGCGCGGCGCTGTCGATGCTGCTGTTCGAGGATATCGCCCTGGTACCGATCATCTTCCTTCTCGGCGCGATCGCGCCCTCGGCGGAAGGCGGCCTAGGCGGGTTGTTCGACACCGTCTGGCAGGGCCTGCTGGTGGTAGTCGCGATGATGGTCGTGGGCCGTTTCGCCCTGCCTTTGCTGTTCGGCCAGGCGGCGCGAACCAAGAGTCCCGAACTGTTCCTTGCGGCCAGCCTCCTGGTGGTGATCGGCGCCAGCCTGGCGACTTCCCTCGTCGGCCTCTCACCGATCGTCGGCGCCCTCGTCGCCGGCCTGCTGATCGCCGAGACCGAGTATCACGCCGAGGTGGAGGGGATCATCGACCCGTTCAAGGGCCTGGCGCTCGGCGTGTTCCTCCTCACCGTCGGCATGAGCATCGATCTGAGCGTGGTCTGGGGAGAACTCGGCAGCATCGCGCTGGCGGTGATCGCTGTGCTCGCCCTGAAGGCGCTCGTCACCGGGGTCTTGCTGTGGCTAATGGGCGCGCGCCGAAGCACAGCGACCGAGACCGGCATCCTCATGGCGAGTCCGTCCGAGACGACCCTGATCGTCCTCGGCGTGGCGACCGGAGCGGCGCTGATCCAACCCGGCACTGCACAATTCTGGCAGATAGTCACCGCGATCGGGCTGACCATAACCCCCCTGTTGGCCAAAGTCGGCAATCTGCTCGCCCGGCAGGTGGAACCGGCGCCGGTGGTGGCCCCGGCCGACCCTGACGAGCCCCGGGTGGTCGTCGTCGGCTGTGGCCGGGTCGGACGCCTGGTAGCCGACATGCTCGCCCGTCACGGACGGGCCTACGTCGCGCTCGATTCCGACGCCGACATGATCGCCCACTGCAAGCGCGAGGGCTATCACGCGGTGTTTGGCAATGCGGCGCGGCTCGACGTGCTCGAACGGCTCGGCCTCGCCAAGGCGCCGGCGGTAGTGCTGACTATGGACGAACCGGTGCTCGCGCAGCGCCTGACCAAGAAGCTCCGCGCCGCGCACCCCCACGTACCGATCATCGCCCGCGCCCGGGACACGCGCCATGCCGCCGAGCTCTACAAGGTCGGCGCCAGCACTGCGGTGCCCGAGACGCTCGAGGCTTCGTTACAACTGAGCGAAGCCGTGCTGGTCGATCTTGGCGTGGCGATGGGTCCGGTGATCGCCAGCATCCACGAGAAACGCGACGAATTCCGCGAAAGCATTCGCGAAGAGGCCGCGCTGGAACACAAGCCGAAGCTGCGGACGACCACCCGCGAACCTTAGGGGTAATCGATGCGTACTCCAGGACCGATCCCGCGCGAGACTCGTTGGTCCGGAGAAGGATATCCGCGGGAATTCGCGCAGGCGGGGTTAGGCGACCGGCTCTTGCGCCAAGGCCTTGCGAACGGCGGCAATAGCATCGTCGGCCTTGGCGCCGTCGGGTCCGCCGCCCTGGGCCATGTCGGGCCGCCCGCCGCCGCCTTGGCCGCCTAGCGCCGCGACACCGGCACGGACGAGGTCAACAGCGTTGAAGCGACTTGTGAGATCGTCGGTCACCGCTACGGCGAAGGCCGCGCGGCCACCATTGACGGCGGCGATCGCGGCCACGCCGGAACCCAGGCGCTTCTTGGCTTCGTCGAGCAGGCTGCGCAGTTCCTTCGCTTCCATGCCTTGGAACACCTGGCCGGAGAATTTCACGCCCCCGACTTCTTCGTCTGCAACGGGCGCGGCACCGCCGCCTCCACCGAGCGCGAGCTGCTTCTTCGCCTCGGCCAGCTCCCGTTCGAGTCGGCGGCGTTCCTCGACCAGCGCGGCAACGCGGGCTTCGACCTCTTCAGGCGCTGTCTTGAGCGCGGCCGCAACCGACTTGAGCGCTTCCTCGCGACCGACGACCCAGCGCCGCGCAGCCTCGCCGGTCAGCGCCTCGATCCGCCGCACGCCCGAGCTGACCGCGCTTTCCGAAACGATGCGGAACAACCCGATGTCGCCCGTGGCGCGCACGTGGGTCCCGCCGCACAACTCGACCGAGTAGTTGAGCCCGCCGTCACCCGCGCGGCCCATCGACAGCACGCGCACCTCGTCGCCGTACTTCTCGCCAAATAGCGCCATCGCCCCGGCGGCAATTGCGTCGTCGGGTGTCATCAGGCGGGTGGTGACGGGCTCATTTTGGCGGATCTCGGCGTTCACCTCGGCCTCTACCGCGGCGATTTCCTCCGCCGTCAGCGCCTTCGGGTGCGAGAAGTCGAACCGCAGGCGGTCCTCGGCGACGAGAGAGCCCTTCTGGGTGACATGTTCACCGAGCGCATTACGCAGCGCGGCGTGGAGCAAGTGCGTCGCCGAATGGTTGGCGCGGATGCGGTCACGGCGCTCGGCATCGACCTTGAGGTGGACGGTGTCACCGACCGAAATCGTGCCGCTGGCGACTTTGCCGCGCATTGCGTGGAGCCGCCCGAGCGGCTTCGCCGTGTCTGCAATCGCAATCGCCAGGCCCTTGTCGCCGGTGATCGATCCGGCATCGCCGGTCTGGCCGCCGCTTTCGCCGTAGAACGGCGTCTGGTTGGTCAGCACGATTACGTCCTGCCCAGCCTCCGCCCGCTCGGTTTCCTTGCCGCCGACCACCAGCGCAACCACCCGACCCTCGCCTTCGGTCGAGGTGTAGCCAGTGAACTCACTGGCGCCTTCTCGCTCGGCGATGTCGAACCACACCTCGTCGTCGGCCGCCGCGCCCGAGCCCTTCCACGCAGCGCGCGCGGCCGCCTTCTGCGCGGCCATCGCGGTATCGAATCCGGCCTTGTCAACGCCAATCCCCCGCGCGCGCAAAGCGTCTTCGGTCAGGTCGTAAGGGAAGCCATAGGTGTCGTAGAGCTTGAACACGGTCTCGCCCGGCAGCTCGGCGCCTTCAGCCAGACCCGCCGTCGCCTGATCGAGGAGGCGCAAGCCGTTGTCGAGCGTGCGGCGGAACTGGACTTCCTCGCGCTCGAGCGTCTCCTCGATCAGCGGCTGCGCGCGGACGAGATCGGGGTAGGCCTGGCCCATCTCGGCGACCAGCGTCGGCACCAGGCGGTGCATCAGCGGATCCCTGGCGCCGAGCAGGTGCGCGTGACGCATGCCGCGGCGCATGATCCGCCGCAACACATAGCCGCGCCCTTCGTTCGATGGCAGAACGCCGTCGGCGAGGAGGAAGCTGGTGGAGCGTAGGTGGTCGGCGACCACCCTGTGGCTGGCGAGCGCCTCGCCTTCAGCCTTTGCGCCGATCAGGTCTTCGCTGGCTTCGGTCAGTTTGCGGAAGGTGTCGGTCTCGAACACACTGTGCACGCCCTGGAGGACGGTCGCCATGCGCTCCAGGCCCATGCCGGTGTCGATGCTCGGGCGCGGCAGGTCGCCGGTGATCTGGTCGTTCTCCTGCAGATACTGCATGAACACCAGGTTCCAGATCTCGACGAAACGATCGCCATCCTCCTCGGGCGAGCCGGGGGGACCGCCGGGGATCGCCGGGCCGTGGTCCCAGAAGATCTCCGAGCACGGGCCGCACGGGCCGTCGGCGCCCATTGCCCAAAAGTTGTCCTTGGTGGCGATGCGGATGATCCGTTCGTCGGGCAGGCCGGCGATCTTCTTCCACAAGTCCCGCGCCTCGTCGTCGGTGTGGTAGACGGTAACGGTGAGGCGGTCTTTCGCGAGGCCGAACTCCTTGGTGACGAGGTTCCAGGCGAGCTCGATCGCGCGGTCCTTGAAGTAGTCGCCGAAGCTGAAGTTGCCGAGCATCTCGAAGAACGTCAGATGGCGCGCGGTATAGCCGACGTTGTCGAGATCGTTGTGCTTGCCGCCGGCGCGGACGCACTTCTGACTGCTCGCCGCGCGCGGCGCGGGCGGAGTCTCGAGACCGGTAAAGACGTTCTTGAACGGCACCATCCCGGCGTTGACGAACATCAGCGTCGGGTCGTTGTACGGCACGAGCGGCGCCGAAGGCACGGCAAGGTGCGCGTTGGCGGCGAAATAATCCAGGAACGCCCGGCGAATATCGTTAGTCGAGTGCATGGGGGCGAATTAGGGCGCGGCGACGCTTCCGACAAGCGCCTTGCGACGGACGAGACGTGCGCTCCCTGCGGTCAGCCGGTTTTGGACGGCGAGACGACGGCCAGGGCGCGTGGAACGATGCGAACGGTCAGTGGCAAGTCGAACGTCACCCGCTCGCCGTCGAGCGCGGCTTCGAGCGTGGCGCCCGGGCCGGCGATGCGCACCTCGTGCGCCGTCTCGTCGAGCGTGAAATCGCGGTACATCCGCGGCCGGGCGACGAGCGTCCGTAGGGCCGCAGCGATCAGGGCGGTTCGCGGGAGCGGGGCGACCGCGTAAACCGACAATAGGCCGTCGTCGAGCGCCGCCCGTTCGCCGGGGCGGCCTTCCGAAACTTCGTAGCGGTTGTTGCCGATGAATAGCAGCGGCGTCATGACCGGCTTGAAGTCGCCGTCGATCGTCAGGTCGAAACCGCGCGCGCGCAGCTTGCGCAGGGTACCCCAGGTGGCGGGGATCGTGGCGAGCCACTTTGGCAGACTCGAAGCCTCGCGTTCGCGGACCAGTTCGACGTAAGCGCCTGCCGAAAGGTTGTTGATGAACACGCGTTCGCCCGCCTGGCCGAGATCGACCCGCCGCGCCTTTCCGGTAACCGCCAATTCGGCTGCGGTCGCGAGATCCAACGGCACCTTAAGTTGGCCGGCAAAATGATTGAGAGTACCGAGCGGCAAGATCGCCAGCTCGCCCTTCGCGCGAGAGACCGCTCCCGCAGCAGTGGCAAGCGTGCCATCGCCGCCGCCGACGACAACGCGAGACGCGTTTGCATGCCTCGCCAACGCGGCGGACAGCTTGTGACCATCGACAAGCTCGAGCGTGACAGGTTGTCCGGTGGCTGCAAAAGCAGCTTCGATTTGCTCGCGGAGTCCTTCGCCCGCACGACTGGCCGTGCCGCCTGCGGCGTTGACGATCACCGGCAGGGGGGGCGCGGGCATGGTGCGAAAACCCACGGCGGAACGCGCGGGTTCCTCAAGTGCGCCGGGTAGTGACGATCCAGCAGGCGGCGCGCATGGCAACGACCCCGTGGTGGCAATGGCCTTCGGCCACCCTGCGGATTGCCGCGAGCGTTTCGCCGCGAGCCGTTTCGTCCATCTCGCGGAGGGCAGCGGCGGCGGGGCCGATGCGGGTGAAGTAGTCCATCGCATCCTCGACCGGGTACTCTCCAGCACCGGCGATCATGGCAAAGTCGAACGGCTCGAAGGCGATGCCTCCCCATCCGGCATCGGTCAGGATCGCCGTGACGTGTTGGCGATCGGCAAAGGCGAACGGTCCGGGAGCGTAGGGATCGGGCGGTTCAGGCGATGCGGGCAAGCACGCACCGATTTCGCTGAAGAACGGATTGTCGTCGCGATCGCGGAAGCACGAGAACAGCAATCCGGCTCCCTCCGCGGCGAAGCTGGCCAGATTGGCGAAGGCGGCCGATGGATCGTCGAAGAACATCACCCCGTGGCGCGAAATGAGCAGTTGCGGGGCGAAATCGTCGGCCGGATGCCATTGCGCAGCGTCGGCCAGTTCGAACTCGACGTTCGACATGTGCTCGGCGCGACTGCGCGCGGTGTCGATCAATTGCGGTGAAACGTCGACGCCGACCACGCGCGCGTGCGGATAGCTGCGGCCCAGCGCCAGCGATAACTCGCCCGCGCCGCAGCCGATGTCGAGAGCGTGCCGGAAGGGCAGTTCGCGGGTGCGGGCGAGAAGGCGTTCGGTAAGACCGCCGAAGCTGCGGTCGGTCCGCCGCCATTCGCTGGCCCATCCCTCACCGCTCTTGCCTTGCCAGTCTTGTTTCGAGGTCACGCCAGCCCTCCCGCCGAAAAAGTCAGCCAGGAGGACATAGCGAGGGGTGGGCTCGCGCAAAAGCCAAGACTAACCGAGCAGAAAATCGAAAGAGGCCGGCGCGCGCCTCGTAAGGCATTCGCACCGGCCCCGGTTTCGTTTGGCGCGCGCGTCGTTCGCGCGCCGGATGAGGATCAGTCTTCGGAGTCCGCGTCCGGCCCCGTCATCATCTCCTCGGCGACGGCGTCGGTGCGGCTGCGGATGGCAGCTTCCAACCTGTCGCAAACTTCGGGATTGGTCTTGAGGTATTCCTTGGCGTTCTCGCGGCCCTGGCCGATGCGCACGGAGTCGTACGAGAACCAGCTCCCCGACTTCTCGACCAGGCCGGCCTTGACGCCGAGGTCGAGGATCTCGCCGATCTTGGAGATGCCTTCGCCGTACATGATGTCGAACTCGACCTGCTTGAACGGCGGCGCGACCTTGTTCTTGACCACTTTCACGCGGGTGGTGTTGCCGACGATCTCGTCGCGGTCCTTGATCTGGCCGGTGCGGCGGATGTCGAGCCGCACGCTGGCGTAGAACTTGAGCGCGTTGCCGCCGGTGGTGGTCTCGGGATTGCCGTACATCACGCCGATCTTCATCCGCAGCTGGTTGATGAAGATGACCATGCACTTCGAACGGTTGATCGAACCAGTCAACTTGCGCAGCGACTGGCTCATCAGGCGGGCCTGAAGGCCGACATGGCTGTCGCCCATCTCGCCTTCGATTTCGGCCCGCGGCACAAGCGCTGCGACCGAGTCGACCACCAGCACGTCGATCGCGTTCGAGCGCACCAGCGTATCGACGATCTCAAGCGCCTGCTCTCCGGTGTCCGGCTGCGAGACGATCAGCTCGTCGATGTCGACCCCGAGCTTCTTGGCATAGACCGGATCGAGCGCGTGCTCGGCATCGACGAAAGCGGCGGTGCCGCCGCCCCGCTGCGCCTCGGCGATCACGTGCAGCGCAAGCGTGGTCTTGCCCGAGCTTTCCGGCCCGTAGACCTCGATCACCCGGCCACGCGGCAAGCCGCCGACGCCGAGCGCGATATCGAGCCCGAGCGAGCCGCTCGAGATCGTTTCGACCTGCATCGCTTCCTTCTGGCCCAGCTTCATCGCCGAGCCCTTTCCGAATGCGCGGTCGATCTGCGCGAGCGCGGCGTCGAGCGCCTTCTGACGGTCCAAATCCACTTCCTTGCCTTCCACCAGCTTGAGATTTGCAGCCGCCATGACACATGCCTCCATCGCTTGCCTAGGGCACCGCGCCGGATTGGCCCGATTTCCCCTTCGGAATCGCGATGTATTCGATTTGTTCTAGAAGAACAAGGGGGGAACGAAAATTTCTATTCGTCTGTATTCGCTTGCCGAACATTCCACGCAAGCTCGCGCTTGCCGTTCGCCGGGATCGTGAACTCGTAGGTGGCCATCCCGTCCTTCACCCGTGTCCCCGTTAGACCGCGCACGTGCCAGTAAAGCGGCGAGCCGAGCTTGAGCCGCAAGGTCACGGCGTGGGGATTGGCGTTGGTGAACCTCGCCCTGAGCGGCGCCCAGCCCTTGCCCGGATCGCCGCTACCCTGCACGCACGTACCGAATACCTGCGCGCTGTCCCCCAGCGGGACTTCGACATCCTGCCCTTGCGCGAAATCGCGCAGCTGCTGCTCGCCGACGAACAGATCGCCGCGCGGCGAAGGCTCGAAGAAGGTGATCGCCCCGGTCGGCAGGGCTGCGCCGAGCCCGTGCTTCACGTCGTTGACCGTCTCGAAACGCATTTCCGCGGCCTGCGGCTGGTCGTAGCTCTCCCACCAGGAGCAGTCGGCCTGGTAGATCATCTTGCCGCGCACCGCGTCCTTGTCGAGAAAGGCGACTTGCTTGAGGCCCTTGGCGGCGACGGTTACGTGCTCGGGCACGCGATAGAGCTTGAGATCGCCGAGGTCCTCCTGGACGGCGGTGATCGCCGCCGCCGAATCCATAGCTTTGCGCTGGAGGCGCTCTCCTGTGACGACGATGCTTTCCATCATTGGTGCGGCCGGCGGAGGCGGAGGCGGCGGATTCTTATCGGGGAACACGCCCAGGTCAGGCGAACCATCCGCGGTATGGCCGATCGGGTAGCAAACCAGCGAGAGCGGTTTGGCGTCCGGCGGATCGGCCAGGCTGCGATAGTCGCTGGTCACGTTCAGTCGCCCAGCGACCGCCATCAGCTCGGCATCAGGGAAGCTCTGCCCGTTGTCGTTTAGGAGCGTCAGCCAGCTCATCAGCTTAAGGCGCATGGCGTCGCCGCGGCTTCCCTCGTCGACGGTGGCGACGTAATGCGCCTGCCAGTCGAAGCCCCAGGCGAGGTAAGTCAGTGTGACGGTGTAAGTGCCACCCGTCGGGGAACGCGTGTCGACGCTAAACACCGGCTGCGCGGAAAGCCCCGCGGGCACGCGCTCAAAGGTCAGCTTCTCGGGCAGGCCGGAGCACCGCACCGCCTCGAAGCCCGCGTTCGTCTGCAGTACCAGGCCGCCGTCGGCGCGGGTTCGGACGACGGCGCTTTCACTTTGCGCCCTGCCGGTGGCGGGATTGGTCCGGGTGATCGTCACCCGGTTGCCGAGCGTGCCATCGACCAATGCGGCGGGACTGAGCAAATCGGCGTTGCGGTTCTTTTCGATCGTGCCGCCGGGCAAGCCGGTGACGATCGCGGTGACCGCGACCATGCCTTCGGCCACGCCCTCGAACCGGACCGTCGATTCGCCGGGCGGCAGCGTGACCTGGCGCGTCTCGCTGATCATCGCGAAGCCCTGCGGCCAGTCGCGGTTCACCGCCTGCCCCTCGCCGCGGTTGGGATCCCGGTAGAGGGTAACCGCGAGAGCTTTCGGCGGCGAAGCGTCGACGACATCGCGCGCGATGGCTGGCGCGGTCGACAACGCGGCGAAAAGGATTAGCGCGGCACGGCGCATGGTGCGCCTCCTCAGTACCGCGTCTCGTAGGTCACGCGGACAACGCACTTGCCGTTAGCGGGCACCCCGATCACGTACTTGCGGTTGCCGGCGTTGAGTTGCTCGCCCGGCACGTCCTCGCTGGTGACTCGAAAGTCGTTGCCCCACCAGCCGTAGTCAAGCCCGCCCTGCACCAATTCGACCTCGACCGGCGTCGGCTTGGCATTGGTCAGGGTATAGCGCATCGTCGTGCGGTAGAAGGTCTTAGGCCGCTCGGACTCGCCTTGGGCGACGAGCTGTCCGTCCTTGATCACCCGCCAGCGGGCGCTCTTTTCCCATTCTGCGCCGGTGATCGTCTGTCGGCTCTCGACCTCGGCCTGCGCATAGATGTCGAAGGCGTCTCCGGTGCTGAGCGTCAACTCGCTGCCCATCGGTGTGTGGCCGATCCCGTTTTCGCCGATGAATTGCGGATTTCCCGCTTTGTCACGCTGGTAGAAGCGCACCGTCCCGGCCGGCAGCGCGTCGCCGAGCCCGCCGTCCCTGGAGGTCTTGAAGGCGATCTGGCTCGCGACCGGCACCGGCTGCCCCTCGCTGGCCAGCCAGCCGACCGTGCGGCCGTAGACCTTGCGCGCCGGCACCCCTTGCACGTCGAGGAAGCTGACCTGCTTGGTCTGGTTGTTGGCGATCGTGGTGCGGCCCTCGATCGGATAAAGGTAGAAATCGCCGATCCGCTCGCGACCGGCCGTCTCGGTGCCCGGGACGAACTTGCCCGGAGGCGCTGGGGGCATCGGGCGTCCGCGTCCCTGGTTGTACTGGTTCCCACCCGCCGGATTACCCGCGACGAGCAAGGTGTCGGCGTTCCGGAACGTCGTTCCCGTTTGGTTAGTCAGCGTGACCCAACCCTGCATGTCGACCGTCGCCTTGCCCTCGTCGTAAAGCGCGACGTAATCGGCCGCCCAGCCGAGGCCCGGAGTGAGGTAGCGCAATGAGGCCGGCCGGGCGCCGCCGCGGTCGCTGTCGAGCGTTACCGACAGAGTCGGCCGTGCGCGCAAGTTGGGCGGCACCTGATCGAAGATCACCCGCACCGGCAGCCCGTCGTCGCGCAGCACCTCGATCCGGTCGCCGATCTGCACGACAACGCCGCCGGCTGTCGAGAGCACCCTGGCGCGCTCGCGGACTTCCTGCCCCGTTGCCGGGTTGGTCCGCAGCAGCGTGACGGTCTGGCCGATCGCCTTTTCCATCAACTTTTGCGGGGTAAGCAAATCGAAGTCGAAGTTTTGCTCGACGATGCCCGCTCCAGGTGCGGCGAAGCTGAGGGTTTCCGGTCGGATCATCGCCGAGACGTCGGGGAACTCGACCCGGCTGCGTCCCTTGGCGATCGGGATTTGGCGGACGTCCTGCACCAGCGCCTGGTTGTTGTTGTAGATCGTCACCGACAGGTCGCCCTGCGCGTTCGGCTCGGCAAGCGAATCGCTTTGGGCGGACACGGGCACGGTGATCAAGGCGGCTGCAAAGGCCAGGGTACGACGCATGCGGAATCCTCCCGAAGGTCAAGCCATGTAACAATGTATCCGGAAGGTTTACCCGTGCTGAACGAGCGACGAACCGTTCAGCCGCCGGTACGCTGCGCCCCCAGCACCTGACTGACTTTGGTCGCGATCTGCTGGACGCTGAAGGGCTTGGGAATGAAGTGCATGCCCTCGATGTCGATCTCGCGGCGTAGCTGCTCCTCGGCATAGCCCGACATGAACAGCACCGGCAGCTTGGGCGCGAGCTTGCGGATTTCCCTGGCCATCGCCGGACCGTCCATGCTCGGCATGACGACGTCGGAAACGATCAGATCGAACCCGTCGTCGAGCTTGACGGCCTCAAGCCCTTCGTCGCCGTCGCGGGCGGTCACGACAGTGTAGCCCTGGCGGGTCAGCGCGCGTTCCGCGACGGCGCGGACTGTGTCTTCGTCCTCGACCAGCAGGATGCGTCCGCCACCGGACCAGTCGCTCGCCTCCTCGATCTGCTTCTCTCGCTCAAGCTCTTCCGGGGTGGCATGATGCACCGGCAGGTAGATCGTGAAGCGGGCGCCTTTCGCCTTCCCGTCCGTCCCGGTGACATTGTCGGCGAAGATGAAACCGCCGGATTGCTTGACGATGCCATAGACGGTCGAGAGGCCAAGGCCGGTACCTTTGCCGAGGTCCTTGGTGGTGAAGAACGGCTCGAAGATCTTGGCGAGGTTTTCCGGCGGGATGCCACCACCAGTGTCTTCGGCGATCAGCGCGGTGTAATCACCCGCCGGGATGATCTCGTTGTCGCGCAGCCGGCGCACGTCGGTCGCCTGTACGCGGCGGGTGGAGAAGGTCAGCGTCCCGCTCGCCTGCTCGCCGCTGTGCGCCTGGATCGCGTCGCGCGCGTTCACCGCAAGGTTCATCACCACCTGCTCGAGCTGGCGCGGATCGGCGCGGACCGGCCCGAGCTCGCGATCATGGTGGGTGCGCAACGTAATCCGCGCGCCGAGCAGTCGCTTGAGCATCTGCCCGACCTCGCTGATCACGTCGGGCACCTGGATGATCTCGGGCTGCAGCGTCTGCTGGCGGCTGAAGGCGAGCAGCTGCCGCGTGAGCGAGGCGGCGCGGTTGGAATTGGCCCTGATCTGCTGGATGTCGTCGTAATCGCTGTCGCCGGGGATGTGCCGCAGCAGCATCAGGTCGCAATAACCGATGATCGCCGTCAGCACGTTGTTGAAATCGTGCGCCACACCGCCCGCCAGTTGCCCCACGGCCTGCATCTTGGTCGCCTGCGCAACCTGGCGCTTGAGGCGGGTTTCCTCCGTGGTGTCCGCCAGGCTGAGCAGCACCGCCGCGTCGCCGAGCCCGCGGACACCCGTCAGTCCGAGCGAGACCGGCTCGTCGGGCTGGTTCTTGAGGCGCACGGCGATGTCGCCGCTCGATGCGGGACCCTGGCCATAGCGGCGCACCGCATCGGACATCGCGGTCTTGTCGGCCCGTGCGACCAGGTCCGAGGGAAACGGCGGCAGGTGCTTGTTCGCCGCCAGCCCGGCGGCGCGGCGGAATGCGGGGTTGGCGAAAAGGAAATGCCCGTCGCGATCGGTCATCGCCAGACCTACCGGAAGCTGATCGAGCAGCGCTTCGAGTTGCGGCGTCTGCCCGCGCGCGTCGGTGCCCCAACCGCCCAGACCGACGCCGATGTCGACCAGCAGCATCAGCGCCGGCGCCTGACCGCTCTTGACCTGCGGGGCGTCAGGCTCTGTCAGTGGTACCTGGATGAGCGTTTGCGGGCTGCCCTTGCGCCCCTCGCGGGCGAAATAGATGCGGTCGCGCTCGTCGGAGCGGAGTAGCGCGGTGAAGTCCTGCCCGGCCATGCTGGCGTGCTCGTCGCCGGCCGCGCGCTTGGCGAACCCGGCGCTGGCGGCGCGGATGGCCCCGTCAGGGCCCACCAGAGCAACTTCGATCCCCGCGCCGCTCAGGACCCGGCCGAACACTCCGGTGACGTACTTGCCGATCGCCTGGAGCGGCTCGTGGCGCACGACCGGGGCGAAGCGCCAGACGAGGTAGTCCTCGCCCCGTCCCGCGCGGACAACCGCGGCGGTCCAGGTGTTGTCCTCGTCGGCGATCGTCCGGCTGCCGCCATCGCCCTCGCGCCAGGCGTTGCGGGCAGCGCGCGCGAGCGCATCGGCCGAGGTGCCGTCCACCGGCAGGCGCGGCGGCGCATTGGACGAACCGAACCACAGCTCGAAAGCGGCGTTGGCGCAGACAAGACGATTGGCGCGGTCGGTGATCGCGACGGCGATGCCCGGCTGCTCGATCGCCGTGACGGTGACCGACCAGTCCGGCATCGCCGTCGCGTCGGCGGTAGCGCGCGCGACCGGGTTGCTGCGGGCCGCGGCGAAGGCGATCAGCCCGAGCACGACCAGGCCGCCCGCAAACGCCATGGTGACCGTCGGCGATCCAGCCGCGAATTGCACCAGCGCGATGCTGGCGAGCGCCGCGGCGGCAACGGCGAGCGCATCGGCGAGACGCCCCGGGGAGCGTTCGGCGAGCATGCTCATACGGCGGCTCTCCGCCTTTCACGCGCCTCGGCCAAGCGGCGCTTGCGCTTGACGCCGATCCACCAGCGCCAGCCGAATGACGTCGCCAGGAAGCCGACCGAGGACAGGACCGTGGCGATCACGAAGAGACCTAGAGCGGTGTCGGTGCCCGCGCCGGTCAGGCGTTCGAGGAACGTTCCGGTGTTGGTCGCCTGCATGGTTTCGCTAATCGGCTGGATCGCCGTCGAAGCATCGATATGGAGCAGCCAGTTGCCGATCTTGTAGGCCAGCGCGACGATGAAGACGTAGACCACCGGGAAGCCGACAAACGTTGCCAGCAGCGCCGCCGGGATGTTCGCGCGCACGAATACCGCGAGGAAGGTCGCAACGACAAAATGCGCCAACGGTATCATCACCCCGACGAACAGGCCGAGGGCGACCCCGCGTGGCACCGAACGGCGAGTGAAGCGCCACAGTTCGGAATGCAGGATGCGGTGCGCGAACGGGCGCAGGAAGCGATTGCGCTCGAGGCTCTCACGCGTTGGGATATGCCGCTGCAGCCAGCTGCCCTTGCCGCTCGTCGCCTTGGTCTTGCTCCCGCCTGCCATAAGTCTCCAGATAAGCCCCAATGCCGCCGCCTGCCAGCGGCAGGCTGTGCTTTTCCTAGCCGCGCTCGCGCATCAGCCGCGCCTTGTCCCGCTGCCAGTCGCGGTCCTTGACCGTTTGCCGCTTGTCGTGGGTCTGCTTGCCCTTGGCCAGCGCCAGTTCAACCTTGGCCCGACCGCGCGAATTGAAATAGACCGACAGCGGGATCAAGGTCATGCCCTTGCGCTCGACCGCGCCGATCATCTTTTCGATCTCGCGCGCGTGGAGCAACAGCTTGCGCGGCCGCTTGGGCTCGTGATTGAAGCGGTTGCCGTGGCTGAACTCCGGGATGTTGGCGTTGATCAGCCACGCCTCGCCGTCCTGTACGGCGGCATAGCTCTCGGCGATCGAGCCTTCGCCGAAGCGCAGGCTCTTCACCTCGGTCCCGCTAAGCGCGATGCCGGCCTCGAACGTTTCCTCGATGAAATAGTCGAACCGCGCGCGCCGGTTCTCGGCGACGGTCTTCGTCTTGTCGAACGTCGAGGGTTTGGGGCGCGCCATAGGGGTTGCGCATGTAGGCTGGCCGCGTTCAAAAGCAAACGCCTGGTGGGTCGTGGGAGAGCGGGACGTGGCTAGCGCGGCAATCGGCGGTTCCGACGAAATCGACGCTGGCGCCATCCTGGCCAACGCTCGGGCGATGGCGCCGGCGATCGCCACGCGCTCGCAGGAGATTGAGGCGCTGCGTCGCCTGCCAGGCGACCTCGTTACAGACCTGCGCGCGGCCGGCTTCTTTCGCATGGGCCGCAGCCGCGCCAAGGGCGGGCCGCAGATGACCCTGCCTCAGCACCTCGAAGTGATCGAGGTTCTCGCGGAGGCCGATCCGTCGGTGGGCTGGTGCGTCAAGATCGGCACCGACAGCGGGATCATCGCCGAGCTGTTGCCGCCCTCCGCATCGGCGCGGCTGCTGCCGCATCCGGACATGATCACCGCCGGGCAATTCACCACCGGGCGCGGACGGCTCCAACAAACCGCGGGCGGCTACATCCTGAGTGGACGTTTTCCCTTCGGCAGCGGCATCACCCACGCTGACGCGGTGATGAGCGGGGCGATGGTGTTCGACGAGGCCGGCGCGCCGGTGATCGGCGCGAACGGAATGCCCGAAGCCCGCCTCGCATTTTGCCGGGCCGACGAGCCGGTAATCGAGGACACCTGGCACACCCACGGCCTGCGCGGCAGTGGCAGCACGCATTACCGCGCCGAGGACGTGTTCATCCCCGAGGACCAGGCGCTGCGGATCGAGAAGGGACTCTTCGAAGGCCGCGAACCGCTCTACTCGAGCGGCTTCAACTGGGTGACGACGATGGCTGCGGTCCCGCTTGGCACCGCCCGGCGCGCGGTCGACGAGGCCAAGGCGCTGATCGCCGAGCGCACCGGCGGCATCCCGCCGCAACCGCTCGGCAACTTGCCGCACGTGCGCGAATCAATCGCCGAGGCGGAAACCCGCTACGGCGCCGCCCGGGCGTTTCTCTACAGCGCGGCGAACGATTTCTGGGCCGAACTCGAAGGGGGCACGCCCGCGGTCGAGACCAAGGGCCGCCTCGCCCTCGCCAACGTGAACGCCTTTCGCATGGCGGCCGAGGTCACTCGCGCGCTATTCGACCTGATCGGCGCCAACGTGATATTCGAGGGCGAGCCGCTCGAACGCCTCGCCCGCGACGCGCTGACCCTCAACCAGCACATGATCATCGCCCGCCCCGCGCTCGCCACTTACGGCGCGATGATGCTGGGGCACGAGCACCCCTCCCCGCTCTATTGAGGCTCAAACCAGTCCGGCCGCCCCCATCGCCGCGTCCACCTTCTTCTTGGCCTCTTCGCTGCAGGCAACGATCGGCAGGCGTGTCTCGGTGCTCAGCCAGTTGTGCAGCCGGCTCAGCGCGTACTTGGTCGGCGCCGGGCTGGCGTCGGCGAACAGCGCCCTGTGCAGCGGGAACAGCGTGTCGTTGAGCGCCCTCGCCCGCTCGAAATCACCGGCGAGGCAGGCCGCGTGGAACTCCGCGCAATGCTTGGGCGCCACGTTGGCCGTCACCGAAATGCAGCCGACCTGGCCGAAGGCATAGCCGCCGAGCGCCAGCGGATCGTCGCCGGAGAGTTGGCAGAAGCCCGCGCCCGCGCCGAGGCGGTGCTGGACGACGCGCTGCAAGTCGCCGCTGGCGTCCTTGAGGCCAACGATCCGCCCAGGATGGCGTCGGGCCAGCTCGACCACCGTCTCGGGCAGAATGTCGGTCACCGTGCGCCCGGGCACGTTGTAGAGCACGATCGGCAAGTCGCATTGCTCGGCTAGGTGCGAGAAATGCGCCAGCAGCCCGGCCTGGCTCGGACGGTTGTAGTAAGGTGCGACCAAGAGAGCGGCGTCGGCGCCGAGGTTTTTGGCCACCTGCATATGCCAGAGTGCCGTCTTGGTGTCGTTCGAGCCCGCGCCAGCGATGACCGGCACGCGTCCCGCGGCCTGCTCGACGCAAATGCCGATGACCTTGTGATGTTCCTCATGATCGAGCGTGGCGCTCTCGCCGGTCGTGCCGCACGGGACCAGCGCGCTTGAACCGTTCTCCACCTGCCAGTCGACGAAGCGGCGGAACGCGGCTTCGTCCAACGCTCCGTCGCGAAAAGGAGTCACCAGAGCGGGAATTGAGCCGGAAAACATTGTGTCACGCTCCAGAATGGATTCAAAGGTTCCCCGCGTCGCCGCGCATATGGGGTCATTCACCGCCTGATAAGGAGCCGCTTGCCATAATGTCCAGCATGCTTCGTTGTGCTCTTGCTTCAGCCCTTTTCGCTTCCGTTGCCGCCATCGCGGCCCCCGCCCAGTCACAGGACGCGACATGGAGCGCGTCAGACTGGGACAAGGCGCGCGCCAACCTGGTCGCGCGCGAGCCCGGGCAAATGGCGCAGGCGGTCGGCCTGTGGCAGCAACTGACGGCGAGCAAGAATTACGGCTTCGACAATTATGCCAGCTTCCTGCTGACTTATCCCGGGTTCCCCGACGCCGACAAATTGCAGGGCTTTGCCGAAGATCGTCTGCGCGTCGAGGCTGTCCCCGCTAACCGGCTGGTGGCGTTCTTCGACAAGTACCCTCCGGTGACGAACTACGCCCGTGGGCAATATGCACTGGCGAAGGCCACGTTGAACCCCGCCGCCGCGCTCGAGACCATTCGCGCCGCCTGGCGCGGAGGGGAGTTGGATCCCGGCACCGAAGCCACGTTGCTGGGCACTTACGGTCGCTATTTCACTTCTGACGATCAGGACGCGCGGATGGATGCGCTGCTGTGGCAGCGCAATTCTGCCGCCGCGGCGCGCCAGTTGGCCTATACTTCGCCCGACAAGCGCGCGCGGTTCCAGGCTCGCCTGGCGATCCTGCAGGGCGGCGACGGATTCACCACCGATCCGGCCGCCACGGCCACGCCCGGCTATCTCTTCAATCGCAGCCGCGAGCTGCGCACCGAGGGGCGCTTGCGCGACGCGGTCGAGCTCCTCGCCAACCGCCCGCGCCTGTCTTCCCTGCCCTTCGACCAGGCGGCGTGGGTGGGCGAGCTGCTCAACGTCGCGCGCCTCGGCGGCGCGCGCGAGGCGGTCCGCATCGCCAGCTCGGTCGACGATGCCTTTGCGCCGGGCGCCGACATATCGAAGACGCCTTACAAGCTGCGTGACGACTACACTTCGCTTGTGTGGCTCGGCGCCGCCAAGGCCTGGGAACTGGGCGATTTCGCCGCCTCCGCACCGCTGTTCTATCGCTACGCCGCCGCCGCGCGCACTTCCCCGACCAAGACCAAGGGACTCTACTGGGCCGGGCTCGCCGCCGCGCAGGCCGGCGACCAGGCAAACGCCCAGCGCTATTTCGAGCTCGCGGCGCAGTATCCCGACCGGTTCTACGGCCAGCTCGCGCTCGAACGCCTCGGCCGCCCGCTGACCTTCCTAAGCCCGCCCACCGTGGCGCCGACCGATGCCGAGCGCGCCGCGTTCCTCAGCCAGCCGCTGACGCAGGCGGTGACCGAGGTCGCGCGCAACGCGCCCTGGAGCGTGGGCATCCGCTTTTACCGCGAGATCGCCGAGCAAGCCGACACGCTGGATGAGAGCGTGCTGGTCGCCCAGCTGGCCCGCGACATCGGCCGGCGCGACCTGGCCGTGATCCTCGCCAATGCGGCGGATTCCAACGGCTTTTCCGGCTTCACGACGATCGGTTTTCCAACCCTGGTCGCACCGCCAGGTACCGACTGGACGATGGTCCACGCCATCACCCGCCAGGAAAGCCAGTTCGCCAACAACGCGATCAGCTATGCCGGCGCGCGCGGGCTGATGCAGCTGATGCCCGGCACGGCGCAGGAGCAGGCGGGCAAGATCGGCATCCAGTACATGTCGGCTTCGCTGGTCAGCGATCCCGCCTACAACATCCGCCTCGGCAATGGCTACTTCCAGCGGATGCTGAACTACTACGGCGGCAGCTACCCGTTGGCCGTCGCCGCCTACAACGCCGGGCCAGGGAACGTGAACAAGTGGCTGCGCCAGAACGGCGATCCTCGCACCGGGGCGATCCGCTGGGTCGACTGGATCGAACGGATCCCGGTCTACCAGACCAAGGACTACGTCCAGCGCGTGCTCGAGAACGCGGTGGTTTATGAAACCCTCCACCCCGAGAAGGCGCCGGGCGGCCGCGCGCGCAGCCTGAGCCAGTTCCTCCGCTGACTCCCTAAACTCCCCAAATCGGGTGAAATTTCTGACCGGCGGTGGCGCTCGCGCGTTCGGCCGTGGGACCGCTTGCGGATGAGCGCGTTCTTCTATTCGCGGTTAAGGCGAAACTTACCATGTTTTGAAAGCTGAAATTAAGGACCCAAACCGAGTTTGGCCTTCGCAGCGCGAGGCAGGACGCCGCCAAGAATCGAAACTTCGGTCGGAAGAGGAAGGGGTCCTGGGCGCCAGCGCGGCGGCCAGCGACCGATCACGTGTGGGGCAAAACCCAAGGAGAATATCGATGACGGTCACATCACATGGGAAGGTCGCGCTCGCGACCGTTTTGCTGATAGGCGGGACTGCGGCGTTCGCGCAGCCCGGCGGAACTCGCTCATCCGGATCGCTGCCGCCGTTGCCCGCGGCGTCGAGCAACGCATCGGACCATTCGAACGGCCTGCCCAACGCCGATGGGCACAAGCCAGGCAACGGCAATGGCTACGGTCACGACAAGGATCGCGGCCGGGGACACGATATCGGCCTCGGCCACGGCCACGACGACGACCACAACCAAAGTCCTGGCTAAGCCGGCGCCCTTGGCGCGGGAACCCGGCTTCGGCTAGGCTTCCGCGCCATGGAGCCGCGCGCCAATTACATCACCCCCTCAGGGCTTTCGGCGCTCAGGGCGCGCTATGACCACCTGCTCGGCACCGAGCGCCCAGAGGTCGTCGCCATCGTCAGTTGGGCGGCCGGCAACGGCGACCGCAGCGAGAACGGGGACTACCTTTACGGCCGCAAGCGGATGCGAGAGATCGACCGCGAACTTGCCCATCTAGCCCGGCGGATGAAGGCCGCCAAAGTGGTCGACCCAGCGCAGCAGCCCGATCCCGGACGCGTCTGGTTCGGCGCCACCGTGACAATAGCCGACGAGAGCGACAACAAGCGCACCCTCACCCTGGTCGGCGACGACGAGCAGGACGCGTCGGCCAATATGATTGGCTGGAGCGCCCCTATAGCTCGCGCGCTCCGCGGCGCCGCGGTCGGCGACCTTAGGACCGTGCAACTGCCGGGCGGCGAAAAGGAATGGGAAGTGATAGCGATCCGCTATCCACCGGCGGCTTGAATCGGTACTCCGGTCGCGTGCGCCGCTACTTGCTCTTGGTGACGATAATCGCCCTCGCCGCTCCTCTGTCGGCGAAGGACAGCCTGGGCGTGTTCGACGATTGGGGCGCTTTCAGCGATCCCTCGTTGCCGCGATGCTACGCGATCGCGATCCCGGACAAGGGCAGCGGCGGGTACCAGGCTTATGCCGACGTCGGCACCTGGCCGCGCCAAGGGGTGCGCGGACAAATCCACTTCCGCCTGTCGCGGCCGTTGTCGAGCGGTTCGCACCCTTCGTTATCGCTCGGCGGGACGCGCTATCCGTTGGGCGGTGGCGGGGCGGACGCCTGGGCGCAGGACAAGCGAGCGGACGCGGCGATCGTCTCCGCCATGCGCTCGGCGGATTCGATGAGCGTGACCGCGACCGACCGCGCCGGCCGCCGCTTCACCGATCACTACAGCCTGAATGGCGCGGCCACTGCGATGGACGCGGCGACAGTGGGATGCGCAAGGGTAAGGTAGGGAAATCCTCCCCGAGCGAACTCGGGGAGGATTGAGGCGTCAGAAGCGCACGCCGGCGCTGGCGACAACCTGGTGACGGTCCGTGTCGATGTTGAAGCGGCTGCTGTCGGGCACGTTGGGGTCTTCGAAATCGACCTCGCCCTTCTTGTAGTTCGAATATCGGTATTCGACCTTGGCGAAAGTCCGCGGCCCGAGTTTTTGCTCGATGCCCGCACCCGCGCGCCAGCCGTCGGTGTCGAGATGGCGCGTGGTCTCGGTCGTGCCGTTGGTGCCCACGGCGTTGAAGCGGGCATTGGTATAGCCACCCTTGGCGTAGATCAGCGTCCGCGGCGTCGCCTTGAAGCCCGCGCGGGCGCCGACGTAGATGTCGCGTCCGGCATCGACGCTGCCGAGGCTGTAGTCGACGAAGTTGTTGTCGTATTTCGAATCCGCCGTGGAATCGGTCAGCTCGGCCTCGCCGCCGACCACGATGTTGCCGAGATCGGCGTCGTAACCGGCCGCGGCACCATAGACCACGCCTTTGGCGGAGCGGTTCTGGTCGGGGTTGACGTCGTTGTCCTGCGAGCTGCCGGCCTTGTTGATGTCATAGCCGGCGACGCCCGCCACCCATGGCCCGGAGAAACCCTTGTCCTGAGCGGCCGCGGGTGCGGCAATGGCCAGGACCGTTCCGGCGGCGATGAGTGCGAGACCCTTTTTCATTGTATGCTCCATTCTCATTCCATTGGCCGCGCCGCGTTGCTGCGGTGCGGGACCGGGAGAATGAGCGGACCGCGGCGCCGGTTTCATGAACCTGCGACAACGACCAGGCTGTTGTTTTTCAGCAACAATCCCCGGCGACGAAACGGCATGCGCACGCGCTCGACTGCCGGAACCGGCGAGACCTGATGTGGTTCGCGCGGGTCCGCGCGAGCGCAATCAACACTTCGCCGCCCCCAAGCGTTCGCTTCGCCGACAGCTTTTGCCTTGCGGCGCCGCTCACCCTATATGCGCCACGAAATGTCCCACACCTCCCTCATGCCGATCCCCGGAGCGATCGATCCGGTCCCCGTTTCGCGCGACATCACGCCGCGTGCCGACGGCCGCGTCGACCTGATCGGCCTGCCGAAAGCGCGCATCGCCGAGCTGTTCACCGAAGCTGGGCTCGACGCCCGCCAGGCCAAGCTGCGCGCCAAGCAGGTGTTCCACTGGCTCTACCACCGGGGCGCGACCCAGTTCGATGCGATGACCGACATCGCCAAGACCATGCGGCCGTGGCTGGCCGAGCGGTTCGTGATCGGCCGGCCCGAGATCATCGAGGCCCAGCATTCGAGCGACGGCACGCGCAAGTGGCTGCTGCGCACGGCCGACGCGCACGACTTCGAGATGGTCTTCATCCCCGACGCCGACCGCGGCACGCTGTGCGTCTCGAGCCAGGTCGGCTGCACGCTCAACTGCCGCTTCTGCCACACCGGCACGATGCGGCTGGTGCGCAATCTCACACCCGGTGAGATCGTCGGCCAGGTCATGCTCGCCCGCGACGCCCTCGGCGAGTGGCCGAAGGGCGCGATGGACATGCCGGACGAGGAAACGCCCGCCGAATACAGCGCCGACGGCCGCCTTCTCACCAACATCGTGATGATGGGCATGGGCGAGCCGCTGTACAACTTCGACAACGTGCGCGACGCGCTCAAGCTGGTGATGGACGGCGACGGGCTGGCCTTGTCCAAGCGTCGCATCACTCTCTCGACCAGCGGCGTGGTGCCGATGATGGCGCGCTGCGGGGAGGAGATCGGCACCAATCTCGCGGTCAGCTTGCACGCGACGAACAAGGACGTGCGCGACGAGATCGTGCCGCTCAACAGGAAGTACGGCATCGAGGAACTTCTTGCTGCCTGCGCCGCCTACCCCGGCGCCAGCAACGCGCGCCGCATCACGTTCGAATACGTCATGCTCAGGGACAAGAACGACAGCGACGAGGACGCCCGCGAGCTCGTCCGCCTGATCAAGCAGTACAAGCTGCCGGCCAAGGTCAACCTGATCCCGTTCAATCCCTGGCCCGGCGCGCCCTACGAGTGCTCCACGCCCGAGCGGATCCGGCGCTTCTCCGAGATCGTCTTCGAAGCAGGCATCTCGGCCCCGGTGCGCACTCCGCGCGGCCGCGACATCGACGCCGCGTGCGGACAGTTGAAGACCGCCGCCGAAAAGAAGAGCCGCGCCGAGCTTGACCGGCTCGCGGCCGAAAAGCAGGCGGCGCTCGGCTGAACACCCGCCGCCGCTATCTTGCGGCTCGTCGATCTTTACTGGTGAGCCGAGCCATTCATCCGGCGTTGTGGATCGGCGCAACAAACCAACCGTTACTGAGGTGAAATCCGCAGAACGAAAAGGTTGCATTATGAAAAAGACCCTCCTGGCCCTCGCCGCCGCGTCACTGGCGCTTCCCGCCGTGCCCGCTGCGGCCGATCCGCCGTCGTGGGCTTCCGCGCACGGTTGGCGCGCCAAGCACGGCGCCTATGACAGCCGCGTTTACGACCGCTACGGTCGCTACAAGGAACCGCGCCGCATCCATCGCGGCGACCGCATCTGGCGGGACGGCCGCGATGGCCGCTACTACTGCCGCCGGTCAAACGGCACGACTGGCCTGATCATCGGCGCCGCCGGCGGCGCGTTCGTCGGTCGCGAGATCGACAGGCGTGGCGACCGTGCGACAGGCACCATCCTCGGCGCGGCCCTGGGCGCGCTGTTGGGACGCGAGATCGACCGCGGCGAGCTGCGCTGCCGCTGATCTGCAAAACCGCTCGTCGCGACGACGCAACGGCTCGTCGGCTCTTTACGCATTGGCCGATTTGTTCATCTGGCGTTGTGGACCCGTGAACGAACGTCGCCGTTGTTGAGGCAACAAATTAGTAGAACGGAAAGGTTCACGTGATGAAAAAGACCCTCCTTGCACTCACCGCCGCGTCGATGGCGATCCCCGCTTCGCTGGCGCTGCCCACAGCTCCGGCCGAAGCCCGTCATCATGCGACGCGTTATTACCAGAGCAACGGCGTGCGCTATTGGCGCGGTAACGACGGCCGCTATCACTGCCGCCGTTCGAACGGCACGGTGGGCCTCGTTATCGGCGCCGCTGGCGGCGCGCTGATCGGCCGCGCGGTCGATACGCACGGCTCGCGTACCACCGGCACCGTGATCGGCGCCGCGGCCGGCGCGCTTCTGGGCCGCTCGGTCGCGCGCAACCACATTCGCTGCCGCTAACCGCTCGCACGAAAGTCCCCTGGGGGGCCGCGCGGCGGGTTTCGTCGCGCGGCCCTTTTGCGTATGATGCTACGTAAATTCCCGTTCGGAGAGTGCCGTGATCGAAGCCGCCCCCCTGGTGACCGCATTGGTTTCTTCTGACGACCACCTCGACCTCAACATGCTTCCCGCCGATGTGTGGCAGAAGCGCATGGCAGCGAAATGGGGCGAGAGGACGCCGCGGGTCGATATCTCCGACAACGGCGGCATGTGGAGCGCGGACGGCGAACGGTGGGGCTACTGGTCGGGCACGAAGAGCACCCTGTTCGGCAACGGCCCCAAGCCGATCCACACCGCCTACGACCGCGGCGGAATCGAGGACCTGCGCGAGTTGCGTGCCGGAAACCCAAAGCTGCGGCTCGAGGACATGGACCGCGACCACGTCTGGGCGCACCTGGTATTCGGCCCTGTGACCAGCATCAAGACCGCCGATCCGGAGTTCATGGCCGCCTGCTACGCTGCTTACAACGACTGGCTCTACGAGGATTTCTGCTCCGCCGCGCCCGACCGGCTGATCGGCGTCGGAATGCTGCCGCCCCACCCCGAGTCCGCGTACGCCGAACTGAAGCGCCTCGCCGACAAGGGGGGCGTGTGCCTGGCCAACCTGCAGATCGCCATGGCCGAGCCGCGGCTCGAAGATGCTCGCTGGGAACCGCTGTTCGATCTGCTCGAGCAATCTGGCATCGTTCTCAGCTTCCACGTCACGGTATTCCCCAAGGCCGGTGACGCGTTCGACAAGTACAAGGGCAGCCCGGGTGCCACTTTCCTCCATGCCAAGATGTTCATCGAGCAGTTCCTCGATCCGTTCGTCGACCTGTTCGCGTGGGGCATTCTCGAGCGCCATCCCAGGCTCAAGATCGTCATCGCCGAGAGCGGCGTCGGCTGGGTGCCGTGGGTGGTCGAGGAACTGGACTACCGCTACTGGAGACTGTGGGAGTGCAAGGATTACTGGGCCGACAAGGGCGGGATACCGCACAAGACCAAGCCCAGCGAGGTGTTCAAGCGTCAGGTATACGGCACCTTCCAGCAAAGCCCGACCGCGATGCGATTGCTCGAGTTCTGGGGTCCAGACAACATGCTTTGGGCCAGCGATTACCCGCACCCGGATTCGATCTGGCCGAACTCGGTGCGCACGATCGGCGAAACGATGGGGCACATGAACCCGAACGATGTGCGCAAGCTCGTGGGCGGCAACGCGGCCGCGCTTTACGGCCTCGATTTGTCGCAGGCGACTGTGACCGCGCGCCTGCCGATCGGCGGCCAAAGAGTGGCCGCCTAGGAACCCGTTGGCAGCCCAGCGAATTCTCGCATCGATGGCTACCGAAACGCTCGACCCCGTTTTGCCCTCGCGGGTTCAGGAAATGGCCGAGCGCGTTCTCGACGCCGCGCACGAGCGGGAGCTCAAACTCGCCACCGCTGAAAGCTGCACCGGCGGCCTGCTTGCCGCATTGCTGACTGATGTGCGTGGACGCGGGCATGTGTTCGACCGCGGTTTCGTAGTCTACTCCAAGGACGCCAAGTGCGACCTGCTCGGTATTGAGCGTGAGAAGGTCGATAGCTGCGGTGCGGTCAGCGAGCCGGTGGCTCTGGAGATGGCGCAAGGCGCTCTGCGGCGTTCACAAGCCGATGTCGCGGTCTCGATAACCGGCTTTGCGGGCCCCGGTGGGCCCGACGATGAGGAAGGCCTGGTCCACTTCGCTTGCGCCCGGCGCGATGGCGATACCTGCCACCGCGAAGAGCATTTCGGCAAGATCGGACGCGATGGCGTTCGAATTGCCTCGCTGGAAACGGCTCTGGAGATGATCGTCGACGCGCTGGGAGAATGAGTTGTCTCTTGTATCCTTTTTGGATACTATTGCACCATGCATAGAGCAGGAGAAAAGATTCGCGCGTGGCGCGAGAGCCAGCGCCCGCCGCTAACGGCCGCGGAATTCGGCCAGAAATTCGGCGCCCCCGACCCTTGGCCGAGCCGGACGGTCTATGGCTGGGAGACTGGCGGCAAGATACCGCGTCCCGGTATCCAGAAACGCCTTGCCGAACTCGGCATTTGCACGCCTGGCGACTGGCTCGAACCATCCTCGGAAACCGCCTCGCGGCCGGCCGACGCGGGAGCCCATCCGTTCTACGACATGCATCGTCACGGCTTCGTCCGGGTCGCGGCCAGCACGCCGCGCGTCCGCACGGCGGACGTCATCTACAATCGTGACGGCATCATCGACGAGGCGCAGCGGGCGCACGCGGCGCATGTCGACCTGCTGGTCTATCCCGAGCTGTGCGTCTCCGCCTACGCGCTCGACGACTTGCTGATGCAGTCCGCCTTGCTCGACGCGGTTGAAGATGCCGTGGGCGCGATTGTCGCCGCCAGCACCGGCATGACCCCGGTGCTGCTGATCGGCGCTCCGCTGCGCCACGAAGGCCGGCTGTACAACTGCGCTCTCGCGATCGCCGACGGCAAGCTGATCGGCGCCGTGCCCAAGAGCTACCTGCCCAATTACCGCGAGTTTTACGAGAAGCGCTGGTTCGCCTCGGGCCTCGCCATTCGCGGACAGACGATCCGCGTCGCCGGTGTCGACATTCCGTTCGGCACCGACCTGGTCTTCACCTCGAACCAGCTCTCGGGCCTCAAGCTCTTCGTCGAAATCTGCGAAGACTTTTGGGCCGCCACCCCGCCCTCCACCGCCGGCGCCCTCGCCGGCGCGACGATCCTCGCCAACCTATCCGCTTCCAACATCGTCATCGGCAAGGCGGACGAACGCCACATGCTGTGCCGTTCGCAATCCGCGCGCACGGCCAGCGCCTACATCTACTCCGCCGCCGGCCACGGTGAGAGCACCACCGACCTCGCGTGGGACGGCCAGGGGATCGTCTACGAGCTCGGCGACCTCATGGCGGAGAGCGAGCGCTTCAGCCTGCGCCCCGAGCTATGCGTGGCCGACATCGACACGCAGCGCATCCTCGGCGACCGCCTGCGCCTGCCGACCTTCAACGATGCCGCCACGCAGGCGGCCTACCCTGTCAGGATTGTCAACTTCGACCACCGGCCTGCCGCCGGCGACATCGGCATGCAACGCCCGATCCGACGCTTCCCGTTCGTGCCCAACCGCCCCGACAAGCTCGACGCCGACTGCTACGAAGCGTTCAACATCCAGGTCGACGGCCTCATGCGGCGCTTCGAGCAGACTCGCGGCGACAGCCTGGTGATCGGCATCTCGGGTGGGCTCGATTCGACCCACGCGCTGATCGTCGCAGCCAAGGCGCTCGACCGGCTCGGCCTACCGCGCACGCTCATCCGCGGCTACACAATGCCCGGCTTCGGCACGTCGGAAGGCACAAAGTCGAACGCCTGGAAGCTGATGCGGGCCATGGGGATCACCGCCGCTGAGATCGACATTCGCCCGGCGGCCACGCGGATGCTCGAAGACATCGGCCATCCTTTTGCCGGCGGCGAGCCCGTCTACGACGTCACCTTCGAGAACGTCCAGGCGGGCCTCAGGACCGATTACCTGTTCCGCCTCGCCGGCCAGCACAGTGGCTTTGTCATCGGCACCGGCGACCTCAGCGAGCTGACGCTCGGCTGGTGCACCTATGGGGTCGGAGACCAGATGAGCCACTATGCGGTCAACGCCGGCGTGCCCAAGACGCTGATCCAATACCTGATCCGCTGGGTCACCCGCACCAACCAGTTCGAGCCAGCGACCGACGAGGTGCTCGAAGCGATCGTCGGCCAGGAGATCAGCCCCGAGCTGGTGCCCGTCGGCGAGGACGGCGAGATCCAGTCGACCGAGCAGAAGATCGGACCATACGAGCTCAACGACTTCTTCCTCCATCACACGATGCGCTTCGGGCAGTTGCCGTCGAAAGTCGCCTTCCTCGCCTGGCACGCCTGGCGCGACAAGACGCATGGGTCCTGGCCGGCCGAATTCCCCGAAGCCAGCAAGAATGAGTACGACATCGCGACCATTCGCAAGTGGCTCGAAAGCTTTCTGTTCCGCTTCTTCGAGCTGAGCCAGTTCAAGCGCAGCGCGATCCCCAATGGCCCCAAGGTATCGAGCGGCGGCGCGCTCAGCCCGCGCGGCGACTGGCGCGCGCCGAGCGATGCTTCGGCTGAGGTATGGCTCGCTGAGCTGCGCGCGAACGTGCCGGATTAGGAACCTGTCACCCACGCCGCCGTTTTCCCTTCGACCAACATTCGTGGGGAGATCTCGCATGCGCATTGTAATGGCCGCCGTGTTGGCGGGTGGACTTGCCCTCGCCGGGTGCTCGGAACAGACTCAGGACAGCGCTCAGGAGGCGGCGAAGTCGGCCGCTGCAGATGCAGCCAGCAATACCTCGGAAGTGCTCGACAAGGGAGCGGAAGCCTTGGGCAAGGCGGCCGACAAGGTCGACAACGATAGCAGCACAACAAGCGCGACCACCACCAGCAGCGATGGGTCGACCACAACGACCTCGACTACCACCAAGACTGACTAGCGACCCGGACAGCACAGGTTCACGGCCGACGGCGCATGTCGACCGGGCGGAGGCGGATTCGGGGTTGCCAGGAGCGGCCGTTCCTCCGCTATACTCCACCCGTGGGCATCGAGAGAGGGACGCATGCAGCTTCGCAACAGGAAGGTCGCCGCCGCGCTGGCCGTGGCCGCCATCGCCGCAGCCGTTCCGCTGATCGGAGGCCATGCCGGCGTCGCCGTCGCCGCGACATCGACCGCGCCGGAATGGACCATTCAGCCAGGCGGCACCTTGGAGTTCGCCGCACGCAACGGTTCCGACAGCGTCGGCGCCAAGTTCGCCAAATGGGGCGGAACCATCAATTTCGATCCGGACGCTCCGGGCGCCGCGACGATCAAGATTGACGTCGACCTGACGAGCGCAATGATCGGCGACGCCTTCAAGGACGAGCTGCTGCAAGGCGACGAGTTCTTCGGCACCGCCAGCACGCCGACGGCGACCTACCAGAGCCAGTCGGTCGAAGCGCAGCCCGACGGGCGGTTCGTGGCTCACGGCACGCTCAGCCTACACGGCATGTCTATAGCGCAGGACGTCGAATTCCGGCTGAGCGGCAGCGGCGCCGAGCGGCATGTCGAAGGTAGTGCCGAGATCGACCGGCTCGGGTTCGGAATCGGCACCGGCTCGCACGGCAACGACCTTGCCCCCACAGTGGCTGTCAACTTCGCCTTCGATGCCAAGCGCGGGTGATGTCGCGCCCGGCCGTGCTCGTCACCGGTGCTGCACGCCGCATCGGCGAGGCGATCGTCCGCCGTTTCGCTGCAGAGGGCTGGCATGTCGTGATTCACTGCCACAGGGCCCGCGAAGCAGCCGCCGCGCTGGCCTCTGAGCTGCCGAGCGCCGAAGTCCTAAACTGCGATCTGGCGGACACGGGCGCGGGCCTGGCGATGATCGAAGACCTGGCGCAGCGGCTCGACGACTGGCGCGTGCTGGTGAACTCCGCCTCGGTGTTCCGGCCCGACGCCGCCACCGAACTCGATCCCGCGACCTTCGCCGAAGCCATGCAGGTCAACGCCGCCGCGCCCACAGCGATGGCGCAGGCGTTCCTGCGCCTCGCGCGCTCGCAAGCTGACCGGCGCGTGATCGACCTCACTGACCAGAAGCTGGCCAACCCCAACCCGGACTTTTTCAGTTACACCGCCAGCAAGCACGCGCTCGCAGCCTCCGTGCCGATGATGGCGATGGCCGCCGATCCGGCCGACCGCGTCTACGCCCTCGCCCCGGGCGCGATCCTCGCCAGCCACGATCAGTCGCCGGCAGAGACCGAGGTCTCGCACCGGATGAACCTGCTCCGCCGCCGCACCAGTGCCGACGAAGTGGCCGACGCGGCGTGGTTCCTCGCCACCGGCCCATTGGCGAGCGGACAAACGCTCTTTGTCGATTCAGGCCAGCATCTGCTAAGCCAACCGCGGGACGTGATGTTTCTCGCGCGCGAGGAGAGGGGATGAAGAAGCACCGCCTGTCGACGCGGCTGTGGCACTGGGTCAATCTGCTGGCGCTGGTGATCCTGTTCATGTCCGGCCTGAACATCTCCAACGCTCATCCCTGGCTATACTGGGGCCAGTGGGGGTTCCAGCCCAACACCGCCTGGCTCGCGGTCCATCGCTGGCCGGGCTGGGCGACGATCCCCGGCTATTACAACCTCGCCGCCGCACGCGATTGGCACATCCTTTTCGCCTGGGTCTTTGCCGTCGGGCTGCTGCTGTTCCTGCTGACCGCGCTATTCAACAAGCATTTGCGGAAGGACATCGTCCCTCGCCGCAAGGAATGGCGCTGGGCGGCGATCCGCGCCGACATCGCCGCGCACCTTCGGTTCGATTTCCACCACGGCGAGGGCAAGTACAACTTCCTCCAGAAGCTTGCATATGGCGTGGTGCTGATCGTCCTGCTGCCGCTGATGCTCCTGACCGGAATGGCAATCAGCCCGGGGTTCGATGCGGGTTTTCCATGGCTGCTCGACGTGTTCGGCGGCCGCCAGAGCGCAAGGTCGCTGCATTTCATCGTTGCGTGGTGCGTGTTCGCCTTCTTCGTCATCCACGTGCTGCTGGTGCTGCTTTCGGGGCCGGTCAAGCAACTGCGCGACATGATCACCGGGGGGCGGTTCGATGAAGCGGCGTAATCTCCTCGTCGGGCTCGGCGCGAGCTTCGTCGCCGGCTGTTCGAAAGTTGGCGACAGCGCGCCGATGCAAAAGCTGTTCGGGCTTGCTGAAGGCTGGCACCGCGGCGCGCAGCGCACGCTCGCCGGGCGCAACGCCCTGGCGCGGGAGTTCTCGACAAAGGACATCTCGCCCTACTTCCGCGGCAACGGCACGACCGATCCGAAGGAGGCAAGTTATGCTGCCCATTCGGCCGCTGGCTTCGCCGACTGGAAGCTCGCCGTCGGCGGGCTGGTCGACCGCCCGCTCGAACTTACGCTCGACCAGATCCGCGCCCTGCCCCAGCGCACGCAAATCACCCGCCATGACTGCGTCGAAGGCTGGAGCGCGATCGGCCAATGGACCGGCCCGCAGCTCGCCACGATCCTGAACCTTGCCAGGCTCAAGCCGGAAGCGCGCTACATCGTCTTTCACTGCGCCGACGTGCTCGAGGGCGCCAATTACTACGAAAGCATCGACCTGATCGACGCGTTTCACCCGCAGACAATAGTCGCTCACCAGCTCAACGGCGCGGCCCTGCCGGTGACCAACGGCGCCCCCCTGCGCATGCGGATCGAGCGGCAGCTCGGCTACAAGCACGCCAAGTATGTCCAGGGCATCGAGGCGGTCGCCGGCCTGGATCACGTCGGCAGCGGCAAGGGCGGCTTCTGGGAAGATCGCGCCGGATACCAGTGGTATGCGGGGATTTGAGGCTTGCGATTGACAATCGTTCACCCATCCCGCTTGGACAATCCCATGAGAAGTCACGCGGTTTGATCGCATGAGCGGATTGTTCGGCCGGTTGATGACCCGCCTGATCAGGCGCGGCACCCTTAAGGTCATCTATGCCTCGGGCGATACGGCCACTTACGGCGAGCCGACCCCCGGCTATCCCGACGTGGCGGTGCGCTTCACCGACGACAAGGTCGGTCGGGACGTCGTGCTCGACCCCCGGCTCGGTGCCGGCGAGGCCTATATGGACGGGCGCATCGTGATGGAGCGTGGCGGGGTCATGGAGCTGGTCGAACTGGTCCAGGCCAACAACCGCTGGGAGCGGCGCGGCAAGGTGCTGGAGCCGACCTTGCGGCGCAAGGTCGCCGGAAAGCTCTCGTTCCTCGCCCGCTCGTTCAACAAGCCGGGCACCTCCAGGCGCAACGTCGCGCATCACTACGACATCGGCAACGACCTCTACAAGCTGATGCTCGACGCCGAGCACATGCAATACAGCTGCGCCTACTGGCCGCGCGAGGGCATGACGCTGGAGCAGGCGCAGGAAGCGAAGCTGGCGCACATCGCCGCCAAGCTGGGCATCGAACCCGGCCAGAGCGTGCTCGATATCGGCTGCGGCTGGGGCGGGATGGCGATCTATCTCGCCCGCAACTACGACGTGCAGGTGCACGGCATAACGTTGAGCGAGGAGCAGCTCGCCCTCGCGAACGTGCGCGCCGAAGCGGCCGGCGTGGCCGACAAGATCCGCTTCGAGCTGGTCGACTACCGCGAGCTTCCCGGGCGCCCCTCCACTTACGACCGGATTGTCTCGGTGGGCATGTTCGAGCATGTCGGCCGGCCGCAGTTCGAGACGTTCTTCCGCGCCTGCGCCAATCTGCTGACCGAAGACGGCGTGATGTTGCTGCACACGATCGGGCGCATGGGCAAGCCGGGCCACACCGACGCGTTTACCGACAAGTATGTGTTCCCCGGCGGCTACATCCCGGCGCTGAGCGAAACGGTGGCCGCGAGCGAGAAGATGCGGCTGATCGCCACCGACGTCGAGACGCTTCGGCTGCATTACGCGAAGACCTTGCGCGAATGGTACAGGCGCTGCCTCGATCACCGCAAAGAGATCGTCGCGCTGTTCGACGAGCGCTTCTTCCGCATGTGGACGTTCTACCTCTCCGGCTCGACGGCAGCGTTCGAGAGCGGCGGGATGTGCAATTACCAGATCCAGTACGCCCGCAACCGCCACGCGCTGCCGCTGTCACGCGGCTACATCCAAGACGAAGAACGCAGGCTGCTCGGCGGTAAACGGCGGGAGTAGTCAGCCCCTTCCCAATAAAGGTTCATGTCCAAACCGCCTCCCTCGCTGAATCGCGCCGCGATCTTCGCGCAAGCCTGGCCGATCATGCTCGGGCAGGCTTCCATTCCGCTGGTCGGAGTGGTCGACGCCGTCGTGATCGGCCGTACCGGCGACGCCGCCGCGCTGGCCGGGGTCGCGCTCGGTGCGACGATCGTCAATCTCGTGTTCTGGACTTTCGGCTTCCTGCGGATGGGGATGACCGGGCTGACCGCGCAAGCCGCCGGAGCAGGCGATAGGGCCGAGATCGATATCCTACTGGTGCGCGGCCTCGCCGCGGGCAGCGCAATCGGGCTGATCCTGCTGGCCCTGATGTGGCCGCTGCGCGAAATGGCCTTCGCGGTGTTCGCCGGCGGCGAAGCCGTGACCGCACAGGCGCGCGCCTTCGTCACCGCCCGCTTCGCCGGCGCGCCCGCTTCGCTGGCGGTCTTCGCCATCAACGGCTGGCTTTTCGGCCTCGGGCGGACGCGTGCCGCGCTCGGCCTGCAACTCATAATGAACCTGGCCAATGTCGCATTCGACGTCGCGTTGGTCTTCGGCCTCGGCATGGGCGCCGCGGGGGTCGGATTCGGGACGGCAGGCGCCGAATGGGTTGCACTACTCACCGGCCTCGTTCTGGTGACGCGGATTTCCGGCGCAAGTCCGCTTACCCTGGCCCGCAAGGCCGGACGAGCCGCTCTGTTTGCCGGCGAGGCGATGACCCGGCTGTTCGCAATCAACCGGGACCTGATGATCCGCACGATCGCGCTGCTGATCCAGTTCGCCTGGTTCGCCAATGCCGGCGCGCGGCTGGGAGCGGTCAATCTCGCCGCCAATCACGTGCTGATGCAGTTCGTCAGCGTGGCGGCGTTCGTCCTCGACGCTTTCGCCTTCACTGCCGAATCGCGCATCGGCCAGGCGATCGGTGCCCGCTCGCGACCGCAGTTCGTCCGCGCGGCCCGCCTGACCTTCGAATTCTCGCTCCTCTCCGGGCTCGCGCTGGCGCTGCTGTTCTGGAGCCTGGGTGGGCTGACGATCGATTTCGTCACCACCGATCCGGCGATCCGCAGCGCGGCGCACCGCTACCTGCCCTTGGCGGCGGCGATCCCGCTGATCGGCATGCCGAGCTGGATGCTCGACGGAATTTTTATCGGCGCCACGCGCGGCCGCGCGCTGCGCAACGCCGGGGTTCTCGCCACGCTGCTGTATCTTGCCACCGACTTCGCGCTGCGTCCATTCGCCAACTTGGGTGTCTGGCTGGCGCTATGCGCAAGCTACGCCTTTCGCGCCGGAGCGCTCGGCTTGCATCTTCCCGCGCTGCTGCGGTCGTTGGGCGGCCCTCCTGCGGTTGCGGGCGCAAGAACGATTCCCTAACGCATGGCGATGACCTTGCGCGCCGTTTGGACCTTCTCCCTCCGCCTTTTGCTTTCGATCCTGGCCTTGGTCGCCTTTGCCCAGCCAGCGTCGGCCAAGGTCGAGGTAGAGTTCCACAGCTTCAACGGTTCGGTCTTCTTCGGGCGCTATCCGCACACCTTCGTGGTATTCCGCGGCACGCTCGATGACACCGGACAGAAGGTTTTTGAGAACTTCGGCTTCACCGCCAAACACGTTTCGCCCGCCGTTCTCTCGGGGCCGGTAGAAGGCGAGATCTACGTCGAGCAGCCGAAGTGGATCGAAAGGACCAACCGCCATTTCACGGTCACGGTCGACGACGCGACCTATCGGAAGATGCGCTCCGAGGTCGATTTCTGGGGCAACCACCCCGGCAAGTTCTACGATCTCGACCGCAACAACTGCATCCACTTCGTCGGCAAGATCGCCCAGATGGCCGGTCTCAAGGTCGATTACCCGAAAGACTTGCTGCGCAAGCCGCGCGCCTGGCTGAACCACATCGCCGCGCTCAACCCGCAGCTCCACGCCAAGGCGATCAACGGCTGACCGCAGGCTTTAGCCGTCGCAGTCGTTCCAGTAATCCTTGTTGGTGGTGCAATTGTACTGGAGTCCGCTGGAATTGACGAAGCAAGTCCTCTTCATCGGACAGGCCTTCCACACGCGCGGCTGGTATTCAGGCGGAGCGTTGGCGCGCTGGAAGGCGGCGACGACCTTCGGACGCATTTCCTGCACCTGCCCGCGGATTTTGTCGTCACCATCGCGGATGGCCGTGTCCATCCAGTAGAGCACTTCGTCCTCGCGATCCTTGGCGTCCTTCATCTGCAGCAGCGCGCTGGCGGCGATCACCGAGCCGACGACTTGGCCCTGGTCGGCGAGGTTGCGGGCCAAGCGGTAAGCGAGCGCGTGGTCAGTCTTCACGCCCGTCCCGTCATTGGCCATCGTCGCGGCCATATAGGTCGCATAGACGTGCCCGCGCTCGGCCGCCTGGCTGAAATAGGAAAAGGCCTTCGCGCCGTCTTTCTTCACGCCAAGGCTGCCGTCGTAGTAGTAATTGCCGGCCAGAAAGAGCGCGTCGACATGGCCCGCCTTGGCGGCAGATTCGAGCAGCGGTAGGGCATCGGCGTAGTCGGCTTTTCCTGTCGCGGTGCCGTTTATGTAGAGCAGCGCCTCGAAATACTGCGCGTGGGCGTAGCCGAGCCCCGCCGACTTCACGAGCATGGCCCAGCCGACCGGCGCCTCGACATCCGGCACCTTGCCCTGGAGCACCGATAGCGCCGCCTCGAACCAGGCCACCGGATCATCCTGCTTGTGATAGAGGGCCAGGTGGCTGAGCCCTTCCTGCGTCGACACCGTGCGATCGGTCGCCCGCAGAGCCAGCAAAGGCGCCGGCTCCGGGCAGGGTTGTCCGGCCTGGGCGGCGGCTTCGTATAAACCCGCCCAGGCCTTGTCGTCGTTGGAGACATTCTGGCCGGCGCTCATCTGCTCCGCGACCAGGTCGTAAGCCTCGTGGCAATCGGCGCGGTGGAAGTACTGCGCGCCGATGTCGGGAAAACTGCCGTTCTTTTCCGGCACCGCATCGGCGGCGGTCGCTGCCCCGAGCACGAGCGCAATCACAAACCCAGCACGATGCATTGCCATTTCCCCCCGGAATAGCGCGAGCCCGCAAAGGGTTGTGCCTCGCCGCCCGCCGGTGCGTCAAGCGGTGCGCTTGCGGAAGAGACGCATGGACCCTAGAGCGCCCCCGGTTTTCCCTCGCCTGCGGAGTCTCTAGGCCATGTCGGACATCAAGCGCGTCGTTCTCGCCTATTCGGGCGGCCTCGACACCAGCGTGATCCTCAAGTGGCTGCAGGTGACCTATAATTGCGAGGTCGTGACCTTCACCGCCGACCTCGGCCAGGGCGAGGAGCTCGCCCCGGCGCGGGCCAAGGCCGAACTGATGGGCATCAAGCCCGAACACATCTACATCGACGACTTGCGCGAAGAGTTCGTGCGCGATTTCGTGTTTCCGATGATGCGCGCCAACGCCCGCTACGAAGGCGACTACCTGCTCGGCACCTCGATAGCCCGACCGCTCATCTCCAAGCGATTGATCGAGATCGCCCGCGAGACCGGCGCCGATGCGATCGCCCACGGCGCGACCGGCAAAGGCAACGACCAGGTGCGCTTTGAGCTCAGCGCCTACGCGCTCGATCCCGACATCAAGGTCATCGCCCCGTGGCGCGAGTGGGATCTCACCAGCCGCACCGCGCTGATCGCCTGGGCCGAGCAGCACCAGATCCCGGTGCCCAAGGACAAGCGAGGCGAAAGCCCGTTTTCGACAGACGCCAACCTGCTGCACACCTCCAGCGAAGGCAAAGTCCTCGAGGACCCGTGGGAGGAAGTGCCCGATTACGTCTATTCGCGGACCGACAACCCGGAGGACGCGCCCGACCAGCCCGAGTACATCACGATCGATTTCGAGCAGGGCGATGGCGTGGCGCTGAACGGCGAGGCGATGAGCCCAGCGACGCTGCTCACCGAGCTCAATGCACTGGGCAAGAAGCATGGCATCGGCCGGCTCGACCTGGTCGAGAACCGCTTCGTGGGCATGAAGAGCAGGGGCATGTACGAGACGCCGGGCGGCGAAATCTATGCCCGCGCTCACCGCGGGATCGAGCAGATCACGCTCGACCGCGGCGCGGCGCACCTCAAGGACGAGTTGATGCCGCGCTATGCCGAACTGATCTACAACGGCTTCTGGTTCGCGCCGGAACGCGAGATGCTGCAGGCAGCGATCGACCTCAGCCAGGCGAAGGTCAACGGCACCGTGCGGCTCAAGCTGTACAAGGGCATGGCCTCGGTCGTCGGCCGCAAGAGCGCCGACAGCCTTTATTCGGAGCGCCACGTTACGTTCGAGGACGACGCCGGAGCCTACGACCAGCAGGATGCCGAGGGCTTCATCAAGCTCAATGCGCTGCGTTTGCGACTGTTGGCTAAACGCGATCGGGGATAATTGCCGATCTTCGCGACGAACCGTTGAGTTATCCCCCCTTGTCCACTGGCATAATCGCCGAAAGTGGATAATTCGGCCCGTTCGCCATTGCCCGACTCGGCCGCACGGCGCATTCTCCAGACATCGAGAGTGGGGATTGGCTCTTCGGATGGACGGGGTAACACCCTGAAAAAAGAAGAGATTTTGGAACCGCACTCGACGCGACGGCGAGATGCCGCGCGGTGGAGGAATGAAAGGCAGGAACGTCCTTCGGGAAGTTCGCAACTTTCAAACCGTTGAGACCGCGAAGGTGCGCAGTCGGCAGGCCGGACTTGCCGGCCGGTTCTGATGGAGAGGTAGTGCCCCGCATTGCCAAACCAGTTGAGGAACCTGGCTGAAAGACCGGTCGCGGAACCGCCGGATGGTCTGGACGAGGTCTTCGGACTTCATTCACCCGCTGACGGAACCGGCACCGGCGCGAGCGCCGGGCGACATAGCGATGCTGCCTAACGGCTAGCGCGCGAAAGACGCCAGGCGTTAAGTGTCCTTCGGGACCCACACGCCGGTGAGAGTGGGGTCGGCAGCAATGCCGGCCCCATTTCCGTTTGCAGTCGGTCAAACCGTCAGATCCACCCTTCAAGAGCCTGTCCGGACCTTGCCGAAAGGGGCCTTGGACTCGCCGCCCGAATCGTCTGGAATGGGCTTGGCCGTTCAGCACACCCCGGCCATTCATTAACCAAACACGGTTCCTCCAACCGCCGCAAACCCCGTCCGACTCACGGCGAGTCGAGCCGCGAATGGGGCCAAACGAGGGCGGCGGGGTTCCTTTCGAGCCAATTTAGCGGCTACCCCACCCCTGTCATGGATGGGAGCAACACCGTGAGGCTGCGCGCAGCCCTGGGCGCCGCAGCCGCATTGCTGGGTCTCGGCGGGGCACTCGCCCCGGGTTACGCCGAG
>Ga0105246_10000035_pt1 | contig 50119 bp, 43 predicted proteins | sample KBSM64metaG_FD_99694 | JGI IMG/M metagenome (GOLD analysis project Ga0105246, IMG submission 99694) | Miscanthus rhizosphere microbial communities from Kellogg Biological Station, Michigan, USA - KBS M6-4 metaG | ecosystem: Host-associated > Plants > Roots > Rhizosphere > Soil | place... | reverse complement strand
GTTCTCGAAGTTAAACGCCATGAAGGCATTGACCTTTTGATCTTCCTTGACCAGGCCATCCTCTGTGAACCACGATCTTCCGGACGTGGAGGAGAGAAAATTGTTGATCGTTTCGGTAATACTGCAGGCCGATAGAGAGAGAGCCAGCGCTGCGGCACCGGAGAGAAGCGTCAGAATGTGTCTCGGCTGTCCCATGGTCGCCTCCTGATGGGTGATTGATCAGATTGTTGACCTTACTCTAGAGCAGACCGTCATGAAGGATCAAGTCACTGTCTATTCATGAGGACAAGGGGCGCCCCGAGTTGCCTCTGGCACACTACGCAGACACTTTCTGTGCCGCAGCAGGATTCAATTATTCCATAACCGCTGATACCACTTGTTCTCGTCACGGGTCGGGCGGGCGGCGAGATTCATGGCCTTCCGGATTTCACCGATATTCCAGCCGGTCAACGTCGCCAGCGTCTGTGCCTGTTGCTCGTAGCGGCCATACAGTTGCTCACGATAGGCTGCAGCCGCGGTGCACTCGTCCTGTCCTGTCCAGGGATGGCGCAGAATGTATCGGGCCTGGAAATTTGCTCGATCGGAGGTTTCCTGAAACAATAGGTCTTCCGGAAAGTGTGCCTCGTCATAGCGGACATGGAGGCGCGTCAGAAACACGTTCTGCGCCTGCGGGCCCCTGCCGGGACGGCCCTGGGGCTCCAGCCAGAATACGCCGAGACTCCGGAGCTCTTCCCCTGAAAGCGGATCTGCTGCGCAGGGATCGCACCAGGTCATATCCCAGGCATACTCCAGGAACACGCCACGATGCTGTTCCCGCTTCACCTGTTGGGCAAACAGGTCGCGGTAGAAATCGCCGAAACGGTCCTTGACGTACAGGGGAATTTCCTTCGCTTCAGGTAAGGGCACCGTACGGTAATTCGTGGTTTCGACCCTGCCTTGCCTGGTGAGGAAGTAGACGAACAGTTCTTGAGGGCCGTCCGCGTTGACGGTTCCCAAGCGGATCGGCAGCATGAACCTCGGCGACTCGAACGCGATCTGGAGCGGCCGTAAATGCGTAAGGCCCAACTTCGCCTGCTCCCCCAAGTTGACCTTGGCGACGAAGAATTTCAGGTTCTGTTTGATGTAACTGTGCAGCACGGGAGAGGCGCCTTTAGGAATACGGTACCCATTCTCCGTGAGCCAGGTTTCGAGTCCGGCGCTCTCGTTTGCCGAGAGGATGAGAATGTCATATTCGCCGACGGTGTATTGCGCCTCTACGCTCACGCCGAGCGCCTTCTCTCGCTCGCGCTGCAGAGAAGGACTGGCTTTCCCCATCATATCCATGGACCGGCTTTCGGGGTACAAGAGCCGGCAGGGATTGGCATCGAAGTACTCGACGAGCCTTGGAGCGGAATAGTCCGCCAGATGCTTCAGCACCGCGGCATCGCCGACATGGATCTGCGCCTTCTCGAGCACGGTCGGCACGGGCACAACCAGTGCAAATTCCTTCACGTCACCCTTGAAGTCGTTCGCCATCGTGATGACCGTTTTGTCCTCAGCCCTGGCAATGGCCACCTCGGACGCTTTATTGAAAAGCTTGCTGTCGGCCTTTGCGACATAGAATCCGCAGAAGGCTGAAGCGGTGCCGTTCCAGAGGAGCAGAGTAACAAGGAACAATACGGCGGGAACGTAGAGACGCATATTCAACATATGCGGGTCCTGCCGCGAACCAGCCCATCCGTCCTCGCACGCCTCATAATCTTGATGGCTCATGAAACCCTCCTTTGTTGTGATGGTATGGACAATGGAACGAACACAGGAGCAGAAAGGGGTGGTGTCAATTCACCCTTTGAAGGCCTGGCCCAGTCGTAGCGCGAGCCCGGAAAACACCGATCGATCAAAGGCACGAGCGGGGAGCAGATGAGCAAAGCCCAGAGCGGACCGTGGGGACGAAACAGGACAAACTGCACGCCTAGCGCAGCCAGCGCCACCAACAACGTGAAGATGAGGCGCCCCACACGGGAGTCCGGCGTGGTCTTCGGGTCGGTGATCATAAAGAACGAGAAAATGAGGAGTGTGCCGCTTTCGAGTTGATGCAAGGGAATCGTGAGCGGATCGCCAAGCCAAAGCGCACGTGCCGTCAAGAGACCGATGTAACAGCCGAGAAACGACAACGTTACGTCTGCCCGCACCGCGCGGGTGACGACGAGGCTGCCCAGGCAGGCAATGAGAAATCCGAACCATGCGACCTGTCCCCATTGGCCGGGAGAGATCCAGCCGAGGCTGCCGGTGACCACGACGAGCAGCGCCAGATTGGTGGGATTGAAAATGTGCTTCTTCTGCCAACGGATCGTGAACTTGCTCGCGATCGCGATGCCTGCGGCCAGGGCCGCCACGGCCATAGAGTTCGTGCGCAAGAATATGCAGAGTCCGGCGGCCGAGACGAGCGCACTCAGCGGGTCGAACGCCGGGAGTTTATACAGGCGTGTCCCGGCATATTGGGTCACAAGCGCTGTTCCGAACGTCAGGGCAATCTGGAGGATCGAGACGTCGAAGTGCAGCCACAGCAGGCCGTACGCAAGCAGGGTACTGAGGCTTGCGATCTGGTACAAGCGGGGATCGCAGGACCGAAAGCGACAGCTGATATGCTCAACAAGCCGATTGAAGCACATCCGGCACCTCGTAAGTGACACGGCGATCCCTTCCTACTCACGGTATGGCGCCAGCAAAAGAATCCTTTCACGGCTGGAAAGAAAAAAAGTGCGTTGCTGCTGCGGGTCTTACGTAGACGGTGGAATGAGCCGCAAAGCGTCTGAGCATGATGTGTTGACAAGTGCGGGTGGGGACGTAAGAATCGCGCGCCTGCTGTCTGTCTTTGTGCTTGCTATGCTGCGTGAAAGGAATGGCCTATGGCGTGGGTGATTTTGTTTTGTGCGGGGCTGTTTGAGACCGGTTGGGCGATCGGGTTGAAGTATACGGATGGGTTCACGCGCCTGTGGCCCACGGTATGGACCGTATTCGCGATGATCATCAGCCTGTGGCTTTTAGGTATCGCGGTGAAGACGCTTCCCGTTGGAACGGCCTACAGCGTGTGGGTTGGTGTGGGGGCAGTTGGCACGGTGGCGCTGGGGATTGCGCTCCTTGGGGAACCTGCGAACGCCGCTCGACTGATCAGCGTCGGACTGATCATTGCGGGCATCATCGGATTGAAACTGGCCACGCCGGCGTAAGTGTGCCCGTGCGTCCGGCACGGGTGGCACACTCGCTACTCGACTCGCGCTTTCGTCTCCTTGGATTTGCCTTTGACACGCTCTCCGGCGCCTTTCACGTTGCCCTTCGCGCGCTCCATTTCAGCCTTCGTCTTGTTGCCCTTCGCTTCCTCGGTGAGTGCTTTAGCCTCGCCTTTGGCTTCCTGGTAGTCCGCCTTCGCTTCTCCTTTGCCTTTTTCCATCTTCGCCTTCGTTTCGCCGGCGGTGGCCGAGATGCCCGTCCCGCCCACGATCGCAATACCCATTAATGTGATGACGAACATCTTTCGCATGGCGCCCTCCTTGAAATGATAATCCCGTCTCTTTTTGATCTAAGCGCCCTTTCCTTGTACGCCGTACTGGAGCCTTCCCTAGGAAGAAGATGGGAGAAGGCCTGATTATGCTCGTTGAGCCTGAAAGAGCTCGGTCACCGTTTGAATCGTATCGGCTTCCTGAGCCGACTTATCGGGCCTGTAGCGTTTTACCCGGGCGAAGCGGAGGGCGAGACCGGCGGGATAGCGCGGAGATTCCTGGATGTCGCTGAAGGCAATCTCGACGACCAGTTCAGGCCGAACGAACACGGTCTGACTTTCACGGTGCGTTTCCAGGTCGAGCAGCTGTTCGGTTTGCAGGCGCAGCATGTCATCGGTCAGTCCCTTGAAGGTCTTGCCGAGCATCACAAATTGACCGGTCACAGGATCGCGCGCCCCGAGATGGAGATTGGAAAGCCAGCCTTGCCGGCGGCCGTTGCCCCATTCGGCTGCGAGCACGACCAAATCAAGGGTCGTGGCTTCCTTCACCTTGAGCCAATGAAACCCTCGCTGCCCCGCGATGTATGGAGCCGTAAGCGATTTAGCCATGACGCCTTCGTGGCCGGCCGCTAAAGATTGGGCCAAGAAGCGCCGGGCTTCTTCCGGCTGGGATGTGATCAGACGTGGGATTGCGGCCTCTGGCGCGATGGACGAGAGATGGCGTGTGCGGTCTTCATAGGAGGAAGTCAGCAGCGACTTGCCATCAACATACAGCGCGTCGAACAACAATGGCGACAAGGGGATGGATTCCCGCATGGCTGCAACGTCTTTCATCCGTCCCAGCCGGCGCATCGTGATCTGGAAGGGCTCGGGCCTGCCGTCTGGCCGCAGAGCGATCGCTTCACCGTCCAAGATCGCCTCCCGCACGGGGAGGCGACGCGCCCACTCGACAAGCTCCGGCAGCCGTGCCGTAACATCTTGCAGTTGTCGCGTGAAGAGCCGCACGTCGTCGCCGCCCTTGTGGACCTGAATGCGCGCACCGTCGAATTTGTATTCGAAGGCCGCGGAGCGGAGACGCTCCAGCGCCTCGTCGATGTCCTCTGCGGTCGTGGCCAGCATCGGCGCCACGGGAACAAACAGGCGCAGCGAGTAGCGTGCGAGACCCGCTGTCCCTTCCGTGAGCGCTGCCAGCGCCAGATCTCCTATATGGGGGGCGAACATAAAGGCCTGTCGAACATCGGCCGGAGGCAGTTCCGAGGCGGCGGCAATCGCGTCGAGGAGGACGCCTTCGAGCGCTCCCTGTCTGAGCTCGCCGATGAGCAGTTCTGAAAGAAATCGGCGCTCGTCTGGGCGGGCGTGGCTGAAGAGTTTCGTCAACTCGGCGAGACGTCGTTCGGTAGAACCGGGACCGCGCTCAGTCGCCAGCCGATCGAATACCTTGTCGACGTCGCTCAATGTGAGCCGCTCGCCGGAGGGAGCCGAGGAGCTTCCCTCTTTCTCACCCAGCCACCCAGGCGTGCTCAGAAGCACGCCTTTCCCGATTGCTTGTTGAATGAGATTCCACCCGATGCCGATCTTGCCCTGCGGCAATGAGCCGCTGAGGTATAGCGCCGTTAGCACCGCCTCACGCCCGCGCGTCGCACGCAGGGTCTCGGCGAGAATGCGGATTTTTTCAGATTTCTTGGTGGTCGCGCGGACTTGCTCCACCGCACCCACCAGGCGAGCGAGCTCCATGCTTCATTATAAACAATCAACAAAGGTGCCCTCTCTTGGGAAATCTCGAACTTGGCTGGAGTAGGCTGGAATGAGCTGGTGAGGTGGAGTTGAGCACAAATGAGCACAGCAGGTTAATTCTGGACGAAGCGGCCAACTGCTTGAGTCTGCGATTATGCAACTCGCGCCTGCCACCAAACATGCTGGTGAAATCCCTGGCAGCCAAGGCGCACAACGAGGTTTACGCTAGGGAAATTTTCTTCGCTCCCTAGTGCACTTACTTCTCGGGCTTTTCTTTGGCGTCAAATACCCTCAGATTTCAGATTAGGGGTTTCTTGATAAGCCCACCACCCGGGAGAGGTCATGGCGTCACAGGGATGGCCCTCGGGCGTGACATGGAACTTTACGCTCCTTGTCATGCTGCTTTTTGCCGGATGCGGTGGTGGTGGCGGCGACTCAGGGGGAAATGGCGGAAATCCGGCGGCGCCCACCGCGCAGGCGACTGCGGACGGCACCGTCCCAGTCGGAAGCCCCGTCACACTAGATGGCAGTGCCAGCAATTCTCCTTTCGGTGCCCCTCTCTCCTATCAGTGGACATTAACCGCGACGCCTGCAGGCAGTACCGCCTCCCTGAACACCCCCAACTCGGTGCGGGCCACCTTCACGCCCGATGTGGCGGGCGCCTATACCGCAACACTCGTCGTGCGTGCGAACGGCATGGACAGTCCGCCTGACGCCATCAGCATTACAGCGGTGACCGGCAATGTGGCGCCTGTGGCGAATGCCGGACCTGATCGGGATGCCGGCCCGAGCAGACCCATCATCCTCGATGGCACGGCAAGTCACGATCCGAATAACTCGACAGTGACCTATAACTGGCGCATTGTCGAACAACCGCCAGGCAGTCATCCGACCTTAACGAACGCTACCTCGGCAACGCCGACGTTTACGGGGGATATACAGGGGCGGTATGTCCTCGCCTTGACCTGTAGCGACGGCAGCATGACAAGTGTCGACCAAGTCGTGATCATCGTCGCCACGGGCAACCTGCCTCCCGTAGCCAATGCCGGTGCGGACCACACGGTGACGACCGGACAGCAGGTGATGTTGAACGGGACCGGCAGCAGCGATCCCAATGGCGATCTCCTGACGTATAGCTGGTGCTTAAAAGGCAGGCCGGAAGGAAGTAGCGCCACATTGAGTGGGGCGAACACGGCTCGCCCCACGTTCACGCCCGACATTGCCGGGTCCTATGTCTTCTGCCTCACCGTCAGCGATGGAAATGCAGCCAGTGCGTCCGATAGCGTCGTGGTGGAGGCTCGGCTGCCGAGCTCGGTAGGCGGCGTGCTGCAGGCGTATGTGAAGCGGTCCCATGTGATGTATCCAGATATCAATACCTTTGGCCGGAGCGTGGCCCTCGACGGCAACACGCTCGTGGTAGGGGCCGACGACCCCAGTTGCGCCACCGGCATCAATGGCAACCAAGCCGACACCAGTTGTTTCCGTGCTGGGGCTGTCTATGTCTTCACGCGGACGGGGGAGACGTGGAGCCAGCAAGCCTATCTCAAACCGTCCAACACCAACGGGACCTTCTATTTTGGTGATAGTGTGAGTCTCAGCGGAGACACATTAGCCGTCGGAGCATGGGCTGAGTCTGGTTGCGCGCGCGGCGTCAATGGCGATGATCAGAACCAAAACGCCGGTGATCCTTGCGGATCTTCAGGCGCCGTGTATGTGTTTACCCGGAGCGGCAGCACATGGAGCCAGCAAGCGTACCTGAAAGCCTCTCTTCTCGATCCCAACGGCCTTAACCACGAGCGCTTTGGCCAAACGGTCGCCGTCAGCGGAAATACGATTGCCGTCGGTGCACCCGGACAGGGGTTTAGTGAAGGCTGCCCCCCTTGTCTATATTTAGGCGCCGTGTACGTCTTTACGCGCAGTAACGGTCAGTGGACGCAAGAAGCGCTTCTCAGAAGCTCCAATCCTGTAAACCGGTTTGAGGCATTTGGGTACACGGTGGCGTTAGATGGCGACACCGTCGCAGCCAGTAACATTACTGAATCAAGCTGTGCCACCGGTGTCAATGGCGATCAATTCAGTAATCGCACCTGTTACGATACAGGCGCAGTCTATGTATTCACGCGGACCGCTGGCGTGTGGTCCCAGCAGGCCTATGTGAAGGCGTCCAACACAAGTGCGCGCCTGTTTGGATTTGGTCTCGCCGTAAATGGTGATGCCCTGATAGTCGGTGGTCCCAAGGAGCAGAGTTGTGCCACCGGCATCAATGGGAACCAATCAGATACCGGATGCCCTGAAGCAGGCGCAGTGTACATCTTCACCAGAATGAATAACCTTTGGTCTCAGGTCGCGTATGTGAAAGCGCAGTATCCGAATTTGCAGAGCTTTGGGGGGAACTTTGGAAGCCGAGTCGCGTTCGACGGCACCACGCTTGCAGTCAGTGCAGACGACAATAATTGCGCCAGAGGATTTAATCCCTCACCAGTTGCCAACGATTGCGCTTCCTCGGGTGCGGTGTACCTCTTCTCCAGGACTGCGACCAGCTGGGCGCAACGGGCCTATGTGAAGGCATCCAATCCGGGCGCTTTCGATTTCTTTGGGCGCGGAGTCGATCCTGGTGTGAGCGGACTCGCCATCGCCGGGAATACGCTGGCGGTGGGTGCGACAAGTGAAGACAGTTGTGCGACAGGAATTAACGGGAACCAAAATGATAATAATTGTGGCGTAAATCCTTTTACTGCTTTCGGGGGTCCGGATCCAAACCCAGCCATCGGCGGCTCCGGTGCGGCGTATGTGTATGTGATGCAGTAAGAACTATCAGCTTGCGTCTAGATCGTGTTTGATCGGCGGTTCACTTGCCTCTGATTCATCTGCAAGTGATTGAGATCCAACTGGAGCGTTTTCAAATCTCGCAGCCTCTCCCGAGACAGTTAGGGTTAAGAACCAAGCAAGAAAGCTTCGTGGATCTATCGAGAACTATTCAGCGGAATTAGCTTCACGGGCCAGCCCCAAAACCACTAATTTTGCACACGGTAGCGTTCACTGGTATTTTTAGAGGCCGGAACCTCCGGCCCGATTATTAAGAGGGATCAAAGGGATGTTAGGTATTCGCCGTCTCGTCCGATCCATGAAACGCATCGTTTGTTCATTCCTCGTGATCGTTGGCCTAACCACAGAGGTGAGTGCTTGGAATGACTTTGGTCATATGACCATTGGCGCGATAGCTTATGATCACCTTACGCCTGAGGTCCGCACACAGGTTGATGCTTTGCTAAGATTGAATCCTTCATACCAAGAATGGGTGGCAGTAATTGCCGAGCAGGATAAAGGCAAAGTCGCCTTCATGAAAGCAGCCACTTGGCCGGACATGATCAAAATCGATGTGCGCTACACCAATGATGGGAATCTACCCAATGGCCCTGATGCAGGACGTAACATCGGTTATGACGACATGCTCATGCACCGCTACTGGCATTTCATCGATAATCCATACTCATCCGATGGGACGGCTCTGCCCGCCCCAGATATGCCCAATGCTCAAACTCAAATCGTGACCTTTCGTGAAACATTACGAGACTCAGGTGCGTCGGACGAATTAAGAAGCTATGATCTTGTATGGCTCCTCCACCTTGTAGGTGATGTGCATCAACCGCTGCATGCCATTACTCGCTTTAGTCAAAAGCAACCCAATGGTGACAAAGGAGGTAACGATGTCAGGGTGTGTACCACGGCAACAGACTGTGGAGGGAAATTACATCGCTTTTGGGATGACTTGTTAGGAACGAGCGAAGATTACAAGGCGGCGATGGCTCAAGCTAAGACTCTGGCGCCTGTTGAGCCTAAACTTGCCGCGATCTCTGACGAAGCCATCTGGGTTCAGGAAAGTTTCCGAGCGGCAAAGCAGGCCGCGTATGCCACACCCATTGGTCCGGATGAAGGACCGTACAATCTGAACGAGACTTACAAGGCGGCGGCAAGAGAAGTGGCAGAGCGCCAAACAGCCCTGGCCGGCATTCGTCTGGCACATCTACTCAATGAAGCTTTGAATTGATTCAACATGGCGTCAAGCGGAAGCCTAATCGGCTATTCGACTTCCTGCAGCTTGATCAGATTCGTTCCTCCAGGTTTTCCAATGCTCGTGCCCGAGAGGATCACGATGCGCTCGCCGGTCTTGGCCAATCCTTCTGCCTTGAGCCGGCGTTCGGCTTCGTGCACGCGCTCATCGGTTTGAGCGATCTGCTGCATCGTATGAGGCTGCACGCCCCAATAGAGCGCCATCTGCCGTCGCACGGGTTCAAGCGGGGTAAAGGCGATGATTGGCGCTGCGGGGCGCTGCTTGGAGATCAAGCGGGCGGTGTTACCAAGTTCACTGAAGGCCACAATCGCAGTGGCTGTCGTCGCCGCTGCGGCGGACGACGCGGCGGTGCAGATCGCTTCCGGAAGGGTCATATTGCCGAAGTCGCCCTGACGTTTTAGCACGATGCCTGGCTCGCACCCCTCCTCGGCCGCTCGAATGATGCGGTCCATGACTTGGACCGTTTCCATCGGATGGGCGCCGATCGCCGTTTCAGCCGACAACATGACGGCGTCTGTGCCGTCGAAGACCGCATTGGCGACATCGGATGCTTCCGCTCGCGTCGGACGCAAATGCTGCGTCATGGACTCCAACATTTGGGTGGCCGTGATGACCAGCCGGCGGCACCGATTGGCCTCTGCGATGATGCGTTTCTGGAGCAGCGGAACCGCTTCGGGACCCATTTCGACACCGAGGTCGCCGCGCGCGATCATCACGCCGTCGGCCTCCTCCAAAATGGCCTCAAGACAGGTGATGGCCTCCTGCCGTTCCACTTTTGCGATGACGGGAATACTGCCGCCGCATCCCGCGATGAGTGTCTTTGCTGCACGAACGTCGTCGGCCCCGCGGACAAACGACAGCGCAACATAATCGACTCCTTGCTCGACCCCGAATCGAATGTCCTCCCGGTCCTTGTCGGTCAGTGTCGGTGCGCTGACGCGCGTGCCGGGCAGATTGATGCCTTTGTGAGAGGTGACCGTCCCTCCGACGACCACGTGGCAATCCAAATGGCCTCCACTGATCTGTTCGACGGCCAGCTCGATGAGGCCGTCATTGATGAGGATCCTGGCGCCTGGCCTTACATCCCTGGCCAGGTGCGGATAGGTGACGGGAATTTCCTGAACGCTGGAAGACGAAAGCGATTGATGGCCAAGTTGTCCGCCGGATCGCGCCAGCACTGTCTGCAACCGCACGGGCTGGTGTTCACGCAATACGATCCCCCCCTCGGCGACCTCGCCGACACGGATCCTCGGTCCTTGGACATCTTGAATGATCGCGACGGGAGCCCGACAGTGGTCTGCCGCTTCGCGAATGGTCTTGATGGCAGCGGCATGCGACGCGTGCGTGCCGTGGGAAAAGTTCAGGCGGGCGGCATTCATGCCCTGTTCGATCAGCCGGATCACTGTGTCCAGATGATCGCTGGCGGGCCCGATCGTACAGACGATTTTTGCTTTACGCATCTGAGTTCCTCAGGTATTGACAAGAGAAGCACAGAGGTCCAAAAGATGCTACACGAACCTTCCATTCTCGCCGGAGGAGACCGCAGCCGGCGCATTAGTGAGGGAGCATGCAGATTACCACAAATCAACTCGATTTCGTGACGATTGAAGGACTTTTGGCCTATGCGAAAGATTTCGCGGGGCGTCCTCCCGCCGCCGATGTGAAACCACCCGCTCCGCCGCCTTCAACGGAAGACCGGATCAAGTTGGCGCACGCGGCCATGGACCGTCTCCGGCGTTTTGTGCAGGAGGCGCAAAGCGGATTTACAGGTGCCGCGGCCTACCGCGCGGCGCGCCGCGCAGTCCTCGAAGAAGCCTGCGGCGGCGATGAACTCGTCTTCTACGCCGCCTGGAACCGCTTGGTGGCGGAAGGGGCGATGCAACCTCTGCTGCGTGCGCCGATCGGATCCGTACTCAAGCCTGCTCACCGCCGGCCGGTCGCGATCGTGCCCCGCGTCCAGCTTACGCCTCAACTCGCGGAGGGGCGCATCGTGCTCGATCTGGGCGACGACCGCTTCTGGCTGCTGCCTCGCGATCTGGCGGACCGGACGCTCCTCTTCACGATGCGGCATGGCATTTCTCGTGTGGAGAGCAAGACGCATCGCGTGGGCCAACGTTTGTCCAATCAGCTCGACGAGGAGCGTGGCGTCCCACGAGCCGATGCCGTGGGGTCCGCGCTGGCTCGTATGGTAGGGGTCGTCGGACAACAGCTTGACTTTCTGCATCTGACAAATTATCTCGACCCGCGCCGGTTCCTTCATTTCATCAGCCACAGTCCCAATACCCGTCAGCTCTATCAACGGGTCGTCCGTGCGCTCAGTCCGGCGTCCGATTCGCATCCGGAGCCCATGTTCGAGCATGCCCTCGAATCGTCGGATTTTGGATGGATCACCGGCGTCGCAAAAGCCGCGGAGACTGAAGCGCTTGCCAAGGCCTTCGGCGTGGAGGTCTCGACCGCCAAGCGGCTCGTCAAAGATCCCTTGTACTGCTATCCGGGGGGTAACTCCTTCTTCGACCTCTACGTCGACGTTATCGACGGCCTGCATGGGTTGGGCGAAGCCCATCGCGGCCAGGTGGCCTGCTTGTATACGCATAGCTCGACGCTCCGCGCGTTGATGATTTATTTGGATGCTCGTCCCTTTCACGAAGCGTTCACGGAATTCAGCGACTACAAGGAAAGCCAGGACAACGTCGTGCTATTGACGTATGAACAGGGCCGGTTATCCGGGTATTCCACCGCCGTCGGCCTCTCGGAGCGCGAGCGGGCGGCGCGTGAAAACTGGGTGTCACTCGAGCGCGTGAGAAAAGACAGCGTGACGCTGAAGCCTCGGCAGGTCAAACGCATCGTGGCGCTCGTATCCGGCGGAGATTTCGCCGGCGCCGGCGCGGCCCTGAAAGAGATCCGGGTGGCCGGACAACGTTATGGGCTCAAAGTGCATTTCGTTCGGCATGGATTCCTGGGGCTCGCGAACAACTGGATCGAAACGGTGACCGAGGAAGACACGCGCGGCATGAGCAGTCATGCGAGCAGTCCGATTGGCAGCAGCCGGTTCGAGGATTTCAAGGAAGAGGGTGTGCAGCAGGCGGCGATGCGAAATCTTCAACCCTATCTCGACGACGCGGCGGTCATCATTCTGGGTGGCGACGGCAGCTTGCGGGGCGCGAGGGCGGTCTATGAAGGGTTCGGTGTCCAAGTCGTCGGCCTTCCCGGCACCATCGACAACAACATCGAAGGCACGATCTCGTTGGGCTACCATTCGGCCGTTGCGCTGGCCGATCAGTCGATCGAGTCGCTGAAGGCGACCAGTGCGGCCATGGGAAGCATTTTCTTCGTCGAAGTCATGGGCGCCGGTTCTGGCCATCTGGCTCTCGGCTGCGCGTATCAGGCGCGGGCAGAAGGCTTGTTGGTGAATGAGCATCCGGATCCGGATGCCTATATCGACGACATCATCCTCGGCACCTTGAAGCGGACGTTGGGCGTGCCGAACAAGAGCCATTTGTTCGTGGTGGCGGAACGTACACCGCACCGACATCACCGTGAAGGGGGGGTGCACGGCTTGGTGGACTATGTGGCTGGCGTCATTGCGCAATGGCCTCAGCGGCAGGGCCGCGACAATAAATATCCGCTTACGCTCGCGACCAAGGCGACGATACTCGGGCACACACTCAGGGGGGCAAAACCTGTTCCTGAAGACAAGGCGATCGCCCAGCATCTGGCCTACGAAACCGTGCAACGGTTGGTCGAGCGTCCGGAGGAGGTCGTGGGCTGTATGATGGCCTATCGTGAGCGCGGAACTATTGAAGCCATTCCGCTTCACGCGGTGGCACCGAAGCAGTTCGATTGGGACCTGTTTGCCAGAATGCATGGGAACGCCTCTTAATCAGGCGGGCGTGACAGGACAAGGTCGTGTCAGCGGGTTGTTCGCGTGTTGAGGGGAATCTCCAGGGCGAGCTCAGTGGCAGACGGATCTGGATTCGCGACGTAAGTGGCCTGTTCTGCCGTGATTGATGAAAGTTCCGCCACCTGACCGCTTGATCCGCGTCCGGTCATGACCGCTTCCTGGCGTGTGATGGGACCGAAGGGGACTCTCGAGAGACGAACGATCAATCGGTCCGATGCTCCCGGCACGGTCATCTGTTGGGGCTGGCCCGCGGCGGTTTTCAACGACATGTGACCGGTCTCTTTGGCAGGAAGCAGGAGCTCGGGCAACGAGACGCCGGCTCTCCTCCATATCTGAACATACGCGTCCTGATTGCTTTCCAACTTCAATGTGACCGTCCCGACGTCAGTTGCGGCCGTCGCCGCATCCACTTCGCGCTCCTGTCCATTGCTCTCGCGAATGACGAAGCTATACCGGAGCGCCAGTGGCTTCACCACCGACGGCCTCTCGGGCGCTGTTCGCCCCAGGGCAAATCGATCGGTCTTCTGCGCCGACTTCGCTTCTTTTTCTTGAGCCCTGACGTCAACCTCGGAGGCTGGGATCTGCCCATAAAACAGTGCCCGCGCGGATGGGCCGGTCGCGGCTCCCTCACCACTCTGCGCCTGGATGTGGACATCCAACCCTGAGGCAGGGGCAGAGGCCGCCGGCCGGCGATCTGCTGAAGAAGCCGGCTCTTCTGTGGACTTGGCGAGCTTCTGCGCCTCCTTCTGCCGAGGCGGCTCTCGCTTCTCGCCTTCCTCCACACCTGAGCGAAATCCCTCCGGGGGCCGGGACACGTCTGTTCGTTCTCGAGTGTTCAAGGGCTTGGGCAGAGCATCTTTGGGCGCCGAGCCGACCGGCGGAGCAGCCTTCGATCGTTTAGCTTCCCTATCTTCTGGCGGCGCTTGCATCGGAGGAGTCGACTGCGGCGCTGTCGATTCATCCGGTGGCCTTCCTTCTTCAAGGGCTGCGCTTTCGGAGGCTTGGCGCAAGCTCTGCTGATAGACGTTGAGACCTAGGATGACCGCAAACACGCCCACGACAGCCCCGCCGACCCAAGCAAGGCCGGGCCGGCTCGCGAAGCGCTCCAGCCAAGATCGCCAACCGCGCGCCCCGGGAGGCTGAGCCAAGGCGTGAAGCAATTTCCGGCGAACGGCCGGATCGGCCAGCAGGTCTTTCAGCGCCTGTTCATCGGCGAGGGCATTGAAGAGTTGCTGGTCGTGGAGCGCGGCGGCATAGAGTTGTTCACGTTCTTCAGCCGTGAGCGTATCGGCGGAAAATCCGCCCAACAGCTTTTCCAGTTCGTGCTCAGCCATGAGTTATTCCCAACTGCCGCCCATAAGCGCCATAAGCTGCTTCCGGCACCGCAGATCCCAGGTGTAGATGGTATTGATGGACGTCTGTCCCATCAGCGTTTGAATTTGGGGAAAGCTCTTTCCTTCCAGTTTCCATCGGAACAGCTCCCGACACCGCACGCCGAGTTGTGCCAAGGCGGCCATCAGCCGCTCCACGCGCTGCCTCTGATCGAGCTGCGTCTCGGGCGAGGCGTCAGGCGTGGCAAGGGAGAGATCGTCGACCGATTCCTGATTATACTCGCCGCGGCGAAGCGCCTTGCGGTGGGCATCGAGCATCTTGTATCGAAGCACTTGGAAGGCGAGTGGAACTAGGTCAGTGAGATCGGTTACATGGGCGTATTTTTCGTGAAGCACAAACAGGACCTCCTGCGTCATGTCCTCCGCCTGTTCCTTCGATGTCCGTAATGTCGCAAACGCCAGGATCCTTTCACGGAGGGACGCGAGGATGGAGTCACGATCCATGGCCTACCTGTCAGAAGGGCGTCACCTTGCTGGTTGCGCTGTCGGGCGAATCCGCAGCTGGTCCGCTACGGTGACTGCGGCCGTTTCTCCAGCAGGGCCTCAAAGGATTTGAACGCGACGCCAAGCGCTGTGCACACCGCATACTGCCGGTCGAATCGATTGGTGGTGCGGATGAGTTGGCCAATCGTACGGAACGCCAGACGTCCCCAGGCAGCCACATGCATGACCGATAACGGATAGTCGGTCCCGAAGAGCAGGCGATGATGGATCTCGGGATGGCGGCGCAAATGAAGCAGCATGCGAAAACGGTTGGGCAACGTCAGCGCCGAGATATCGGCGTAAAAATTCGGATATCGCTTCGAAAAATCCAACAGCACGGGAAGAAACCGCTCGTAGAGCATCAACCCGTAACTACAGGCATGGGCGGCGATCACGGTCACGCCTTCGTCCAGCGCGATCTCGAGCCGGGTCGGATCTCCCACCGATTGATCCTTGCCGATCAGGCTGAACTCATATCCCACGTGACTTAAAAACGGCAACCGGCGTTCCGCGAGCGCCCGGTAAAACCGCCTGTATTTGGCATCGGCAGGATTGAACTGTTGCGCGTTCGGCAGCACCTTCACCAGGACCGCGCCTGCATCAGCGCAACGATGAACTTCGTCCACCGCATCGCTCCGTTGGGGGTTGATGGAGACGCCGGGGAGGAAGTCGTCCGGATGTGCTCTCGCGGTGGCGAGCACATACTCGTTGCTGATCAGGAAATGGGTCTCTTCCTTGGCAAGCTGGCCGTTGTGATCGTAAACGCCGTCCATGCCGAGGAGGACGGCTTGTCGTACGTGTTTGGATGCACGCAGTTCCGTGAGCAGGTCGTCCACATATTTCCGGTTGGCTTGGCGCGGATTGTGAGGTGACAGTCCGTGTTTCCACAGCAGAAACCGAAAGAGCGGACTCTTGAGCATGTGCGGCGAAATGTAGCAGCCGTTCTGCCCCTCCGGCAGCGCCGCGAGATGCACATGGCAATCAATCAGGGATCGTTCGACCATACAGGGAGAATCTCACATCTCAGCTTTCAAATCTTAGCGCGCTCGGATCACATTCGGGTCGGATTGAAAATCGAGATCATGTTTGTGCGCTCAGTCGTTCCATCGCAATGCGCTTCAGGGCCCGCAGATCCATCTTGCCGGTCCCGAGGACCGGCAAGGCATCGACTTTGACGAAATTGCCGCGCGGGGGCATGAACAAATTCGGGAGGCCGTTCGACGACAGCTGGCCAAGAATTTCCGGAATGCGTGCGTCGTCTATCGTATGCAGGACCGCGAGCTGTTCGCCCTTGCGGTCGTCGGGAATGCCGGTCACCGCAAACACCTGCGTTTCGCTTTGGACAGTCTGGTGCAGCGCTTCTTCCACCTTGCCATGCGGCACCATTTCTCCGCCGATTTTCGAAAAACGCGAGAGACGATCCGTGATCGTCAAGAAGCCGTCGTCGTCGAGCATGGCGATGTCGCCGGTGATGTACCAGCCATCACGCATCACGCTCGCCGTCAGGTCTTCACGCCTTAGGTAGCCGGTCATCACGTTGGGGCCTCGGACGAGCAACATGCCCGGTGATCCCGGGGGTAGAGGCGTAAAACTGTCAGGATCGACGATTCTGACCGAGATGCCCGGCAGGGGCTGACCGACGGTTCCTCGCCGTGACGCCGGCTGATAGTAGCCAGCGGCTCGAAAGTCCGGGCAATTGACGGCGATGACGGGCGCACATTCGGTCACCCCGTAGCCTTCAATCGGTTCGATGCCGAATCGATCTTTGAACGCCTCATAGAGCCGTAAAGGCAGCTTCTCAGCGCCGGTGAGGACAACCCGCAAGGAGCTGAATTGTTCCGGCGTGCACCGGCGGACATAGAGCTGTAAAAAGGTCGGCGTCGTGACGAGAAACGTGATCCTCTGCCGGCGGATCAACTCTCCGATCGCGGCCACGTCGATCGGCGACGGATGGAACACCAGGGCGGCGTTGTTGAACATGACGAACCAAAACACCAGATAGCCGAACGAGTGAAAGAACGGCAGGATGCCGAGCACCCGTTCCTGGTGGTACAGATGCAACACCTGAGTGGCGCCCTGCGCGTTCGCATCCACACTGTAATGAGAGAGCATTACGCCCTTCGGCTCTCCCGTGCTGCCGCTGCTGAAGATAATGGTGGCGAGTGCGTCGACGGACAGGGGAGTGTCTTGGCCGCACGCCTTTTCAATCACTCGCATCGGAGTAAGGAAGCCGAGCAAGGCCGCGAGCCATTTGTCCCTTCGACTGATGGTTTCCGCCAGGTCTTCTATCCAGATGATGGCCGGCCCAGCCGGCAATTCCAGCTTGGCTTTCTCGACAAAGGCACGGCTCGTGACCACGGTCCGCAAACCCGCCTGCCGGACCGCGGCTTCCAGACCGATGCGGCCGACCGTATAGTTGAGGTTCACGCTGGTTTTTCCGCAGAGCGGCGCCGCAACATTTGCAAGGGCGCCAGCGACACTGGGAGGAAGCAGAATGCCGACATGACGTTGGCCCTGCCACGAGGCACGTAACGCTCTTGCCAGGGCAATTGATCCGATCAGCGCCTGCGCCGCGGATACATGGGGCCGACGGTGATCCGCCATGACGAAGCGAAACGGGCGGCGTCTCATCGTACGGATGAATTCCCGATGTAACGGATGACGATCCGGCTTGCGCAAAGCCCAAGCCGCTTCCCCCAGCGCTCGAATGGCGTTGCGCAACTCGTGTGCCGGCGTGTGAGGCGGCAGCGGCGGACCGAACGAGACCGTCACGGGGTAGGGCACGCGTTCCGGCAATTTCCAGACGAATCGGCCACGCTCAAAGCTGAAGACGCTGCCCCACACGCGGTCGAGGTGAACCGGCATGATCGGCGCCGACCGGCCTTTCATGATGCGTTCGAAACCCCGACGGAACGGCAGCATTGTCCCCGTCCTCGTGATTTGACCCTCGGGGAAGATGCAGACGAGATCTCCCCTGTCGAGCGCCGCACCTGCCTCACGCAGGGCACGCAAGACCATGCGCAGGCCGCCGTAGGAAGAAATGGGAATGACGCCGAACAGCTTCATCAACGGCTTGAACAGCGGCTGCTCGGCATATTGGGCGTCCACGACGAACCGGACGTGCCGATCGAGACTGGCGATCAACAGCAGGCCGTCGATGAACGACACATGATTGGGCACGAGCAGCGCTCCGCCGGCCTTTGGCACATGTTCGTGGCCCACGATCCGCAAGCGGTAAAGGCTGTTCGTCAGGATGACAAGCACTGCCCGCAGCAACGATTCCGGTAATAACCGCAGTGCCCAGGCGGTGCCGAGGACGGTGAACGCCGCGGTGGCCGTAAAGATGCCTGTCGTGGGTACCCCCGTGCTCGCGAGCGCCCCGGCGCCGAGTGATCCCAACAGAATGCCTGTGAACACACAGGTGTTCTCGAATGCGATCACCGATCCTCGCCGATCGTGCGGGGCTCGCCATTGGATTAACGCATTGAGCGGGACGAAGATCAGGGCGCTAGACGTGCCAAGGAAGACCATGAGTGCCAATGTCGCCGTGAAGCCGGGAGCGGTGAGGCCGAGGACAGCCAGCATCGCGGCGACGCCTGCTGCGCCAAGTGGAATCAAACCGTATTCGACCCGCGCCTTCGACAGACGCCCAACCCATCGCGCGCCAACGCCGATCCCGATCGACAGCATCATGAGCGGGAGACCGGATTGCCAGTCGGACACCAAGAGCACCGCTTTCGCGTAGACTAGGATGTTTTGGGCGAAGAGACTTGCGATCGTCCAGAAAAAGACGGCGCCGCAGATAGCCAACCGCAGCATGCGGTCGCGGGCGATGGCGGACCAGGCGCCCCGCAGGGTATTCATCACCCCGCCTTCCGCACGTGCCGGCGGAACGGGCGGTATCGTCCAGGCCGAGCCGAATCCGACCAACGCCAGGGCGGTGAGCAGCAGTGGTGCCACCCACACGGCTGCTCCAGTGAGAGCCATCAAAATGCCGGGGGCTGCGGTGCCGGTCAAAATGGCAAAAAACGTCCACATCTCGAGTTGACCGTTGCCGGCTGCCAAACGTTCATGTGGTAGCAGCTCCGCAAGAATTCCGTATTTCGCCGGGCTGAAGAGCGCGCTGTGGACACCCATTCCGGCCAGGACGATCAGCGGAAGAACGCCTCCGGCAGGGTTGATCCAGAGGGCGACTGTCGCCGCGCTCATCAACAGCACTTCGACTGATTTCATCAGGATGATGACGGTGCGCTTACTGACGCGATCGGCCAGCATGCCTGCCACGATCGAGACGACGACGAGGGGGAAGGTAAAGACGACAAAGGCCAGTGTCGTTTGCGTTTGAGAGGCGGTCTCGAATTCCTGGCCTGGCGCGGTCGTGGCGGCCAGTTGCCGGATGGCGAGAAGCGCGACCATCAGCTTCCAGGCATTGTCATTGAAAGCGCCGCAAAACTGGGCGATGAGCAATCCGCGCAATGGATGAGTCATGCGTGCGATTTAATGCGCCTCCGGTGACGTGGGTTTGGGAATAGGCAGTCCTTCCAACTCCATGATCCGCAGGGCATTGGTCGTGGGACAACTGCCCGGTCTGAGTCGATAGTCAAAGGCCAGCGCGCCGTTGCTGACCGTTTCCTGAAAGTGGGTATTGATGAGGGATGGGATTTCGTGTTCCAGATCGGTCAGCTCCAGATCATGGGTGCTGACCAGTCCGTAGCCGTTGCCGGCAGAGAGGGCTGTGATGTACGAGCGGCTGCCGATCAAGCGTTCGCGGTTATTGGTGCCCTTGAAAATCTCATCGATCAGAAACAAGACCGGAGGGGACGACCAATCCGCCGTGGCATGAAGAATCGTCTTGAGCCGTTTGACCTCCGCATAGAAAAACGAGAGGCCGGCATCGAGTGAGTCATTGATCCTGATACAACAGGCTAGTCGGCACCAGCTCCAGCTGAACGTGCCGGCGCAGACCGGCGCGCCGGCCTGCGCCAGACAGACGTTGATGCCGATGGTGCGAAGAAACGTGCTCTTGCCGGACATGTTGGACCCGGTGATCAGGTGAATCGTGTCCAGGCCTTCCAGCGCGATGTCGTTGCTGACCCGCGTCGTTGCAGGAATCAGCGGATGCCCGAGGCTGCGGCTGCGGACGCCAATGGCGGAGGTCGGCGTCGGCCAGGCATAGTCGGGGTGGAGATACGCAAACGTGGCCAACGCGGAGGCGGCTTCCACTTCGGCCAAGCGGTCGAGCCACAGGGGGAGCCGCGTTCGCACACGCTCTTGAAACTGCCGAAGCCGAAACGCGAAGAACAGATCCCAGGGGCAAAGCGCGTTGAGCGCCAAATGGATCAGTGGATGCGCTTTGACGCTGATGCCGTGAAAAATGCGTGCGATGTGCCGTGTAAAGGAGGAAGGCGCACGTCCCGGTTCCAAGAGCGACGCACAAGTGCTCGCCATGACGGAGCCGGGCCGTGCCGCGTGGCGCTCGATGAATTGCAGGACTCGGCTCAGCCGTTCCATTTCGTGATGCAGCCCCACCGCATGTTCGAGCAGTTCTTCGCCCTGGTCCGTCATGAGATAAATCAGGGCATAGGCGCCGAACGTGAACATCCAATAGCCGGGCAGCCAATCCAGCAGGGCGCCGAGGCCGAGCACGATCGTGCCCAGGGCCAGCAGGGTCTGGAGCAGGAGGATTCGGGTCAGACCCGGAAACCCGACCGGATGATCGAGCGCTGCGGCCAGTCTCCGTCCATTGATCTCCTGCTCTCCCGCGAGTTGGGCCTCGAGCACCAGCCGGTCTCGAAACAATGAACGAGGGCAGAGCTCTTTTACCAAAGCCTGCCGCGTGTTCCAGACCTGCGCCTCAGGCGGCTGAGTGAGGAGCCACAAGGTGAGCCGCGACCGTCCCTGATCGGAGACGGTCGTGTCGATCAGCTGCAGCAGCGAGTGAGGTCCTGTCACGTCCAGGTCTTGGGCGTATAGGTGCGTCGCAAACGGCTCCGCGGGCTTATACGGAATTTGGGACCAGGCGAGCTGCACTCTGGCGAGGTGTGCAGATTTGATGGCCGTCCACAGCCGCAGCCGGTGAATCCTCTGCTCAAGCCTGTTATGATACGAAGCCACAATCAGGAAGACGATGACGAATCCGGCCAATGCAAGATTCCCGCTCTGGTAGTGGCCGGATCGGAACAGGGTCACGGTGCAGATGACCCCGGCGATGAAGATGGCCAGACGGTAGGTGGTGAAGCGGGAACTGAGAGCTGTTCCGCCCGTGATGAGCCGTTCGATTCTGCCGACCAGCCGTTGCAATTGTTTGGCACGCGAGACTGCCGCCATCGTTCGTTGACGATACTGGAAGGTCCGTATGGCGTCAATGACTAGTGAATGGATCGAGGTGCAGATCTGCTCCGCACTCGACGCTGGGGAGGTGTTAGGTCTGTTGGGTGATCCTTCTGTTCCGGGCGCCTGGCAGGACGGCCGGATGATTCGTCTTTATTGGCCGAGCCAGCATTGGACCTCCGACCATCTGAAGCATTTGCGCCAGACGCTTCGCCGGTTGACGGAGCAGGGCATGGCCGAACCGGACATCGTCGTGCACTCGCTGCCCGATCAGGATTGGAACCGCCTATGGGCACAGTCGGTCAAGCCGCTTCGAGTTGGGAAACGAATCATCGTCAGCCCCAGCTGGGAGCGAACGGAACCAATTGGGGAGCAGATCGAGATCGTCCTCGACCCGAAGCAGGCGTTCGGGACCGGCCATCATGCGACGACCAGCCTGTTGCTGGAATGGCTTGAGGAAGACATCCGGGGAGGCGAGTCGGTGCTCGATGTGGGGACCGGAAGCGGGCTGTTGGCGATGGTCGCGCTTCGTCTTGGTGCGTCCAGGGCAGTCGGCATCGACAACGATCCGGAAGCCATCACCTGTGCGCGCGAATATGCCGCCGCGAATGGCTTCGGGCCTGAACTCGCCCTCCGGTGCGGCACTTTGACGGCTGGTCTCAGCTCTTATGATGTCGTTCTCGCGAATCTAGACCGCGGCACCCTCCTTGAGCTGACTCAGCCCCTGGCCGCCAGCACGAACAGGACGCTCCTCGTTTCCGGCCTCCTGGACGATCAGCGTGATGAGATCGTGGTCGCGTTTGCCGATTTTGGTCTATATCCCGGGCGTGAGCGCGAGCGGGAGGGTTGGCTGGCCATGGAATTCACCCGGGTGGAACCCTGCGAGGGAGTGTGACGATGAGCCCATCCGGGCGGCCGCTGTATCCTCACGTGCATCAGATCAATGTCTCAGATGGTGGCGTCCCCAAGCATCCGATTTTTGAAGCGAAAATCTCGAAAGAAGGTATGGAAGGCGACCGCCAGAAGAATCTCAAAGTGCACGGGGGGCCGGATCGTGCAGTCTGTTTATTTTCCGCGGACCTGATCGAGCGGATGCAGGACGAGGGGCATACCATCGATGCCGGCTCGTCGGGAGAGAATCTGACACTCGCAGGGTTGTCGTGGGAGACGCTCGAGCCGGGCACACTGCTGAAGATCGGCCCGGAGGTGCAACTCGAAGTGGCCAGCTACTGTGCGCCGTGCGAACTCAACGCGCGCTGGTTCCGTGATGGGGACATCAACCGGATCTCACAACGGATCAATCCAGGGTGGAGCCGACTCTACGCGCGAGTGTTGCGGGCCGGCCTGGTGCGACCGGGCGATGTCGTCGAGGTCATGGAGATCCCGTTAGACGCATCTGGCGAGGATCTGCCGCGATAGAAAAACCGTTCAATGATGGATCGCGTTCTTGAACCGGAGTTGATGGAGGATCCCGAACAAGCGGCGGCTTACGCCGCCGCGGACTTCTCACAAGAGAACCAAGGGTTCGTTGACCGGTTCGAGGAATACTTTCCGGGTTTTTCGAGCGGGCGTGTTCTGGACGTCGGCTGCGGTCCGGCCGATATTCCGATCCGATTCGCTATGCGCTACCCCTCCTGTCATCTGACGGCGGTGGATGCCTCAGCGGCCATGATCCGGCTGGCTGAGCAGGCCGTGAGCCAGGCAGGCCTGAGCGATCGCATCACCGTGCAGTGCGAGCGGTTCGAAGCCGTCCCCGGCGCGAACGTCTTCGATGCCGTGCTGTCCAATAGCCTCCTCCACCACCTGCCTCATCCCCTGCACTTCTGGAATAAGCTCCGTCAACTCGTCAAGCCCGGCTCGCCTGTGTTGGTCATGGATCTTCTACGGCCAGACTCTCCCGAAGAGGCCCAGGCCATCGTGGATCGGTACGCGTCGGGAGCACCCCCCGTGTTGCGACGGGACTTTTTCAATTCGCTCATGGCCGCCTTCACGGAAGACGAGGTCACCACACAACTTGCCCGCATGAATTTGACGCGGCTGTTGATCGATGTGATCGACGATCGGCATTGGGTGGTCGGCGGGACGATCTACTGAGGGGACGGTGAAAACGATTATGTTCTCACCAGCCGACCCTGGATGCGCCGAGACGCGCCCTTGCCCAGTCGCACCTACTAGATCCCGTGGCGGGGTCCAGTGGATGGGAATGCTGATCGTTATGACCCTCCCTATCGTCACCGTTCTCGTTTGTGATGTGACGGTTTCTCAAGCGCAGCTTGACAGGCTCAGAAAATCCAAATCCTTCATGAGTACGCCCCCGGCGGAAACGCCGATGGTAGAAATTCCGGCCGGCGAGTTCATGATGGGCTCGGACGGCAGCCAGGCGTTGGAGGATGAGCGCCCGTCTCATCGTGTGTGGCTCGATGCCTTCTCGATTGATCTTCACGAGGTGACGACGGTGCAGTATGCGGCGTTTCTTGCGGCGGACAAGCGCGCGGCTCCATGGCAGTGGGAAACCGTCGATCTCGTCCAGCACGGAGATCGTCCCGTGATCGGCGTGGACTGGCGCGACGCCGAGGCCTTCTGCACCTGGAAAGGCAAGCGGCTTCCCACGGAAGCCGAGTGGGAAAAAGCGGCGCGAGGGCGCGACGCACGGCTCTATCCGTGGGGCAATCAAGCGCCGACCGGAGATCTGGCAAATTTTGCCCTGGGAGCACGCTTTAGCTACAACCAGGTCTTGTTTCCCGTACGTTCGCACGAGGCAGGCAAGAGCCCCTATGGGCTCTATCACATGGCCGGCAACGCCTACGAATGGGTGCAAGACTGGTACGGCACCAACTACTACGACAGCTCTCCAGACAGGAATCCACCCGGACCGAGCCAGGGCCAGTTTAAGGTCCTGCGTGGCGGCTCGTGGTCGGATCTGCCCAAGTATCTACTGACCTATGGACGCTTCAGACTCTCGCCTGAGACAAAGAACAGTTACACGGGATTTCGCTGCGCCAAATGACAGGATGCTGAAAATGGCAATTTCTCACCCCTCCGACCCAGGCGCGCCGTGACGCGCCTCTTCCCAAGCCTTGTTCTCGGTTGCCTCTCTCCTTGCGACGTACGAAACGCTGTACGTCTCAGTCGCTAGGCGCCCTGCGGCCTCGCTGGTTATCCATTTTGAGCGTCCTGTGGGAACGAATGTAGTCTGGCTTGACACTAGCAGCTGCTAGTAGATGCTCTTGCTCACTTCAGAAGACAGCCCGCTCTCATTGCCAGAAGAGTCAAAGGCCGAAATGGCAAAGAAATACGTCTGCCCTACGGGCAGGCCCGTGACCGTGTAGCTGCCGGTCAGGCCCACCACGAAGGGCGAGCCCGGATAGCTGTAGAGGCCTGCAGCCGTCCCTACGTAGATCTTGTATCCTGCCAGTTCAGGCTCACTGTTCAGTGTCCAGCTGAGGGTGGCATTTCCGGTGCCTGGTGTTGGCGCTGGCGGCGGGGGCGACTGGGTGGAGGGAAGGGACGACGAAGGCTGAGACTGTGGAACGACTTGCGATGGTGCTGGAGAAGGCGGCGGAGAGGAGACGGAGACCGTCGGTGCCACCAATTGCGTCAGGCTGGGCATCTGGGTGTTGAGACTCTGGAGGCCGCGTCCGGCGGCCACCCGCGGCGATACGGGTGTTGTGGGGCCTATGCCAGGGACTACAGTTGCCACCGGCGTTTTGGCCGACAAAGGCGCGGGGGCGACCGAGGGCGTGACGCTGGTTGATCCCGTGCTTGTCGTTGACGTCTGGGTCAACGTGGACGTTCCGAGTGCGGTCGCCATCGACGTTCCAGCCTTGTTTGTTTGAACTGGAGAAATGGGTTGCAGCGAGGAGGTCGTGGTCTGGGGCGTGAGCGTACCACTCGATGCAGCGACGGATAGCTGGCTCGGACGTTTCGTGAGTTTTCGTTGAGGTGGGCGAGCGACAGGCGCGCTTGTGATGAGCGGCGTTGTCTGTGATATCTCCGTCTCCTGTGGTGTGGCCTCTGGTGCTTGGCGGTGGATCAAGCTGTGTGGCCTGGGCGCCTGTGTCGTTTCAGCCGCAAGCACGCGTGCACTGATGGCCACCACACCACAAAGCGTTGCGATGACGAATGCCAAGCAACGAATGCTGGAATGAACCGGGGTCACGAGATCTGTCTTTCGTCGAAGGTAATCGCGCAGACAACCGTTGATGCGGCGCCATGCCCGGAGAGCCGTGTAGACGCATTGTGAAGCTGAACCCTTTCATTGGCCACAAAAAGTCAATTTCTGACAGAGGAACACCGGGAGGACCCAATCAGATGGAGACAGAGGTTGACGAGCCGGCGGGGAAGGGAAACGTCAGGCGAGCAGCAATGCAAGAAGAAAGATGCCGGCCAGTGCACAGAGCGAAGCGAGATATTGTATGCCGCTGCGGTCCCTGAGCCAGGCGGTTTTCCACTTGGCTGGATAAAGCGGTTGATGCTCGATGAACAGTCCGTCTTCATAAAAGCCGAGCGCCTGTTCGAGTTGGATCAGGACTTGCTTGGCCAGTCGGTGACGATGCTGTTGTTGAAGGATCAAGCCGCAAAACAGCCCGCACCAAATCAGGCTGCCCACCGCGAGGAGCAACGTTTCGGCAGGAGACAGCCGGCTTTTGAGAGGACTCAGGAGGAGCGCAAAGGTCATCGCAACGAGCGCGAATGCCCCGAAGGCTGTGAGGCGTATCATTTGCTCACGACGCTGATAGACCTCGTTCTTGTACAGCGGATAGAGGACGATCAGAGTCTGTTGTACGCCTTCCGTGATCATGACCGCATCGCAGGCTCCCAGTATCCCAACACCGTCATCCTGTCCTCAGATGACCGACCAGCCAACTCGTGATGGCAGCCGTCATCGTTCGGAAATCCTCCCCGCGGGTAAACTGGTGGTCCGCTTCCGGCAAGAGGTCAAGCCGTTTCGGGCCGCGAAGCGCCTCCAACAAGCGCTGGCTTTGGTGGAGCGGGACCAGCTCGTCGCGTGCGCCTTGGACGATGAGCGTCGGTGCCACAATCCGTGACGCCGGCTCATAGGCAACGTGCTGCAAACAATCTTCGTACAGCCCATACTTGAGCCGGACTCGTGCCGGACCTCCCGACAAGTTTGGAATCGTGTCCGTAGATTGCCACCGCGCCAGTTCGCCGGGGCCGAATTCTAAGCGAAGTTCTTCGCCAAAATCTACTACCGGGCATTTGAGGGCTAGACAGGCGATGTCGTTCCGCTGGGCCGTGGTCAGGATGGCCACCAAGCCCCCAAAGCTCGATCCCATAAGGCCGACTCTGTCGTAACCCTGCGACCGGACAAGCGCCACCGCCGCATGGGCTTGTCCGGCCGCCAGGGAGACCGTGATGTCTTCAAAGGCACCTTCGCTGTCGCCATGCCCGAAGAAATCGAACCGAAAGGTGACGAGCCCTGCTTCGTTCACCATTCTGGTCAACATCTTGTTGGTCGTGCTGTTCTTACTGGACAAGAAGCCATGGCAGAGCACCACGGCAGCGGTGGAACGCTGAGGAGGGCGGCTGAGCACGGCGGAGATCCCGTGCCCCTGCTCGTCCTTGAAGGTGAGCGGTTCGTCCATGCGGCGGCATTGTAGCAGAGTTGTTCGGGGGGAGGCCCGAAGCAGTCTACAGCTTGCTCGAGCGCACGCGATAATCGACAGTATCTTGTAACCACTTCCAAAATCTGACCTGCTCGCCCAGATCTCGATTCGGTTCCAGCTTTTCACGCCAGGTTTTCATGACTTCCCCGTCGACGGTCCAGAGGCGGACGCGCTCACGGGGCACATGCCTGCGCCAGTGATCGCCGACCTTGGGGCTGATATAGGCCAGGCGTAGCGTGACATTGCGGGATAAATACTCGAGTGGCTTGAGGTCGATTTTCTCATACAGCGCCTGGGAGCCGGCAGTCGTGCCGCTGGTGGCGGCATCGGGCACCCCGTCGGTAATGATCATAATATTGATGGGCGCCAGGACCAAATTGCGTTCCTTGGTGATCCGAGCCACTTCCGCGAAGAACGGATTGAAATCGGTCACCCGGTCTGCGGGCGGAAACCACTTGCGGAGCTCGGCCTCGATGTGCGGGACGTCTTTGTTTTCGAAATCATGGATCGGATGAAAACTCTTGGGTTCACGCAAATCCTTTCCACCGACGCTGGCGATGAACATCGCCTGGGGCTTATCGAGACCCCCGAGGGCATGCAGATGACCGTAGATGTAATGGGCGAGAAACAGGAGCGCATTATCGTAGTAGCCGGAGTTCTTGAACGAGCCGCTCGCATCGACGCCGATAAACAGCGTGTTGTGCGGCTTCTGCGGCTGCGCCGGTTCCTGGGTACAGCCGGTGAGAGGCACGGATAGGGCGCCGGCGAGCGCGGCGGCGGCGAGTAACGACGCGATGCCGCTCATGAGGCCACCTTCTTGGGCTGCCATTTGACCGTGGGCAGCAGTTCTCGCGTCTCCACGACGTCCTTCAGGCTCTTGAATGGAATGCCGAACACTGGTTTGCCGACGACCAGAATCATGGCAAAGTTCAGCAGGGCCGCCGCCACGTGGAGCACCGGGAGCATGAGGAACTCCATCAATTCGCCGGCTTTCTCGTGCAGCCACCCCACCTCGCGCTTGAAGTCCTCCATCGGTGCCTTCCACCAAGACGGTGGCTCCGGAGCGACAAGCGCCATGCCGGTTGCGGAGGCTTCCTGATGCATCGGTTGTCTCGAGATGAACGACAGGAGGGGAGGCGTGCCATATTGGCCGAACAGAAACCAGGTCATCCCTCGAACGCCCATCCATCCGAACGTGGCGAGCGAGAGTGTGAACACGATTCCCGGCCGAAATTGCTCCCCCGTCTGCTGGGCGATCCAGGGCGAGAGCGCATCGACCAATTCACGGTAGAGAAACATGACCTCGAATGTCATCACGAACACTTCGACGAGAATCATCTGGACGAGATATTTGTACTCGCGGTTTTTCATCGAGTCAGCGAGCACCTGAATGCATGCGAAACTGCCCATGATCAGGAGCAACAGGAACACGTAGAGGATTGTTCCGGTCATGACCGATGCGTCCGCGCCGGTGATCCCGGCCAAGACCTCTGTGACCGTGGGCATGAGCGTGTACGTGAAGATCGTTGATTCCAGCACACACCAGAAAATCAGCAGAAGAAACGCAATCCAGGGCACGCCGGGTTGAAAATAGCTTTGGGTCATCTGGCCGGTCATCTTGAAGGGAAGCACCACCAGCTGCTTCATGGCTTCCGCCGCCAGATTCAGCCCCAGCCTTCCCAGCGTAAACAGCCAGCCGGCGACCACGATGAAAAATCGCCCAAGGCCGACCCAGTACATCCAGATCGCAAACGCGGTATCCCACCAGGCCAGCAGCAGCATGCGCAGGAGTTCGATCCGGCCCGAGCGGAACGGCAACGTGTAGAGCGTCAGATGCGTGCACCAGACTGCGCCGATCCACAGGAGGACAGGGAATAGGAGCAAGAGATAATAGACGCCGGACAGCCAACCGGTGGACGAAGCCAGGACGAAGTCCATCAGCGCGCGCTGCATGTCAGGAATCCAGGAGACCGGAATCGTCAGAAAGTGTACGAGGCTTTTCCAAGGATCCGGGATGATCTGAGTCAATTCGTCGTTCATGTGGCCCCTCACTCAGTGATGTGAGCTTAGAGGGCGGTCGCCCCTATCCAGCCTCTACTGAGCAAGAACCAGGCTTGCGGTAGGAAGGGGCAATTAGTGGAATAACCGCCACTTAGGTAGGAAGGATTGGCCGGAATTGTTCGCTCAGTGCAGGCTCGAAGGTACGGAGCGGAAGGGCTACGCCGGCCTCAGGCCCACAGCCCAGGCAAGCTTTGCGGCAAACAATGCGAGACTGGCGAGAAGGAGCGCCGCGGCGATCCAGAGGCTGATTTGGACGTAGGGCGACCCGAGCGGAACCGTCCACGTCAACGAGGCCAGCATGGAGAGCGCGATCGTTCCGAAGCTCAGCCCGGTCAACTGTACCGCTCGCCAGCGGTTCATGATCCCGTCGAGCTCGGCGTGGTACACTTCTCGCTTCGCAGGATTGCGCACACGAGTGGCCGTCAACAGATCCGGCACAACGTATGACAGGCCCCCGCAGATCACCTGCGTGAGAAATCCGATAAAGGCCAGGTGCGTATAGGCCACCAGGTGAAGTGAGCCGATTGGCAGGAAGGGCGGACTTCGTAAGTAGTTGGCTTCCATTGCCAGACCGGTCGCGGTGGCCAAAAGCAAAAAGATCGCGCCGATCAGCAGATGATCGGTCGCAGCCGTTCCCGGTGAGCCGGCCTTCAGCCAGGTTGCGACAAGCTGAACGGTGCACAAGGTGATGCTGGCGAACAGCAGGCAGCCCACTGCGATTTGCAGCCATACAGCGGACAGGAGAAAGGCTCCCAGCAAGACCGCGAAGCCCGCTGGGAGCACCCAGAGGGCGAATCTGGTTAGAGCGCCGAGGCCCAGAGTCGTTCGCAAGAGAAGCGGCATGAGTTGATGCAACGCAACGATGAAGCTCAACGTCAAGCACCCCAACACAATGAGATGAATGTGGCCAAGTCGTGCGTGGGCGTAAAACCCGTCTGTCAGGCGGAATGCCATCGCGATTCCTGTGGCAAGTCCGCCCAGCAGGGCGGCGAGGGCGATCCGATACATCACTCCAAGACCGGCCGCTTTGCCAAAGTGGATCCAGGCCGTTTTGGAGAGCGACACTACTGAAGCCATCAGTAGGAGGCCGGCGAGGCCGATGATCGTCATGTTCCCCAGCCACAATCCCAGAAGAAGCGCTGCCGTTGCGCCGTTCCACGTGAAAAACAGCGCCGTGCGGGACTGTGCATGCGCATCTTCGCCGTCTGAATCACGTGCGATAAAGACCAACAGGCCACCGATCGCGAGTTGCAGGATGCCGCCGACCAAAGCCCCGTGCACATGCACGGGTTTCAACCAGCGAGGCAGGGGTATGCCATACACCAATCCGATGATCAGGGCGATGCCAAGCAGGAAGCAGATTCCCAGCCATGTGAATCCGGTCAGCAGGAAGGTCAAGGAAGTCCCAGGCAACGACAGGATGGCAGGAGCACCGCGCTTCGCCGCGCGCCGCGCCTGAGATGGAGGTACGAGTGATTGCCTCATCGTTCGGCTAAGAAATAAAAATGATTGGTCGGGCCCGAGCCGTGACCAATCGCCAGACTGTGGCGAATGGCTTCGGTCACATAGGTTTTGGCCGATTGAATGGCGTCGACGATGGAGCTGCCACGCGCCAAATGGGCGGCGATGGCCGACGCATAGGTGCACCCAGTGCCGTGTGTGTGAGGTGTCTCGATAAATTCGCCTTTGTACACATGAAAGAATCTGCCGTCATAGAGCAGATCGGTGGCACGTTCGGCGATCAAATGCCCACCCTTAATGAGCACGTGCTGGCAGCCGAAGCCATGAATCACTTTGGCTGCGCGACGTGCCTCCGCAAGTGATGTGATCCTGATGCCTGACAGCTGCTGCGCCTCGTGAACGTTCGGCGTGACCAGGAGGGCGAGTGGAAACAACTGTTTCTTCACCGCTTCGATGGCGTCTGGCTTCAACAAGGTATGGCCGCTCTTGGAGATCATGACGGGGTCAACCACGAGGTTGACGACCTCCTGAGGCTTCAACATCTTTGCGACGGTTTCGACGATGGTGGCCGACGACAGCATGCCGGTCTTGACCGCCGCGACCTCGAAATCGTCAAAGACGGCGTCAATCTGGGCGGCAATTACCGAAGGCGGCAGCTCGAAGACGTCGGTGACCTCTTCGGTATTTTGCGCGGTGATCGCCGTGATGACCGACATGGCAAACACGCCGTTGGCCGACATGGCTTTGATGTCGGCTTGGATGCCTGCACCTCCACCGGAATCCGAGCCGGCAATGGTCAGCACCTGCTTGAGGGTCGTGGTCATGGCGGTGCGTGTTGTCCGCTCTGGAGAAATGTCTGAGGCATATATATACGTTGCCGCTGAAGTCTGTCCAGCGTCAGCAAAAAGCGACCATACGTCCTGGAAGGTCCGCCTCATTTCCCCTACGCTGCCGATCGAACGATTGTATTCTTTCTCTTTTCCTTTCATTGGCCGCTTGTAAACGAGCCAGGGGTGGGTTGCCCCATCGTGCGCGCGTGGACAAGCACCGCCCTGAAAAGTTCCTTCCAAGCTCGCTCGTTCCTTCCCCGAGAAGGCGGTTGATTGCCTCCTGCGACTTGCGAGGGTGCATGACCCTGTCGCTGCGGTCGCCGTCGGCGATGGCGAGACGCACTGTTCGAAGGTCCGTTCGGACGAAGTCCAAAACGGATCAAGTTTGCGGAGCCAAGCCAGCGACAGGTCATGCGGTTTCACCGTCGCTTGAGCAGGAGCGATCATCCGCCTTCCACGTCCCAGTCTGGTGTGCGCGTTCGGCGAGGCATCCACCCCTCGGCGAGACCTCTTACACCGGCCATTTCTCCTCGTTCCAGGCCATTTCCCAGAACATCCACTCGTAGCGGGAGCTGATGACGAACGAGTCTTCCATGCGCCGCCGTTCTTCTTGACCCGCCGTCTTTGCCCACTGATCCACCTTCTTGCGCATCCACCGCTGCACCTCGGCAAACTCCGGCGAGGCATAGAGCATGAGCCAATCCCGATAGGGGTGGCGTTTCGGTGGAGGCCCGTGTCGCAACAAATGCCGGCCCACGACACAATAGATCCAGGCGCAGGGCAATGCCACGACGGTGATCTCAGCCGCCGAACCCGATTGAGCGATCGCCAGCATATGGCGAGTATAAGCGTAATTGCTCGGCGCCATCGGGACCGCCGTCATCTGTTTGGGGCTCAGGTTCCACTTCGTCCCATATCCCTCGTGCAAACTTCTCTCGACGACGATGGTCTCCTCTGCCAGCTTGGTCAATCGCAGGGCGGACTCTGAATCAGGCGCACGCAGGGCACCCGCGGAGAAGACGCGGGCTAGTTCGCCGAGAAAGCGTGCGTCTTGCAGGATGTAGTATCGAAACTTGTGCTCCGGCAATGTGCCGTTGCCGAGCGCAACGACGAAGGGATGCGTCAATTGTGCTTGCCAGATCGGCTGAGCCAGCTGTCGAAGACGATTCGTGAAGGACATGGCGTTATAGCGCTTCCGGGGCCCACGGCCTCGGCAGCCGGTTGATGCCGTCCAAGGCGGCAACCTTATAGCATTCTGCGAGCGTAGGATAGTTGAAGACGGTGTCGATGAAGTAGTCGATCTTTCCGTTGTACGCCATCACGGCTTGGCCAATATGGATCAGTTCGGTGGCCCCTTCGCCGATCGCATGGACGCCGAGCAACGCGTGCGTCTGCCGGTGGAAAAGCAGTTTGAGCATTCCGGTCTCGTCGCCGATCAATTGTCCCCTGGCGATTTCGCGATAGCGGGCGATGCCGACGCCGTACGGAACGTCCTCCCTGACCAGTTCTTCCTCGTTTTTCCCGACCATCGAAATTTCCGGAATCGCGTAAATGCCGAACGGCAGCAGGTCCGTATCGGTCCGGTCGGAGATGCCGAAGGCGTGGCAGGATGCATGACGACCTTGCTGCATGGAGGTGGATGCGAGCGCAGGAAAACCGATGACGTCTCCGGCCGCATAGATGTGGGGGATCGCCGTCTGGAAGTGGGCGTTGACGTACAGACGGCCCCGCTGATCCGGCGTGATGCCGATGGCCTCCAGGTTGAGGCCTTTCGTCGCCCCTTCCCGTCCAATGGCATACATCAGCGTGCTGGATTGTATCGGTTTTGCGTGTCTGAGGCGGACGTTGACATGGTGATCGGCCTCTTTGGCGATTGCGAGTACTTCTTCCTCGTGATAGAGCGTCACGCCGATGTCTTTCATCTGGGTTTGAAGGGTGTTGATGATCTCTTCATCGACGAACTCCAGGAGGCGAGGACGCTTGTCGATCAACGTCACGGGAATGCCCAGCGCAGCGAGGATCGAGGCGTATTCGGTGCCGATGACGCCGCCGCCCACGATCACGATCGAATCAGGAATGCGCTTGAGCCGAAGCAAGCCGTCCGTGTCGATGATGGCTTCCTCATCGAACGGCACCTCCCGGGGTCTGGCAGGCTCGGTGCCGACCGCGATCACGATGAAGTCCGCTGTGTGTTCGATCTCACCGGTCGTCTGAGCAATGTGTAATCGATGCGGATCGATGAAACTGGCGTTGCCGCAGATCATGTCGACACGGTTGCGGGACATTTGATTCTTGACGATGGCGATCTCGTTCGCGATCACGTGGTTGGCGCGGAAGGCGAGGTCTTCAATCGTGATGTGGGCTTTCACCCGATAGCCGGCGCCGTAGAGATTGCGTTGTCGGAAGCCGGACAGGTACAGGACAGCCTCGCGCAAGGATTTACTGGGAATGGTGCCGGTATGGATACAGACGCCGCCGACCATCTCCTTTCGCTCGATGATGCCGACGTGCTTTCCGAGCTTGGCGGCTTGAACGGCGGCCTTTTGACCGGCAGGGCCCGTGCCGATGACCAGAAGGTCATAGTGCGCCATGAAGACCTCAACGGAGGGGTGAGACGCGATTCCGAGACGGACAGATCGCGGTGGTCAAATCTTCCCCTGTCCTCTCAACTGGCCGTAATGAGCTTGCGAGCCACCTGAAAGGCTTCGTCCATGTCGGGTAATTGAGCCAGTTCCGGGGTGATTTGCAAGTGGCGGACGACGTTTCGGGCATCGACGACCATGACGGCCCGCGCCAGGATATGCGGATCCTTTAACAACAGGCCATATGATTTGCCGAAGTCGGCATTGCGAAAGTCTGAAAGGAAAGTGACGTTATTGATCTTGGCTTCTTCCGCAAAGCGCTTTTGCGCAAAGGGCGTGTCTATGCTGACGGTGATGAGTTCAACCATCTTGTCGAGCCCCTTGTTTTTCTCGCTGAGGTAATGGGTTTGCTGCTCGCACACCTTGGTGTCGAGTGAAGGGACAACGCTGATAATCCGGACCTTCCCTTTCCCGGTCGTATCAGTCAGGTTGATGAGCGAGTTGTCGGGTTGAGCGAGTTTGACGCTCCGCAACTGGTCGCCGACTTTGATGCCGTTGCCGGAAAGTGGCAGCGGACTGCCTTTGAACAGGACGTTGTGCCCATCACCGGCGGTCGCACTGCCGTCGGCCACGGTGTAGTTTTTATAGAGAAACGTGTCGGCTCCGCCACCGCTGCAGCCGGTCAAGATCAGTGCGCTAAGGCAGGTAAACAAGTATTGTTTCCGGATCACCATCATGAACATCCTCCATCTCGCTGCACAGGACATCGTCACTGTCGCCGCAAAAATTCTATCATAGCTCGGTTCGCCAGATCAGGCCGTTCCCATTGGGGGATGTGCCCGGCGTTGGGAATGCGTACGAGGGCGGAGCCTTTGATCGATCGGTGAAGCTCTTCGCCGGCCGGAAGGGGAAAGACCTGATCCTCTTCGCCCCACAGGATGAGCGTCGGATGGCGGATGTCCCCGATCCGTTTTGCAAAGCCGCTCTCCCACAAGGGCAGCGTGCCGCGGACGGTCATGAGCGGAGGAATCACGCCGGGCCGTTGCCGGTTACGGTTGGAGCGTTCGATGACTGCGGGTGTCAGCAGGGCGGGATCGTGCACGATCTCTTTCAAGACCGATTCAATCATCACCCCGCCGAACAGCCAATTGCCGAACGAGGCCAGCCACGAAGGCGCGGCCGTATCGAGCGCCCGTTTGATAGACGGGCTGGTCAAACGTTCGCGCACGTTGGCCGGAAGGCCATCGATGAGGACCAGTTGTGCAACACGATCCGGATACGTGAGGGCCATCCCGATGGCCAGGCCGGCGCCCATGGAGTTGCCCACGAGCGTCGCTTGCCGGATGCGCAAGGCGTCCATAAAGCCGATGAAGTATTCCAGCATTTGCTCCGGCCGGTACTCGATTTCTGGCTTTGTGGACAGCCCGGACCCGATCAGGTCAGGGGTGATCAGCCGGAATTCGACTGAGAGCGGCTGTTGCTGATGTTCCCATTGCCACATGGATCCGCCAAAGCCATGGATCAGAATGACCGGCCGGCCTTGCCCGACGTCTAGATAGGCCACGCGCTCGCCATTCACCTCAACGGTATGGATGGGAATCCGCTCAAAGGCTTCAAAATAGGGAGGAATCGGAGGAGGAGAAGAGCAAGCCGTCATGACGATCAGTAACGCGAGACTCGCCGCGACGCCTCGCCTGTTGAAGATCCTGCAAGCCACGCACATCGCCGGACGGTGTTATTCCAATTGAACGACCGTCTCATCTGTTTTGACGTTCTCGCCTTCAACCACAAGGATGGCGGCGACTTTGCCGTCGATCGGCGCCGGCACGCGGCTTTCCATTTTCATGGCTTCAATCATGAGCAACGGATCGCCGGCTTTGACCTGTTGATCCTTGATAACGAGCACCTTCACGACCCGTCCGGGCATCGGCGGCGCCACGTCGCCGGGTTTGGTGGGCCTCGGCCGTTTTGGCTTGGCGTCCTTGCCGGTCTCCGGAGCTTCAGGCACGCCTGCCAACACTTCCTGAATGGCTTCGAGCGAGACCTCCTCGAGCTTGTCGTTGACACGGATGTAGTAGGGTTTGCGTCCGTCGGTCTTGCGGCCCGATCCAGAGACCTTCACATGATAGGTTTCGCCGTGGACGGTGACGTTGAACTCAACAGGCGCCAAATGCAGTTCGCCGGCCACTGCCGGGCCTTTCGCCGGCGTCGTTTCGAGCGGTTCCGGAACGAGGTCGCCTTTTTCTCGCGCCTCGAAGAAGTCCCGTGCGATTGCGGGAAACAGCACAAACGAAAGCTGGTCTTCGATCGTTTCCGCCGAGGGGGGAAGGTCTTTCTTGACCGCATCCAGCTCGGGATCCAACCGATCCGCCGGTCTTGTCTTGATCGGTTCTTCGTCGCCGATGGCTCGGGCCATGATATCCCGATCCACGTGCCCGGGAGCCCGGCCGTAGAGGCCGAGGAAATAATTCTTGGTTTCAGTCGTGATGACTTTGTAGCGCTCACCTGTCAGAACGTTCAGCGTAGCCTGCGTGCCGACGATCTGGCTTGTGGGCGTGACGAGCGGAGGATAGCCCATGTCTTTCCGTACTCTCGGGACTTCATCGAGCACTTCCTTCATGCGGTCCAGCGCATTCTGTTCCGTGAGCTGTGCTGCGAGGTTCGAAAGCATGCCGCCTGGGATCTGGGAGGTCAAAATCTCGGCGTCAACGCCGGTGAAATCGCTTTCGAACTGGCGATACCGGCGGCGGACGGTCCGAAAGTGATCGGTAATCGGCAACAACGAGTCAAGTGCCAGTCCTGTGTCGTAGGGTGTGCCGTGCAGCGAGGCAACCATGGTTTCGGTCGCCGGATGCGACGTGCCTCCGGCCAGCGGGGACATGGCGGTGTCCAGCATGTCGAGCCCGGCCAGGATCGCCATGAGCGCAGACATCGAGGCCATGCCCGAGGTGTAATGGGAATGCAGATGGATCGGCACTTTCACGGCAGCTTTCAAGCGGCGCACCAACTGATAGGCATCGAGAGGGGCCAGCAGACCGGCCATGTCCTTGATGCAGAGCGTGTCGGTGCCGAGATCTTCGAGTTGCTTGGCCAAATCCACGTAGCGGTCGATGTTGTGAACAGGGCTGACGGTATAACTGATCGACGCCTCCGCGTGCTTGCCGCAGGCTTTTACTTCTCGGATTGACCGGTCGACGTTCCGCACGTCGTTCAGCGCATCGAAGATGCGGAAGACGTCGATGCCGTTGGCGGCGGACCGTTCGATGAACCGCTCGAGGACGTCGTCCGCATAGTGGCGGTAGCCCACGAGGTTTTGGCCCCGGAGCAGCATCTGCAGCTTGGTATGCGGCATGGCGGCGCGGAGCGCGCGCAACCGTTCCCAGGGATCTTCTTTGAGAAATCGCAGACAGGTGTCGAAGGTCGCGCCGCCCCAGACTTCCAGCGACCAAAAGCCGACGGCGTCGAGCTTTTGGGCGATCGGCAGCATGTCCTCCGTTCGCATGCGCGTGGCCAAGAGAGATTGATGTCCGTCGCGCAGCGCCACGTCCGTGATCAGAATCGGCTTGCCGGGGGCCGGCTGAATGGCGAGCTCGCGCGGACGAGAGGATGGCTTAGAGACTGCGCCCGAAGGGCGCTTCTTTACCGCGGGCCGCTTGACGGATCGTTTCGTCGCCATGGTGTCGTCTCGGGAGGATGAGCTGCCGTACGGTGCTACAACCCCTCGTAAGCCGCGATTGCGGCGGAAATTGCCACCACCAGATCTTCCGGCTGCTCGAATTCGTCATACGTGAAGAGGTCGGGGTGAGTCTCCAGGTAAGAGGTGTCGAAACGCCCGGCGAGAAAGTCCTGGTCTTGCATGATGGTCTTCATGAACGGAATCGTGGTCTTGACGCCGCGAAGCACGTACTCTTCGAGCGATCGCCGCATGCGGCTGACGGTCTCTTCCCAGGTGCGGCCGCGGACCGTCAGCTTGGCCAGCAAGGCGTCGTAATAGGGCGGCACCGTATAGTCTTTATACACGGCGCCGTCGATGCGAACGCCGATGCCGCCCGGCGACAGGTAGGCAGTGACAGTGCCCGTGCTAGGTAGAAAATTGTTCTTCGGATCTTCGGCGTTGATCCGGCATTGGATCGCGTGGCCCTGCAGCGTGACCTCCTCCTGGTCGATGTCAAGCGGCTTGCCCGCCGCGATGGAAATCTGGTTGCGCACGATGTCGATCGCCGTGATCTGTTCCGTCACCGTATGTTCAACCTGGAGCCTGGGGTTCATCTCGATGAAGTAGAAGCGCCCTTCCTGGTCCAGCAAGAACTCGACCGTTCCGGCGTTGTCGTAGTTAACGGCCCGGGCAATCGTGATCGCGGCTTCCCCCATTTCTTTGCGCAGTTTCGGCGTCAAAATCAGCGACGGGGCGATTTCAATCAGCTTCTGATGCCGACGCTGGATCGAGCAATCTCGTTCCCCGAGATGGATGATGTGGCCATGTCGGTCGGCCAGGATCTGAAATTCAATGTGGTGCGGACGCTCAATGTACTTTTCGAGAAAGACACTGCCGTCTCCGAACGCCGCCTGGGCCTCCCGGGAGGCCACTTCCATATTCTCGCGCAGTTCCGCGTCCGAACGGACGACGCGAAGTCCTCGGCCGCCGCCTCCGGCGCTGGCTTTGATGATCACGGGATAGCCGACCTTGTTGGCGAAGGCCAGAGCGGCGGTCGCGTCGCTGACTCCGCCGTTGGTTCCAGGGACGATAGGGACGCCGACGGATTCGGCCAGTTCCCGGGCCTTCACTTTGCTGCCCATCAATGTAATGGCGTCAGGAGAGGGACCGATGAAGGTGATGCCTGCGGCATGGCACCGCCCGGCGAATTCGGCATTTTCGGAAAGAAATCCGTACCCCGGGTGAATGGCGTCGGCACCAATGCGCAGGGCAAGGTCGACGATCTGCCGCCCATCCAGGAATCCTTTCACCGGTCCCGGGCCAACGACATAGGCTTCGTCGGCCTTCTTGACGTAGATCCCGGTTGAATCTGCCTCGGCATAGATGGCGGCGGTCGCAATGTTCAATTCGCGACAGGCGCGGATAATCCGCATGGCGATCTCACCGCGATTGGCCACGAGGATTTTCTTAAACATCTCGGGTTCCTGCTCCGGAATTCCCACGCTCTGCTCCGTATAGACGGGCGCAAAGGAGGCGTAAGTTAGCATAAGATCAGGAAGAAAGTCGAGGGAAGGCCGCGGGAGAGAAGTTGGAGTCGAGGGCACAGTCGCGAGATGGACTCATGAGGAAGGGGCGGCAGTGCACCCCTTCCTCAGAAACGACCGGCTACTTGGCTTGGACCAGAAATCCCTTGGACCGAGCGTTGCCACCGCCCGCCACGACATCGATGAAGGACATCCCGGCTTTGACGTCGGGAACCGTCGCTTCGATGGTGCTATCGTTCACAAACTTGTAGTCGATCTTTGCCGGCCCCGCCGCGCTGAAGGCGACGCCGTGGAAACATTCCTTCGTTCCAAAGTTCTCGCCCTTGATCGTGACTTTCTGGCCCGGCTTGGCTTCGTCGGGTTCCACTTTATGGATCTTGGGACGTTTCGACCGATCGCACACCGGATCGCGCTCCACCCGATCCGTATCCGACCCCTTAATCGATTCCATGTCGAAGAGCGTGAAGCCGGCCCCTTCGACGATGGCTCCCTTGTCAGTGGGCTGTGGTTCTTCCGCGCCTAAATCGGGAGTCGAGATCAGGCACATCCCGACCAGTCCCATGAGGTAGAGTGATGGTCGCCAAATCCGCATAGAGTCCCTCCTTGAACGATAAGGCAGGATTATTTGCGCTCGAATGGTATGTAGGTGTCCCCGATGATTTGTCGCCCTGCGGATGATTGAGAAAATTGGACGAAAGCGTCGACTAAGGGATTCGGGTCTTTCTTTGCCAGCAATAAAACGGGCCGCCTGAGAGGATACCGCCCGTCTTTCACGGTGGGAACCTCGGGTTCCACTTTGTCGACTGGCAGCAGCCGGACGGCCACGCCGCTCGTCACGACGGCCAAACCCTGATTCAACGAGATATAGGCGACCGCGGACATCGGAGGAAGCGTGCCGACCACGGTCTTGATGACTTTGTCGTCCTTCGCAATCACCTTGGCATTATCGGGGATCTTGCCGTTAATGCCGAGCTGACGCTCGAACGCGTCGCGGATGTTTTGGTTTTTGGGTCGATCGATCAACAGGATCTTGGTTTCCGGACCTCCGAGCTCGGACCACTCCTTGACCTTACCGGAGTAGATGTCGGCCACCTGTTCCTTTGTCACTTCTTTCGTAAAATTGGAAAGGTGGACCAGGATGCCGATACCGTCCCAGGCGATCTGTGCGGCAACCAGGCCGGCATCTTCCGATCCGGTGACTGCAACATGGGCTTCGCCGGCCTTGACCATTTCCACCGGCTTGGAATGATCGTCCCACACGACGTCGACATATACTCGCGGGTTGGCCTTCTCGAACGCCCGTGCCAGCGATTCGATGGTAGTCTGTTCCGGCCCGTTGCCGACGATGATGAGGTTACCTGAGACCTCGGCTCGACTCGCTGAGGGAAATACTGCGGCTACGGAGATCGTGAGAAAGAGCGCCAGGAGGAACAGGTTCGGGACAAGACCTGACCGGTGAGGGGAGGCGAGTCTGGTGGACGAGAACGTCAGAGGGGCCATGCGAGAGGTTCAGTTTTTTTCCGTCTTGTCCGGGGCATTGGGCGGAGGCTCCGAACCGGAAAAGACATCCTGGATGGATGGCGGGGCGCTCCGGGCACCGAACGGAGGCGGGAGCTTTGAAAAATTGGCCGCGCGGTTGTTCAGCATGTCGTACGCTTTCATTTCCTTGAACCCAGGCTTGTGGTCGCCTTTGACCGTTGAAACGAAAGAAGAGAGTAGTCGCGTTGCGTCCTGAGCCTGACAAAACGGGCAAATGGTGTCTTCCACGCGGGCATGGACCGATTGCGTGACATCGAACTGCTTCTCACAACGTCGGCAACGGTACTCGTAGAGCGGCATGTGGTTCCCCCCGCACTCTCGGCGATCTTTCGAGCGCAACGTGCGCCCTTGACCATCCGTTAAAGTTTGCCTTATTGTAGCACACCTGCCTGGTTTGAAGACTAGGGGATATCGGCGGCAAGAGGAGGAGGATGTGCGATGGCGGTGCTGATTCGACGCTATAAAGGCCACAATGGCATGATGCAAGAAGAGCGTATCGACGACGACGATCGGATCGAGCGCTACTTCCGGCTGTTCGAGAAGGACGACGTCAAGAAATTGGAGACCGGTGTCAAAGTGTTCATTGAAAAGGACGAATGGCAGCTCCTTCCTTGATAGCCTGAAGGGACCTCCTCACCCAGCACGTACGATTCATCCATGACGTATTGGATACACGTCGCCCATTCGATCGATCGGGTGACGTTGCACAGGGACCGGTGCTCGGAAGTACCGTCCACGCAAACCTCCACAGATTACTGGGGAGGCGGCTGGTACGATTATCCTGACAAGGAACGCGCCCTCGCCGCAATGGAACAGGCGGGACCAACCGACTTACGGCGCTGCCCCCTCTGCAAACCTTAACGGGATGTTGAAACAGGCCGCCGACTTTGTTCTCGCTTCGCTTAGAGCCTCAACGTACGGCAATAAGTACGCTTCAGCTCTTCGCTCGCTGCGGCCGCGTCGAACGGCCTGTTTGAACATCCCTTAACGTAGTCCATATAGCACAATCTTTTTCACTTACATGCCTCGTCTGGCACTGCTCCTAACCACCTTCATTTGGGGCGCGACGTTTCCCGCGACCAAGGCGGCCTTGGAGCAAATACCGCCCCTGTCGTTTCTGGGCCTTCGATTCCTCCTCGGCACCTTGCTGATCGGGGCATGGTTCCTGTTGGCGGGCTATCGCCTGCGGAGAGAAAGAGCCGTCTTGGCGGCCAGTGCCGTTGCAACCGTATTTCTCTTCTTTGGCTATGCTCTTCAAACAGTCGGCCTGTATTACACGAGTGCTTCGAACAGCGCCTTCCTGACAGCCTTGTATGTGATCATCGTGCCGCTCATGCTGCGGCGGTTCGATGGTCGCGTATTGACCGCGACGGCGATCGCCACCGTGGGGCTCTGGTTTCTCGTCAAACCTAGTGCGACCATGAATCTCGGCGACGTGATGACGATCGGCTGTGCCGTCGCGTTTGCCGCACATATCGTCTGTTTGGAGCGTTACACGCGGCTATTCGACGCGCCGAGTTTGCTCCTGTGGCAGATGGGCGCGATGACGTCGCTATTTCTTCCGCTCATGGCCTGGGAGCAGGCTCCCGCGCAAGCCTTTGCGCCGTCGGCCGCGCTGCTCACCGGTCTGGCGGTGACGGGGGTGTTTGCGACGGGCGCGTTTGCCGTGCAGATGTGGGCTCAGCAATTGATCCCCGCTCAGCAAGTCGCGCTGATTTTTTCCTCCGAGCCGGCCTATGCCGCTTGGTTGTCATGGTACTTTCTCGGCGAGACCTTGGACGTGCAAGGGTGGATTGGAAGCGCGTTGATCCTGATTGCGGTGCTGATCGGTGCGTTGGTGTCGCCTTCTCCAGGACCCGTCGTGGGGACGACTGAACCGGCCTGAGGACACGGAGCGCGATGGCTCAGAAATTCGGAAACGGTCGCTGGGTACGGGAAGGGTTTCTGGATAACCGCATCCAGGGGACTGTCGTCGGACGAATCATTTTCGCCGCCGTTGGCCCGGTGGATTTGTATCTAAGAGGGGATTTCAAGGCCGACATTGCCGGCCAGGTCATTCAGTTCAGGAATAGCCGTTTTGAAGACGAGGAACTGGCTGGACAGGTGATCGGCGATATCGAGAATCCACAGATCGGAACGGTCAACCTCATTTCGTTCGATCCGCATCCCAATCTCATTCCGCATCCTTACGTGGAATGGTTTTCCACGCGATCCAATCATTATCGATTCGAACTCGAACCCCAAGACGCCTGGCTTATGCCGAGCACTGACCTGGACATCATCGATGACCAAAGCCGGCAGATTCGAGCGACCCTGGCCGGACGGGCCATGGAGGGGCCTCAACGGGAGGAATCGGATTGGGTATAAGGAGGAGGATCGGCTAACCTTCCATCGCGGGGAGCGGTACTCCGATCGTTTCCTGCTTGTTTTTCTGCTCTCGCACGTAGACAGGGACGTCTCTCACGTCCCAGACAAGCCCCAGCCATTCCATCAGCTTCAGACAGTAATAGGTCAGGTCGATTTCCCACCAGTAGAATCCCTGCCGGGTCGAAGCCGGATAGAAATGGTGGTTGTTGTGCCACCCTTCGCCCATCGTGATCAACGCCAGGAGAAGATTGTTCCGGCTGTCGTCGCCAGTGTCATAACGCTGGGACCCGTACACATGCGAAAGCGAATTAATCGTGCAGGTGCCGTGAATCAACGCAACGGTCGAAATAAAAAATCCCCAAATGAGCATTTGCGGTCCATTCGTTCCGAGATGCGGGGCATAGATCTCTAACAGTTTGCCGAACCCGAACATTCCGAAGCCTGCAATCGTCGGAACGAGGATGTCGAATCGGTCCAGAAAACGCAGCTCAGGATACTTGGCAAAGTCGGCGATACCCTTCAATCGGGGCGCAAAATGTGTTTGTGAAGTGAACCATCCGATGTGGGACCAGAGAAACCCTCCCTGTCGCGGCGAGTGCACGTCATCGATGGAATCCGAGGCGACGTGGTGATGGCGGTGATGGCCGGCCCACCACAGAGGCCCTCGTTGGGCGCAGGATCCGCCAAGTACTGCGAAGGCGAACTGCACCGTTCGGGATGTCTTGAACGTTCGATGAGAGAAATAGCGGTGATACCAACCCGTGATCGCAAACATCCGCACAAAATAGAATGCGACCGCGACCGCTATGGCGGTCCAGCTGGTTCCCACCCAGATGACGCCCAGGCACATCGCATGGACAGCGATGATGGGGATGCATCGGAGCCAGTCCATCTTGGGGACGCCGTCGGTTTTCATGTACTCGAGGCCGGCCCAGGAATCGAACCATCGCAACACGGTAAACCACAGGTCCTGCGCCTTGGTCGGGTGAAGAGTACGTACGTCGGACATTCGGATTACCTCCAAATTAACCCCGGCATTCCGCCGGGCACACACTCGGCAGCTGAATCTCAGTAAGGCCTCGGCACTTGATGGTGTTTCACGAGGCGGGTTGCACGATCCAAGGCTATTTCAGACGTACCCTCAAGGGCCTTGAATGATGGAGCTGCATTATACATCAATTTTCACCAAATGAAAGAGGCTCAGATTCATCAATTGTACCGGATTGCTCCTCGCTGTCTACTCGAGCGTAAAATCGCGATGTTGGCAAACTAAATGGTTGAAAACGACCGGCCCCATTTTTTTATTACCGTAGGGCTAATGGACCATGCGTCAATTAGGAAGACGGCAAGTCTCAATGCAACTGGAATGGGTGAGAATAGAGACTTTCTGAGCATCCTGCTAGAATGGCCGACCCATGAAGGATCGCTTTCTCAAGGCCTGTCGCCGCGAACCGGTGGATTGCACACCGGTGTGGTTCATGCGTCAGGCGGGCCGGTACATGGCGGAATATCGCTCCTTGCGGGCCAAGCACTCCATGCTCGCGCTCTGCAAAACGCCCGAGCTGGCCGCGCAGGTTACCCTCCAACCGATCGACCGTTTCCCTGTGGATGCCGCTATTATCTTTGCCGACATCCTCTTACCGCTGGAGGCGATGGGATTGAGTTTGGAATTCGCCGAGGGCGAGGGGCCGATCATCCACAATCCAGTCCGTGAGCGGGCCGATGTCGAGCGCCTCAAGGCGATCGACGGGACGGAATTGGAGTACGTCGCTGAGGCGATACGGCAGACGCGTCAGGCCCTGCATGCTCGCGTGCCGCTGATTGGATTCGCCGGGGCGCCGTTTACCCTCGCGAGTTATGCGATCGAGGGCGGCGGGTCCCGCAACTACGTCCTCACGAAATCCATGATGTATCGCGAACCGGAGGCTTGGCATCACCTAATGGATAAGTTGGCCCGCGTCGTAACCGGCTATCTGCGCCGGCAGATACGAGCCGGCGCGCAAGCGATCCAACTCTTCGATAGTTGGGTCGGCTGCCTATCGGCGGGCGACTATGCGGAATACGTCAAGCCGCATGTGCAACTGATTTTCGAGGGATTGAGGCGCGAAGGCGTGCCCATGATTCATTTCGGCACCGGTACCACCGCCTTGTTACGCCAGATGCGGGAAGCCGGAGGCGATGTCATCGGCGTTGATTGGCGCGTCCCTCTCGATGAGGCATGGGCCATGATCGGTCACGATCGCGCCGTACAAGGGAACTTGGATCCGGTCGCACTGTATGCGCCTCTCCATGAAATTGAACGCAGGGTGGAAGACATTCTGCGCCGGGCTGCTGGCCGCAATGGACATATTTTCAATTTGGGCCACGGCATTCTGCCGACGACGCCGATCGAGCATGTCGAGGCCGCCATCAACATGATCCACAAATTGAGCCAGCGGTAGCCGTTGTCATCCTCATGCCGTCCACATCACAACCGATCGCCGTGCTTCTCATGGCCATGGGAGGACCGGATTGTCTCGAGAACGTGGAACCATTCCTGCTCGACGTGCGCGGCGGACGTCCCACTCCGCCTGAGCTCGTTGCCGAAATTCAAGCGCGGTATCGAGCGACCGGCGGAAAATCTCCGGCTGTCGGTATGACGATGAGCGTGGCGAAAAAGCTTGAGGCGCGGTTGAACGAGTCGGGCAGCGGGCGCTATCGGGCCTATGCGGGGTTTCGGCATTGGCATCCGTTCATCAAGGATGTTTTGACCCAAGTGCTTCGGGACGATCCGGAGCACATCGTTGGCCTCTGCATGGCCCCCCAGCAATCGTCCCTGAGCACCGGCGCCTATCAAAAAAAAGTCGAGGAAGCTCAAGCGTTCATGAACGATCACCATTCCATCAGTTATGTAGGGAGTTGGAACAGGCATCCGAAGCTCATCGCGGCCATCGTCGACAACATTCAACAGGGCCTGAACAAGTTTCCTCCCGCCGCTCGCCCCAATGTCACCGTCTTGTTCACCGCCCACAGTGTGCCGGAACGGATCGTGGCGATGAACGATCCTTACCCTGATGAGGTCAAAGGCACGGTGGCTGCCGTGACTGCCTTCCTCGGCGGACAACCAGCGGCGTTCGCCTATCAGAGCCAAGGGCGCTCTTCCGAGCAGTGGCTTGGTCCCACGGTGGAGGCCACTATCGACCAATTGGCGTGTGCCGGGCAACGGCACGTGCTGGTAGCGCCGATCGGATTCTTGTGCGATCACGTCGAGACGCTGTACGACATCGACATCGAGTTGAAGCAGCTGGCGTCCGGACGTGGGATTCAGCTGGAACGGATTGCGATGCTGAACGACTCGTCCGCCTTCATTGAGACACTGGCCGACGTCCTCGCGGCTCACGAATCCTCGTTATCGATTCCGTCGTGACCTCTCCTCGCACAGTCGTCGTGATTGGTGGAGGCATTTCCGGGTTGGCGACGGCGCTTGCGCTGATGGAGCAAGCCGAAGCGAGAGGAGTGGCGCTGCGTTGTACCGTGCTCGAGGCAGGACACGCCTGGGGCGGCAAGATCGTCACTCACAAGATCCGCGAGCTGATCACCGAAGCCGGCCCTGATTCATTCCTGTCCACCAAGCCTGCCGGGCTTGAACTCGTGGCTAAGCTCGGGCTGACCCAGGAGCTGATCAATACCAACGAAAACGGCAAGAAGGCATTTGTCTATTCGCGCGGACGCTTGCGAGAATTGCCCGAAGGCCTGATTGCGTTCACGCCGGGACAGATCGGCCCTTTTCTGAAGAGCGGTGTGTTGTCTTTCCGCGGTGTGCTTCGCATGGGTCTGGATTTCGTGCTCCCGGCCAATCGATCGACGAGCGACGAATCGCTCGCTTCGTTTGTACGGCGTCGGTTCGGACGGGAAGCCTTCGAACGCATGATGGAGCCGTTGATGGCCGGCATTTATGCCGGTGATGCCGAGCAAATGAGTGCGAGAGCGACGTTCCCGCGCTTTGTGGAGTTGGAGCAAGCTTATGGCAGCATCCTGCGTGGCATGCTCGCGGCCAGATCGGCCAACAACGGAGGGGCTCGACAGGCGGCACGGCGGACGATGTTTGTCAGCCTCAAGCCCGGTCTTGAAGCGCTTGTGACCGCACTCATCGGCCGGTTGTCCGGCCAAGGAGTGACATTGAGAAGCGGCGTGCCCGTGGATTCTTTGCGCGTGCGCTCGCATCAGCTTGGACGATGGACGTACGACGTGATGTTGCAAGACGGATCGGCGCTTTCCGCCGACAGCCTGGTGCTCGCGACGCCGGCCTTTGTCACGGCGGAGTTGTTGCGACCCTTGACGCCGATTGCGGGGGGTCTGCTCGAGATGATTCCTTATGCCTCCACCGCAACGATCGCCCTGGCCTATCCGGCTTCCGTCGTTGGCGGCTCGATCGAGGGGTTCGGGTTTGTCGTGCCTCGCGTCGAACGACGCGAGCTCGTCGCCGCGACGTGGACCTCATTGAAGTGGCCCTACCGCGCACCGTCAGGCCAGTTGTTGGCTCGCTGTTACGTGGGAGGGGCGGGGCGCGAGGCCATTCTCGATCTCGATGATGAGGCGCTGGTCGAGCGGGTAAAAGCCGAGTTGAAGGAGATTTGCGGCCTTGCCGCGAAGCCTACGTATATGGAGGTCAACCGTTGGTTGAAGGCTATGCCGCAATATCGGTTAGGACACCTGGATCGTCTTGAGCAAGCTGAGGTAGCATTGAGCCGATACGGCGGCGTGGTGTTGACCGGTGCAGCCTATCGAGGCGTGGGAATACCAGATTGTATTCGTGAGGGTGCCGTGGCCGCGGAGAAAGTGATCCGATACTTCTCAGGGGAACGACATTAAAGGGAACAGGAGCTATGACGACGACGAACGCTATGAAAATTCTTGGGGTAGCCGGGCCTTTCCGTGAGCCGCGGGAACCCGTCTTCTCCTATGACTATTCCATTCAGCGTCCGCATTGGCCGATGCCCCATGCCGTCCGAGTCAAGGTGGCCATCGCGGAAGAACTCGACGTGCTGCGAGGAAGGATCCTTGGTCCTGTCAGCGGATCACCTGGCCAACAACTCCTGGTGTCCCAACTGCTCACGAGACGAATCGCCGAGGAAAAATTGCGGATCGCCGATCACGATGGACTACTCTCCGGACGCGCCGACGTCGTGGTTGCACCGTTCACGGGTGAAATGGCGCATTTGTTTGCGAGACTCGAGTCATGGTTCGAGCAGCAGCGGGAGGCGCTCCGGACGGAAATCAAAGACCGCGCGAAGATTTAATCTTTAAGGTCGTCCGTTCAAAAAATCTTCCGATAGTGCTTCGAATGGACGCCTGATTCATCGGCAAATCCGATGGATGCCGTGTCAGGCGCCCCCGTGTTGTTCAAGTCGATGCGGTAGTGGCCGCGGATCTCTTCCATCGCCACCTCAAACGGTACTCGGTCGGGATAGAGTCCTCCCGGCGCATGGGCGCCGCGGGAGAGCGTTCTGATCACATCCGCCTCCGCATAGATCGGGTTGGAAAGCACATAAATGTCCGCTACGGCATGATCACCAAGTTTGTGGCCCGGCGTCGTTGCCGGAATCAGATCGGTGAGCGTGCCCGCGAGGCGTTCCTTTTTCAGACGCTTGAGGAGAGCCACGACCTGACTTTCGGTGGCTTGTGTCGGGACGACTACACTGACGGCATTCATGTCGGAAACCGTCGACTGGACCTTGAAAATCACCGGAGCCGCTTCGGGATCTTCAATGACGGGGCCCGCGGGCCCTTCTGTGCCCGTGGCCTGCTTGTTTCGCGAACTGGGAACGATCAGTGCGACGAACAGCCAGAGACCGAGCAGGACTCCAAAGACCACGATAAGAGGATGCAGCCCGGCGCGCTTGCCTTCCTGGTAGGGACCTTGCTCTTCCCCCATCATCCCCTCACGTCGCTCGCCGGAAGCTCCCGCTTAGCGTCTTCCCATAGCCGGTTCATCTCATCGAACGACAGGTCACGAACCGTGCGTCCTTCACGTGCGGCCTGCCGCTCGATGTATTGAAACCGAGTCACAAAGCGGTTGACGGCAAGGCGCAAGGCATCTTCAGGATTCACTTTGACGAAGCGGGACAGATTGACGAGGGAGAACAGGACATCGCCGAATTCGGCTTCAATTTCGCGCTGTTTCCCCTCCACGGAGGATGGCTGCCGGAGCGCGATTCTCAATTCACGAATTTCTTCTTCGATCTTCATCAAGACCTGGTCAAAGCCGGCTTGGTCATGACCCCAATCAAAGCCGACGCGGGAGGCGCGTGCCTGGATCTGATAGGCGCGCAACAGTGCCGGTAGTGTCTGTGGGACGCCATCGAGCACCGATTCCGGCCGTCCCTCCGCTTCACGCTCCGCTCGTTTAATGTCTTCCCATTTAGCCAACACCTGATCGGCGTTGGCCGGAACGGGATCGTTGGAGCCGTTGGGAAAGACGTGTGGATGGCGCCGCACGAGTTTGTCGGCGAGTTGGTCGAGCACATCGTCGATCGTGAAGGTGCCGGCTTCGGCGGCGATCTGACTGTGGAAGAGGACCTGAAGCAGCACGTCGCCGAGCTCTTCCGCAAGCTTTCGACGGTCCTGCTGATCAATCGTTTCCAGTACCTCGTACGTTTCTTCGAGCAAATACGGCTTCAATGATTCATGCGTCTGTTTGCGGTCCCAGGGGCACCCGTTTGGCGCGCGCAACGCTGCCATTAGGTCGGTCAATTTTTGAAAGCGCTGGGACAACCTCGAGGCTCCAGTCGTGTTTGAAAGGCGCTATTATACCTGGTTCCCATGGCCCTTCAACGAGTTGCGCCGGCGAGGACCCTGTGGTACGCTGCCACCGCGGTAGGCCCCACCCATTCAGTGACAGCACCCACGGAGGCAGCCGTGCCGGGAGAACCAGAGGAAGGATTTATCATTCGAGATCGGCGGGGTAGCAGTGCAGGCGCCGATCATCCCGCTCCAACTTCTTCCCAGTCCCAGGCGGCCTCGAAGGAGGCGCCGTTGAGCCCTGCCTCTGACTCGGCGAGCGGAGTGCCGGTCACGTTCGCCTC